>OOAE01001991.1_pt1 | contig 12418 bp, 7 predicted proteins | sample 1671271 | NCBI WGS metagenome assembly OOAE01 (sample SAMN06348139, study PRJEB24527) | human gut metagenome | biome: human gut; feature: ankylosing spondylitis patient; material: feces | host: Homo sapiens | place: China | collected 2015-10 | reverse complement strand
GGCCTTATCCGTGCCGCTCCTCAGCCGCTTGTAGCGACAGCTCCCCTCAAAGAGAGGAGCCAGAGAAACACTTACTTCGAGATGTTGAACTTGAACTCGGCGTCTTACCGGTCTTCTTCGTCCTGCCTTGCCGCGGATATTCAATCGCATCGCAGGGGTGACTTCCTCGATCATTTGACAGACCGACCGACGGTCTGTATGCTTGACGGGGACATGAACGAAAGGCAGGCCATCCGCATGGCGCACGATATGCATTCCGGAGACACCGAACGACGAATCCTCGATTCCGCCCGCAGGCTCTTCGCTGAAAAGGGCTATGAGAAGACGTCCATCCAGGACATCCTGAACGACCTGGGACTGTCCAAGGGCGGGCTCTACCACCACTTCAAATCGAAGGAGGCGATTCTCGACCGGCTGAACGCCGACGAGTGGGCCGTCACCGCGCGTCTTCTCGACAAACTCATCGAGCGCAAGGACATGAGTGCGCTTGAGAAGCTGCGCGTGCTCATCGTTTCCGCCGTGGACGCCCCCGATCATCTGGACCTAGTCCGTTCCCAGCTGGCGCTGCTCAAGGATCCTGCGTTCTTTACGGCGAACATGCGCTTCTGGTCGACGAGACTGCCGGAGTCCTTCCGCTCGCTCATCGATATGGGCGTGCAGGACGGCTCCATTCCCACGGCATACCCCGAGGAGGCGGCGCAACTGCTCTCGCTCCTCGGCAACTACTGGCTCATGCCCTGCTTCTACCCCGCCGATCATGCCGACATGGAACACCGCATCCGCTGCCTCGCCACGATGCTCGACGCCATCGGCGTGCCAGTGTTCGACGAGACGCTCATCCTGCGGACGACCGAAGGTCTCACGGCCCTGACGCCGGAAGAGAGTACAGCGTCCGCATAGGAGACGCGCCCGGGTGCGCCGCATCTTGCACATCCTGACGTCACAGATGTCGAAGCGCTTCCGCACCTTTTTCCTTGGGCGTATTGTTATCACAATAACAGACCGACGGTCGGTTTGTATAAATGGCCGTGGCCAATCACAAGAAAGGAATCCACGATGACGAACGCATACGAACCACAAAGAAGCCAAGCCGCTGATCCTCTTCGCACACGCGACTTCCGCCTGCTCGTCGCGGGTCTCGGCATATCGCTCTTCGCCAACCTTATGCTGCGGTTTGCCATGTCCATGTGGGTGCTTGACGAGACCGGCTCGGCGGCGGCGTTCGCCTCCATTCTTACTGCAAGCATCCTGCCCACGATTCTGCTCTCGCCCCTTGGCGGCGTGATGGCGGATCGTACGAACCGTCGGACCGTCATGGTGGCGCTTGACGCGCTTTCCGCCGTGACGGTGCTCGTCTGCGCGACGATCTTTTCGGCCGCCGGTTTCAATCTGGCGGCGATAGCCGTGATGCAGGTGGTGCTCGCCGTGCTTGACGCGATGGAGACGCCTACGGTGCAGGCGGCGCTGCCGCAGATGTTCCGCTCCCATGGCGAGGATGTGATGCGTCGCGCGATGGCCGTGGTGAACGTAGTGAACCAGACGAGCACGCTCGTTCCCGCCGTGCTCGGCGGAGTGCTGTACGCGGCGGTTCTAGGACGGGATTCCATCACCTTCGCTCTGGACAGCTGAGACATCAAAGCCCTGTGTGGATATGCAAACGGCCGCCATCAATCATGGTGATGTTGGCCGTTCACGTCCCATTAAATATACTTTCGCACCGTATCTGGCTTATATACGGCAGATTTGGGAGACTTGGATTCACAGCTGGGTCATTAGGCCAGAACGTGCATCCGGCTCTCGCAGCCATTTCCTGACGAAGCCAACTACTTGCAACACGTTATTTCCCAATCGCCACTTACCGAACCCAGTTGCCAGGCTGCGCCGCATCCACCATGACGCACCGTCACAAACGCTCCCGTCCGACGTTCTTTACTGGCCTTGGGCGCGGTAGCGGGCTTCGGTGGCGGCTTTGGCGGGCTCCCACCAGGCGCGGTTGGCAGCATACCAAGCGATGGTCGCCTGCAAACCGGCTTCGAAATCGGTGCGCACAGGCTTCCATCCAAGTTCGGCACGCAGCTTGCTGGAGTCGATCGCGTAACGCCGATCATGCCCGGGGCGGTCACGCACCCAGTCGAATGCGTCCTCCGAACACCCCATGAGCCGCAGAATCATGCGCATCACGGCGATGTTACTCATTTCACCATCCGCGCCGATCAGGTATGTTTCGCCGATCCGCCCGCGTGTAAGAATCTCCCACACCGCAGAAGAGTGGTCTTCCGTATGGATCCAGTCGCGCACGTTCTCGCCTGTGCCATAAAGTTTCGGTCGCACGCCCTCCATGATGGAAGTGATCTGCCGCGGAATAAATTTTTCCACATGCTGGTACGGCCCGTAATTGTTGGAACAGTTGGAGATCGTGGCGCGAAGCCCGTACGTGCGAACCCATGCGCGCACCAGCTGGTCGGATGCCGCTTTCGACGCACTGTACGGGCTTGACGGCTTGTACGGCGTACTTTCGGTGAATTTGCATGGATCGTCGAGCGCAAGGTCGCCGTACACTTCATCGGTGCTGATATGGTGGAATCGCACGTCATGCTTGCGTGCCGCTTCAAGCAGGTGGAACGTACCCTCCACATTCGTTGTGATGAAGGGTTCAGGATTGGCGATGGAGTTGTCGTTATGCGATTCGGCTGCGAAATGCACGATCGCGTCATGCCCGGGCACGATACGTTCCAGTAGTGCAGCATCGCAAATGTCACCTTGCACGAGTTCGACTTGCGATTGCGGAAGACCGGCGATATTCTGCGGATTTCCGGCATACGTCAGCTTGTCGAGCACGGTTATGCGCACGTCAGGATGGTTGTGTGCCACGTAGCGCACGAAATTGGCTCCGATAAACCCACATCCGCCGGTTACCAGAATATGTTTCGGTTTGAATCCCTGTTCGCTCACTGTTTCAGCAACCGCCTTCCCGATTCCAACATTACGAATGCAAACAAAGGCGCATAAGGAAGGAAATACCTGAATTGCATACCGTCGACTCCGATTAGCCCATCCGCATCGTATTGCAGCCACAAGGCAAGGTAAATCAGTAGGATATCTCCGATACAGACCACCGCGATCAACCATGCGTATGGTAAGGAAAGCACACCGCATGCATTTATAGAACCATTGGCAGTCCTAACCGGACTCTTTCGGCGGCTTTTGGTACAAGCATTCACCACACTGGTCACAGCCAACACGACTACGGAAACCACAATTGCCAACCAACACGCGGCAATCGTGATGCTGTCCGTCCTGTTATTCATATTCGATTGAGCATGCATTATCGCCCATGCAATGTTCTTCACAGCATCCAACATGGCAACGGGATCCGTTAGCAACGCATGCTTGCGCTCGCTCATTTGTTTGTACGAAACCAGCATCGGACAATTCGTATACCAAGCATTGACGCCCAACCAGAATATGGTCCATATACCAGACGCAACCACGCCTATCAACAATGGCACAGCCCGACCACGATTCACACGCCAGCGACCGGAAACTCTATCAAACATCAACGGAATAACCAGCAAAACCAATGGCATGTACACAAACTTGCACATTGCCAATAGCACGCTCGTTACCGCAAGCGCCACTGCTCCACGTTGTGATCGTTTACCAATAATTCCCCGGAACAGCAAACAGGAGAACAGAATCATCACAGCTTGTGTCAGCGAATCCGCAGAGATGGAAAATGAGGCAAGTCGAAGCATTTGAGGGACGCATAGCAATAGTCCAACCGGAATGCGCCATTTTGGCAATGTCATAACCGCGCAGTACATGAGTAATGCATAGACAGCTATCATGCATATTTCTGCCAATCGATATGTTGTTCCAGATCTCAGATTAAATAATCGACCTACAGCAAACCCCAGCAATTGCGGAGCATATACAATCGGTGAATTTGTTGCCGTATTGTTGAACGGCAGGTCAACCGTTGCGGACGCCTTGTTATTAGCAATAGACTCCGGAATCACAATTCCTGGATCATATCCGTCATATTGATCCAAGGAATACTGCATCCAACTGCGATCAACCGCACCACCGACCACCCCCGTCTCAGTATTATGCAACATACTTCTTGAAGCAACTGGCCGCGCAATTACATCCCCGTTGAGTATGGAGTCAATTCGATAAACATGCGTCCAAATATCCGGCACATGACCAGGCTTGGTAATAGTCATGAAAAACATGCCTTCAAGCAACACGCACAACGCCACCAACACTGGCATGCATCGAAAAATCTTCTTCCCCTTCATACCGCCACTATCGCATAACTATTTGACTGCGCTTAAGAACATGCCTTGGTTTCATTCATCATTCAGATACCCACCAGCTACCATCAAGACACCTACTCGTCCAGACACACTGGCTAATATATAGCTCGGTTTTACATGCTCATGAGCCCCCGTTTACATAAGGGGTTATTTGCCGTGAAGGAAGCGACGATGCCTTATATCCAGTCTGCCGTTCATGCCTTCGAGCCTTCATACGTCAGGCATTCCAAACAATCGTTTATAGGCGGAACTTACCGGACACTGGCTGACGAGAGCATGATAGACACCCCCTCTTGTTTCGATGTGCGCCACCGCGCGGAACTGTACACGCATAAAGCCCCTCTTCATGCGGAACCCGCGCACCGAAGCATCTACATACCAGCAACGGAAGCATCCCCCGCAACTTGCGATACAGATATTCTTGCGATTACGGACGAGCAGCATACTTCCTCTTTTGCCGCAGAGGAACAAGTTAACGGCAATCACGCATTACAGGCGATGCCGTGCACTCTTCAAACGGTTCGGACAGCACTGACGACTGCTGAACATAGCTTAAAACGAACGGGTTACGCTATTGCCAGCGCGACCCGCACCACTGCATGCACCGCATGCGCCGCTGCAACCACGGTACGTAACGCATGGCATACCTTCACGAGTTTCAAAGCCATCCAGCTCATCATCAAGTTCTTCCGGGGTGCGCATGCCTTGTGGAAGAAGCGCCATCGTTTTTCTTTTTCTTTCTATGCAATCATTCTTATAACCCTCACCACATTCGAAACATTGTTTATCCAATGGGGCATGTATTCCGAACCCGAGTACAAAAAAGGCGAGGATATCAGCGAAGCCGTAAGACAGGCATCCAGCATCGTTGGACAGTTGTCACATTTTATTAGTCAAATCTGGTCCGACAAGAATTACATTTTCTTACTTAATCTCATTATTTTCGCAGTCGTCTACCTCACGCTCATATTCATAATTAATCGTTTTTGGATAGCAACAGCGATTTTTGGCACAGTCATGACCGTTTACGCCGTGGCGAACCACATCAAAATTGAATCTCGCAATGAACCCGTGCTTCCGGCTGATCTTAATTTCATCACCGGAGGCAACACTGGACAGTTAGCATCCTTCATCCCTCAAAGCAGTCAAGGACTTGTCAATACAGCAGTTAGCGGTGTCATATGGCTTGTCGTCATTTGCATTATCATGCAGTTTATCGATGGACGTAATGCCGTCATCTACTGTTCCTGGCGGCACCCTTTCACCGGAATTAAGAACCTTGCCGGCACGCTCACTCGCATTGTAGCCGCATGCTGCAGTTTCGCACTGTGTTTTTCCTTCGTATGGGGATTTGGCAACGAAGGATACTGGTCAACAGATTTCGCAAAAAATCTTGGAGATAGTCCACAGATCTGGAATGGCCTCGCAGATTCCACGAACAATGGTCCTGTTGTGAATTTCCTGCGTCTCGCGCACACAAAGACCATGGATAAACCCAATGGATATTCGCAAGAAGCTATGGAAAAAATCTCTCGGAAATACACGGAACAGGCAAAACAGCTTAATCAAACCCGAACCGAAAACATGACCGACAACACTGTCATCATGGTACTTTCCGAAACGTTCTCGGATCCAACTCGGGTGCCTGGCGTCAGCTTCTCCGAAGATCCAATGCCAAATATTCGTCATGTCAAAGCCCAAACAACTTCCGGTCTGATGCTTTCCCCGGGCTACGGAGGCGGCACCGCAAATATTGAGTATCAAGCTTTGTCCGGCTTGTCCATGGCAAATTACAGTTCCACATTATCCATTGCCTATCAGCAGCTGGTACCATCCCTCAAATGGGCGCCTACGCTCAATCAAGCTTGGGACAAAGCCAACGGAAAGGGCTCATCCATCGCATTCCACGCTTACAACCGCAACATGTACTTCCGTGATTTGAATTACAAAAAATTTGGCTTCTCGAAGTTTTATGCCACAGATGGCACACCACAATTGAAAGGCCTACGACCACTTGGCTCTGCTTGGTATGCCTCGGATGAGTCCTTCTACTCAGAAGTACTCAAAAAGATTTCATCTTCTGACCAGAAGAAGTTCTATCAAGTTGTCACCATGCAGAACCATATGCCTTATGAAGATTTTTATCCTGATAATCAATTTAAGGATGAAGATACTTCTTCAAATTTGCAGGATGATGAGAAACAAAATATTGAGACCTACACAAAGGGTCTAAGCTATACGGATCAAGCAACAACTGAATTCTTGAATCAGCTCAACCATATCGATAGGCCAATCACCGTCGTATTCTATGGAGATCATCTACCTGGGATTTACTCCACGGCATATTCCAGCAAAGATAATATTCTCGGACTGCATGAAACTGATTATTTCATCTGGTCTAACGATGCTTCGAAATCGGCAGGCACCAAACTAGATGATGTCTCCAGCGCTTACACATCATCAAATTACTTCTCCGCACAGCTAGCCTCACATCTCAATGCAAAAGTCAGCCCCTATCTGGCTTTCCTGACGAAGATGCACGAAACCATCCCGGCAATCTCTATCCCCTCGTCGGCCGGAGGCAATACTGATGAACCGGTTTATCTTGATGCAGCAGGTAATCGCATTAATAACAAACAGCTTTCCAAAGAAGCCAAGACAATGCTTCATGATTATCAACTCATTCAGTACGATATGAGCGTCGGCAAGAATTATCTGAAGGATACCGGCTTTGTCGATTTACCTCAATGATTTGTCTACAATAGCCTGAGATGGTAGTAAAACAAAAGGCAGGTTACTCTTATGAAGATTGCGGTTGCTGGTACTGGCTACGTAGGGTTATCTATCGCATTACTGCTTTCTCAGCATAACGAGGTCCACGCGCTCGATATCGTCCCCAAGAAAGTCGAGCTGCTCAACAATGGCAAAAGCCCGATTGTTGACCCGGTGATCACCGATTTTCTGAAAAAAAATGCTTCCGGCGAGCGTCCACTTAACTTCCACGCTACGGTTAACGCACAAGAGGCATACGCAGACGTCGATTTCGCAATAATTGCGACACCAACAAATTACGATGAGAAAAAGAATTACTTCGACACTTCTAGTGTTGAAGACGCAATTACCGCAGTGCGTCAGTACTCACCGCACGCTTGGATTATCATTAAGTCCACTATTCCAGTTGGATATACGCAACAACTTCGCGAGAATCTAGATGACAATCACATTCTTTTCTCCCCGGAATTCTTGCGCGAAGGGCACGCACTATACGACAATCTGCATCCAAGCCGCATCGTAGTGGGCGCTCCGCAAAACAACGCTGAATCCGTTCAGGCAGCACGGCAATTCGCCACATTGCTTGCCGAAGGTGCAGACCCCTCAGAAAACAACCGTACGAATAGCGACGGCAGCACCGGTATCCCCACACTGGTGGTTGGCACCACCGAGGCCGAAGCCATCAAGCTATTCGCTAATACGTATTTGGCTCTACGAGTGGCATATTTCAATGAACTTGATACCTATGCGGAAAGTCGAGGTCTGAACACCCGCGAAATCATCGATGGCGTATGTCTTGATCCACGCATCGGTGACGGTTATAACAACCCCAGCTTTGGCTATGGCGGATACTGCCTGCCGAAGGACACTAAGCAACTGCTGGCCAACTATAATCAGGTGCCACAGAACCTTATCGAAGCTATTGTGGACGCAAACCGCACCCGCAAGGAGTTCGTTGCCTCTGAGGTGATGGAACGTATCAAAGACGTTCAAAATCCTGTCATCGGCATTTACCGGCTGACCATGAAATCTGGTTCCGATAATTTCCGCCAGTCCGCCATCCAAGATGTGATGAAACAGTTCAAAGCAAATGGCGTTCCCGTACTTATTTACGAGCCCACATTGGATAAGCCCGACTTTCAAGGCAGTGAAGTCACTCACAATCTCAGCGAATTCAAAGAACGTTCATCCGTGATCGTGGCTAACCGCTGGAACAATGATCTCAATAATGTGGCTTTCAAGGTCTACACACGCGATCTGTTCCGCAGAGACTGATTTATCAACAGCTTATCTTGTTGGTGTTTGCCCAAATAGGAATATTCTGGACAAACACCAACAGCAGCATCACCGCTTGCCTTGGACTTTGCGGGCCACCACCTTCATCAGTTCACGCTGCTTGGAACCGGTCGGAGCCAGTACATCCACGTACTTGCGGATGGGGCTGTCCTCCGCGATCGCACGCTCATGATGTTCCGGCGGAGCGGGACGTTCCACACCACTCATTGTTGCGATCATCTGCGCCATGAAAGGCGTTTCCTGCGCATAACTCCAGTACAACGAGGCGAAATCGCACCATGGATTCTTCCATGGCTTGTCGAAACCGGCGTAATGCACGATTTTCGGAGCCTTACGCGACGTCATGTATGCCTTATACACATTGGCTGGCGCGAAATCGAATACGCCATTGACGCGTCCGGCGCAGTCGTGCATCACATTCCACGAATAATCCAGGTACGTGACCAGGCCTTCGCATTCCACGTTCAAAATATCCTGGTCGTTATAGATGTATCCGGGTTCGGAGGCGATTTCCAGCCATTCGTGGACGGTATGGATCTTGCGCATACGGTCGAGGTTCATCACCAGCACGCCGGCCTGGAAGTAGCCGTACGCATCGCGCATATGCAATTGCTTGCGCACGTATCCGGCCCGTTCGCCGTTTTTCATATTGAGATTGCCGATGAAGTCGATATCAGGCACGGCGGCAATCGCATTATCCCCAAGTTCAATATCGAACAGTTCGGCGACATCGCCATTGACCACCAAATCACAATCCAGATACAGCAGCTTCGAATAGAACGGCAACGCCTCCTGGATGATGAAACGGTAATACGTTTCGATGCTGATATGCGCATTGCTGGTGGTGAGATTGAAGCCAGCCAAGTAACGGCTCACATCGAAAAAGCGAATCACGGCATTCGGGAACTGCTTGAAAAACTGACGCATGGTCCGCTTGTTCTCGTCGGAGATATTCCGTTCCAATACGATCACATCATATGAACGATCTTTGGAAGCGTTCTTCAGCATCGAATAGATGGTGGTGGTGAGCATCGGCACATAGTTGTTGTCTGCGGCGAACACCACCGGCACCACGTTCTTGTATCCGGCATCAAGCGGCTTGAGAACGGTGGCCGGTTCCGGATGCAGGAAATGCACGCACTGCAGTCGCTTGATCTTCCAATGCGCACCGGTACGCTGCTTGTGCGCAATGAAGATGTTGAGCAGCCGTTCCGAAAGATGCCCCACCGTACGTGTGGTCTGCACGTCCATTCTGCTGAAATCGGTTGCCGCAGCGAACTCATCAAGCAGTGGGAACAGCCATTCGTTGTATTCGAAGAAGATGTCCTTCCTCATGATGAACATGTTGCAGAATGCCGCGGTTCTCCCATTGAGCACGGCATCGGCGTCCACCTTGTAGTCGGGATGGCGCGCGCACAGAATGTCATACATGTGGCGCAGGTCCTTCAAACGCAGGTGCTCGTCGGCATCCCAATGCTGTTTGAGATTCGAGAATCCGCCGATGCGGCGAACGTCATTCAACGGCGTGGTGATGACGTCCCAACCGTCCACGGCACGAGCGATCGCATCATCGTTGATACCGTATTCGGCGAGCGCGTGATTATCGATATACGAATCGATAATCTCTCCGTAATCGTTCTCTTTGTGCGGAGTATCGGTGAAATCGAAGTACCTGCGGTAGTGGCAGAAGCCGTAATAGTCAGCATCCTCGTTTTTCCAGGCCCAGTATTGCGCGGTTAGCTCACAATACCGCGGGTTTTCCGCAGAAATGTTCACACCTTCGTCGTCATGCAAGGTGTCCGTAAAGCGGGTCACGGCGTTCGCCGCGCCCACCTGCACCGGAACAATACTGTTCCCCTCGGGGAAAGTGGCTTGCTTATGCGCCGACACGAAGATTTTGATATTCGGATGGTGCTGTTCCGCTGTGAGAACCATGTGAGATATTCCGCCTTACTAAGACAAACGTCCTTTCCTCAATAGAATATATGAGAGTACTGCCGAAGAGGGACGCTCTACGAGCTTTTGCACCCAAATACTTCGCACGAGTAGGATAGGACGTTTGTGAAAGACTTTTTCGAAAGCCTCAAGAAGAGGTACCACTATGCGATGGTGGTTTTCAAGGAACTGGTGAAAACCGACTTCCAGCTGCGATATCAGGGCTCATTCCTGGGCATGGTGTGGTCCGTGCTGAAACCGCTGATGCTGTTCGCCGTGATGTACGTGGTGTTCGTGAAGTTCCTGAAGTTCTCGGATGGCACTCCGACTTTCCCGATTTCATTGCTGTGCGGCACCTGCCTGTGGAGTTTCTTCTCCGAATCGACCAGCATGGGAATGCGCGCCATCGTCGATCGTGGCGATCTGCTGCGCAAAATTCATTTCCCGAATTACATCATTGTGGCGTCCACCACGATGGGTTCCATGATTTCCCTGGGCATCAACCTTGTGGTGGTCATCCTCTTCGGTTTCTTCGCCCACGCACACTACACCTGGCGCATCCTACTGGTTCCGCTCAGCATTATCCAGCTGTATTGCCTTGGTCTTGGCGTTGCTCTGCTTCTTGGCTCGCTGTATGTGTATTTCCGTGATGTGGCCCATATCTGGGAAGTGGTGCTGCAGGCCATGTTCTATGCCACGCCTATCATCTACCCGATTTCCATGGTGGCGCAGAACAAGGAGTTCTCTTGGGCTGCCGACATTCTGATGCTTAACCCGACCACGCAGACCATCATGGATATCCGCCATAACCTGCTGTCTCCGGAATACGTGCCGACCGTGTGGACCATGGTGGATAACAAGCTGCTGTGTCTGCTGCCGTATGTGCTGTCCGCTGTGATTCTGTGGCTGGGCATCCATGTGTTCCGCAAGTACAGCGCCAAGTTCGCGGAGGTGCTCTAAAGCCATGAGCGAGGTTTCGATGACTGACAACAACACTGTTGATGAACGTCCGGTCGTACTCAAGGTCGACCATGTGGCCAAGTCCTTCCGTCTGCCCACCGAACAGGCCACCGGTCTGAAGATGGCTTTCCTGAACTGGACGAAGGGCATCAAGGGCTACACCGAGCAGCATGTGCTGCGCGACATCAATTTCGAAGTGCATCAGGGCGATTTCTTCGGCATCGTCGGCCGTAACGGTTCCGGCAAATCCACGTTGCTGAAGATCATTTCGCAGATTTACGTGCCGGAACAGGGTTCCGTGATGGTGAAGGGCAAGCTGGTGCCGTTCATCGAGCTGGGCGTCGGCTTCAATCCGGAGTTGACCGGACGTGAGAACGTGTATCTGAACGGCGCGCTGCTGGGATTCACGCACGAGGAAATCGACGCGATGTATGACGACATCGTGGAATTCGCCGAGCTTGAGGACTTCATGGACCAGAAGCTCAAGAACTATTCCTCCGGCATGCAGGTGCGTCTCGCCTTCTCCGTGGCCATCAAGGCGCAGGGCGACATTCTGGTGCTCGACGAAGTGCTCGCCGTCGGCGACGAGGCGTTCCAGCGCAAGTGTGACAACTTCTTCGCCGAAATCAAGAAAGATCCGACCAAGACCGTCATCCTTGTCACTCATTCCATGGACGCGGTGAAGAAATACTGCAACAAGGCCATTCTCATCAAGGATGGCGAGATCATCGCATCTGGCGACAAGAACGATGTCGCGGATCGCTACACGCTTGAGAATCTCAAACAGACAGATTCTCAAGATACTAAAGAAGTCGTAGAAGAAAGCAATAAGCCATGGCTCAAGGTTCTCACAGCTTCTAAGCCCGTTTGCGGCAAAGATGATGTTTTTGAATTCCTGATTTCGCTTCCGGATGATGAGTTTTCGTTTATTGTCTCCGTATATGATCGTCTTTCCAGGAGTCTATCATTAGAAAACGAAATACGGGAAGCAGTCGAATCTACGCATGCGCCAGGAAACAGAACCAGGAAAGAGATTCTCAGCCTTATAATGAAACATTTGCGTAAAAGTGAAAAACAAAAGATGATATCGTTTCTGAACAATCATGCAAATGAATTAGAAAATCTGTTTCGATACG
>OOAE01001983.1_pt1 | contig 12487 bp, 10 predicted proteins | sample 1671271 | NCBI WGS metagenome assembly OOAE01 (sample SAMN06348139, study PRJEB24527) | human gut metagenome | biome: human gut; feature: ankylosing spondylitis patient; material: feces | host: Homo sapiens | place: China | collected 2015-10 | reverse complement strand
TTCCCTACACGACGCTCTTCCGATCTTGCGCTCCCAAACGCAGCTGCCGGCGGTATTTTCACGCCCTTATATTTATAATATAAACCTTATTATTACATCTACTCCGCCAATCAGAAGAAGAATTCCTCCAATCAGATATACCTTTGTCTTCTGTTCATAGCCGAAATGATATCCAACATAAGCACCACCGACTACACAGACAACAGTAAGTATGATTCCAACCAGTATTAATGACAGAAGGCTTGTTCCCAGAAAGCCAAATGCTGCACCGGTCAGGAATGTATAAAATGATGTTACAGCACAAATCCGTACGAATTTATGTACGCCAAGATTCTCTTCCCGGCGTTCATCAATCCGGTCATTCTTCCAGGCTTTAATCAAAAGCCGGATTCCCAGACACAGGAATACTGCCACTGAGATCACTTCACCTAATATAACCTGTGATTCTTTAATATCATATTTACACAGGAGGTCGGCTCCAAGATTTCCAAGATATAAAACAATTACCTGCCATACGGATACCAGTAATGTCACCAGCACAAGCTGTTTGGTACGAATCTTAGCTAACATTGCTCCCTGACATTCTACTGAAGCAAATACATCCATGGAAAGTCCGCATACAATTATTAATGTTTCTATCCAGTTCATCTTCCGTCCTCCTTTCTCTTAAAATTATTATACTTAATCCTCTGCCTTAATGGAAGCAGTTTCCCAAATAAATTTTACATTTCCTTTGACACCATCTGCTGTTCTGGTAAATGTGTTATATTCATTTCCGGCATCCAGCACTGCATCTACTTTATCCAAGAGCTCTTTCAAATCTCCGTTGTAAGCATCCGCAAGTTTCTCAATTGCCTGCTCATCAAACTGTGCCATTCCATCTGCCAGTGTCTCAGAGCCATCCTCTAACTGGTCTACACCATTTATCAGAAGGTCTGTTGCACTCTTCAAAGAAGTCATTCCTGCATTCAGTTTGTCATTATTTGCAACTAAGGTATTTGCTCCGTCTGCCAGCTGTTTTGCACCATTGGTCAAATCTGTAATTCCCTGTGAAAGTGCGCCATTTACAGAGCTGTCTAATGTATTAACACCTGCTACAATTCCATCGTCACCATTCAGGCCTGCATCTAAGGATGCTGCTCCAGTCTTTAAGGTTGCAAGCTGTGTATCATCAAACTGTGCAAGTCCTGCCTGTACCTGAGCCAGTGCCTGTGCACCACCTGTAGTTCCAAGCTTGGTTGCAACTGCTGAAATATTCTGTAACTGGGCTGCATAAGCTGTGCTTAAGCTATTGAAATCAACCGCACTGCCTGCCTGGGTAGTTACTGCTAAAAGTGTTGCATTGGTTGTATCATCCAGCATATAAATATTAGCATCTGCATTAACCGCCTGTAATCCGCCACCGGTTGCTGCTACTACCTGTGAATAGGCACCGTTTAATGTACTTCCCGGGGTCTGTAACTGCTGTAATACTGCAAGATAATTTACTGCTGCACTGGTATAATCAGTCAATGCGGAAGTAAATGCTGCCTGTGCATCTGCTGAAGATGCATAAGCATCCATTCCTGCAAGACTGCCATTTACAGTAGATTTCAAGGTTCCGATTCCATCTACCAGCTGGGCAACTCCACCATTAATCTGTGTTGCACCGGCTCCTGCCTGCTGCACACCAGTCTTTAATGCAGATACACCACTTGTCAGTGCCGGAGCACTTTCTGCAAGCTTTGCAATGCCGGAGTTTAAGGTATTTGCACCATCTGCTACTGCAGATGCACCAGAAGTATAATCTTTCACACCAGACTGTGCTGTTCCAACACCAGCTTTAAATTCTCCAAGACTGCTCTGTAATGTTTTCAGTCCGTCGGATAACTCGCTGCTGCCATCTACCAACTGGTCAGATGCATCAGTCATCTCATCTATTGTATCGGATAATACAGATAAGTCAATATCTCCATTTACATTCATTTCAGAAAGAAGGTTGCTGGATGCCATGGATACTGTCATGTCCAGTGAGAAATCTTCTACATCTGCAGTTACTTCTACATAATCTGGGAACTGGACATCATCACCAAGGTCAGCATCATCAATACCAAGGCTTTCTTTTAAACCTGGCATTGTGATTCCTACCACAATATTGTTTTTTCCATCAGAAATTACTTTTCCATTGGTAACTTCTACATTCGTGAAGTTATCATTTAATACCATTCCGGTTACAACAGAGAACGGAACATAGACATCTGTGGATTTGCCATCGATAGTCTTTGTTGTCTTCTCATTATTGGTAAATTCAAAACGCATGGTAACTTTTCCGCTCTTTCCGGCTAAATCCTTTGGAGCAATTTCTTTTCCATCCAGATAGTAAGTAATTTTCTGGGTAATCGGGGCTTCTTTATCCGTAGTACCCTGATAGAAGATATCATTTCCCTGTGCATCCCAGGTTACTTTATCTCCATCCTGTTTGAAGGTCTCATCGCCTTTTACATTCTTGATATCCTTTAAATCAGATGCATCCTCCAAAGTATCTGCATTTTCTTTATTCTTTAACCAGTCGCTTACGATGGTTTTATTTACGGTACCATCTGCATCTGCAATCATATATACTGTTTCATCTTTTCCGGTTTCTTCTGTTTCCTTATCGGAATTCAGAAGATTTCCCAGCTGGTCTTTTAATTCAGACTTGGTTTCTTCTGCGTCTGCATCTTCTGTGTCTGTTTCCTCTGTAGAAGTTTCTTTTTCCGTAGTCTCTTCTGATACACTTTCTGTAGATGGCTTTGCTGCATTTACCTGCCATACGCCATAACTGGTTCCAAGCATTGCCACCATCAGCACGCCTGCGATTACACGAATCGCATATTTATTTTTGAATTTATTCTTTAATTCTGAAAATTTCATTGTTATGTCCTCCTTCTTAATCTATACCGTTTTGTTCTTGTTGCGGAAACCAGCACTGGTTACGCAGATTACTTTATCAAATATCATAAACAATGAAGGTAGTACAAAGATTACAACCAACATACTAATCAGTGCACCTCTTGCCATCAATGTACATAAGGAACTAATCATATCGATATCAGAATAAAGTCCTACACCAAAGGTTGCTGCGAAGAAACTTAATGCGGATACGATAATGGACTGGATGGAGCTCTGCAAGGCACTTGTAATTGCTTCCTTCTTCTCGGCTCCCTTATATCTTGCTTTTTTATATTTATTGGTCATCAGGATTGCATAGTCAACCGTTGCACCCAGCTGAATGGTTCCGATTACGATGGATGCGATAAACGGAAGCTGTGTACCGGTGTATGCCGGAATACCCATGTTGATAAAGATTGCAAAGTAAATTGCAGCTACCAGGATAATCGGCAGTGATATAGATTTAAATACAACTGCGATGATTACGAAAATTGCTCCGATAGATACTGCACTTACGACTTTGAAGTCATGGTCTGTCGTGGTAATCAGATCCTGCGTACATGGTGCTTCACCAATTAACATGCCATTTTCATCATAGTTCTTAATAATGCCGCTGATGGCATCACACTGTGCATTTACTTCATCTGATGCTACTTTATACTCGGAAGTAATCAGCAGCAGTTCATAATTTTCATTTTCCAGCTCGCCACGGATAGAATCCGGGATGACATCTCTTGGAATTGCCGGTCCAACGATTGCATCCAGACCAAGTGTTGCCTTTACACCATCCACATCATCGATTTCATCAATCATCTTCGATATGGTCTTTGGCTCTAAGCTGCTGTCTACTAAAACAATGTGGGTAGCACCCATATCAAAATTTTCTTCCAGCTTGTTATTTGCTGCAATACTTTCCAGTGAATCCGGCAATGTACCGGCCAGATCATAATATACGTTCGTATTGTTATAACCCCAGATTGCAGGCCCTAAGATTACCAGGAATAAAATAATGAATATGTAATAATGGCTGGTAATCCAGTTTGCAATATTTCCAAGGTCCGGTAAGATAACACGGTGTTTGGTTTTCTCAATTGCCTTATCAAATACCAGAATCAGGGATGGAAGGATGGTTACGCAGGCAATTACACCAAAGATAACACCCTTAGCCATTACCACACCAAGGTCAAGTCCCAGGGTAAAGCTCATGAAGCATAATGCAATAAATCCGGCTACTGTAGTAATGGAACTTCCGACTACAGAAGTAATGGTATTTGAAATTGCATGTGCCATGGCACGATTCTTATCTCCCGGGAATCGTTCCTGATTCTCCTGATAACTGTGCCACAGGAAAATGGAGTAGTCCATGGTAACACCAAGCTGTAAGACTGCCGCCAATGCCTGCGTTACATAGGAAATTTCTCCTTTTATTACGTTACTTCCCAGATTATATACGATTGCCATTCCGATACTTAATAAGAAGAACAACGGAATGATTGCGGAATCCATTGTCAGGGAAAGTACCAGAACAGATAACAATACTGCAATCAATACATAAAACGGAACCTCTTTGTTGGTCAGATCCTTAATGTCTGTTACAACTGCTGACATACCACTTAAGTAACACTGTTTTGTTGTGATTCCACGAATCTCTTCAATGGCATCCATTGTCTCATCTGCTGACATGGAAGTATCAAACAAAACCGCCATCAGCGTGCTGTCCGATTCATCATTGTTGAATATGTCATAAATTTCATCCGGCAATACGTCCATTGGTACGGATAAGTCTGCCAGTGAATCATACCAGATAACAGATTTAACATGGTCTACATCTGCAATCTGTTCCCGAAGGGTGGAGATATCTTTATCTTCCATACCTTCAATGACACATAGGGAAAATGCTCCTGTACCGAACTCATCTACCAGAATATCCTGTCCTTTCATGGACTCTAATTCATCTGGCAGATAGGAAAGGATATCATAGTTAACCCTTGTGTTAAAGTAACCAAATGCTGCTGGAATCAGTAAAGCAAAACTGATAATAAGTATCAGGACTCTGTGCTTTACGACGCCCTTTCCAAATTTAATCATCTCTTTACCATCTCTTTCTTTTTCATGTTTTTCTAGGTAAGAGTATAAAAAAAAAGACTGCATCCGAACATATGCAATCTTTTTTGGCTGTATCAATCCAATATACAAATTGTTGAATCTGTAACAGTTGCTATACATATCTGCCAATTTGTATATTAATTATCGCCTATAATATCTGCGATAGAATTGCGAATCATATAATTATAAATATCCGACATCTCTTTTGCAGGCATAGACATTCCACTTTTTATCCAGGTAATTACCAGAAAACATAAGGACTGGGCATGATACCGGGCAATCCGCTCTTTTGTAAGCCATGGCGACGGAATCTTCTTATCCAGATTCTTCTCTTCCAATACTTCTATCAGTGTTCCCGTAATGCATTCCTTTACAATATCTTCAAAAGAGTTCTGTCCCTCTAAGCGGCTTGCTTTGGTATAGAAATCTTTTTCTTTTTCAATACCAGCAAATATAATAATTAACGCCTGATCAATCATTCCATTCTGAATCAACGGCTTTACCGGCTCTAATAATTCAGTCCGGATAATCCACTCTAACAGTTCATACTTATCCTGAAAATGATTATAAAAGGTCGGACGGATAACTCCCGCTTTATCAGTTATCTCCTTGATTGTAATCTTTTCTATAGGTTGCTTGATTGTCAGCTCTTTTAGGCTCTCCGCAAGCAGTGTATCGATTGCGTTCCTTCCCTGATTCGTCATAACTTCCTCTCATCTTCCTATCAAACAGCCGTCTAAACGACCAGTCGCACTATGGTGATACTTCTTGCTTCCTTATCATTCTTAAGGTCTATGATTTCTCCTGTATCACAGACTTTTACAATGGGACGAAGCACAAATCCCTGATAATTATGCTTTACTACTGCCATTCTGCCATCAGAAAGTTCCACTTCACAGCCTGCCGGATAGACAGCCACCCAGCGTAAAAATACTTCCACCAGCTTCGGATCAAACTCCGAACCGTTCATTGCCATTATATATTCAATGACATCTGCCGGCGGCATCGGATCACGGTATGGCCGTTTTGAAATCATGGCATCATACACATCTGCCAGCTTGATAATTCTTCCATAAATACTGATTTCATCACCGGATTTGCGCATCGGATAACCTTCGCCATTATAGCATTCATGATGTTCTAATACACCAAGATATACTTCCGGTGCGAAATCAAAATTATCCCTCAGGAACTCATATCCTAACTTCGGATGCTGTAATACGATTCTTCTTTCATCCTCGGTCAGTGCACGACGTGCATTTAATATATCTATCTCTAAGAATTTCTTTCCGATATCGTGAAGTAATGCAGCCGTAGTAAGAATGCGGAGCTCATACTCATTCATTCCATAATGTGCTCCGATTACTGCGGATAAAATTCCCACATTTACAGAATGAAAATAAGTATAATCATCATAATTCTTAAGACTCATCATGTTATACATTACTTCTTCATTTTCCAGAAGACTGTCCACCACCTGCATGACAGCTTCCCGGATCTGCCATTCCTGTTCACTGACATCTTCCTCTTCCATGCGGTCAACAAACAGATGATGTACTATTTCCAGGCTCTTTGAGTGAATAGACGGCTTAATTACTTCGGCAATCTCTATTTCTTCGGAAAACTTATCATCAATATAAAGACCCGGATAACCCATCTTATCCAGATTCTCTATCTGTTCCTGATTCAAAATCTGATGTCTGCCTAAAAGCATGACTCCCTGACCGTCTAATATGTCCTGAGCCAGTGCCATTCCGGCTTCCACCCTTTTTATTGGTAGATAACGCATCTAAATTGCTCCTCTTTGTCTTTTGTTACCCCACACGCCTATTCTATAACATTTTATCTGCGATTACAACTTTTTTACTCATCAAATTCTACCGTCACAAAAAAGCCCTTCGGTGTTTCCTTTACATCCACTACCGTCCCTTCGGTAGACTTCAGGCGTTCCCGGAAGGTATAATTTGCTGACATTGCAAATGCATTTCCAAGTGTATAGTAATAAGAAGTCGGCAGCTTACTCTCTGTCACCGGTAACACATCTCCTACTTCCAGTAACCCGGTTCTCTCCATTTTAAACTCCATCTGCCGCATTGATAATACGCCTCCTGATTATGCTTCTAAATTATTCATTTTCTTCTGAATCTTCTTCTACTGCTTCTACATCAATGGCTTCTGCCGCCTGTTTTGCCGCTTTGACAGCACCTGCCACACGATATACTACAAACAAATCACTCAGTCCGTCATAAATCAGTGCAATTCCTACGATTACCATAGCAATCTGTACCATCTCGATGGCTTTCCAGATTAATAATATTCCGAATGCAAAATTAAGAATTGTAATCAAAAGCAGGATTCCCCATGCTGTGTCACCATTCTGCTTTGCTTCGATGGTCATCCGTAAGTCTTCCAGACCATGCATCAGCAATACGACTCCGATTACTACCGGGAATATCTTTGCAAAGTTCAATGGCTGTACCAGAATCCATACCCCCAAAATAACCAGTGCAATTCCGGTTGCCAGTCCCAGCCTGCTTTCCAGTTTATTTCTCATATAAGAAATAATATGTCCGATTCCCATCACGCATAAAATAGCTGCCAAAATATAGCAAAGTACCTTTGTTACCTGCGTAGGCCATATCATAAGAATAACTCCCAGTGCCACACAAAGAATAGCGGATAATATAACATCTGCTTTGATTCTCTTTAATGTTTCCTTCATAATAAATACGCTCCTTCCACTTGTTTTTTTATTTCATTTCTTTCCTTTATTTTGCAGTAATATCTGCATAGGCTGCTCCGGTTACTGCTGCTAAGTCTGCCGGAGATAACGCCATGGATGTGCCGATTCTTCCGCCACTGATATAGATTTTATCAAACTGTTCCATGCTTTTATCCAAAATGGTCGGGAACTGTTTCTTCATTCCAAGGGGGCTGCAGCCGCCTCTTACATAACCGGTAATCTTTGTAATATCTTTTACATGAATCATTTCTACGGATTTCTCGCCGGCCGCTCTTGCTGCCGCCTTTAAATCCACCTCTTCTGCAATCTGTACCACAAAGACATAATATGCCTTGCTTTTTCCCTGCATGACCAGTGTCTTATAAGTCTGTTCCACCGGTGCTCCGGTCAGTTCTGCCGTATGCAGTCCGTCAATAAATTCATCATATTCGTAATTTAAGATTTCATATGCCACTTTATGCCGGTCTAAAATCCGCATGGCATTGGTCTTTACTTCTTTCCCCATGGTTTTATGCTCCTTTTGGGTTCTTTACTTTTTTGAAAGTCTCTGTTTTAACAACTACAGCTTCCGTATCGGAAACTTTCTGCATGTTACTCATCCGCTCCATTCACATAGGTTTCTAAAAAGGAATGTTTTACCCCATCTTTCTTATAAGCGATAATGGTACTTAAATTTACATTTTCCACACTGCGGAAGATATTATTTTCCACATATGGATTCACTTCTTTTAATCTGGCAATCAGCTGTTTGATTTCCATCCGTTTTGATACGGTACGTCCATCCGGGTCACAGGTGGTACAGGTATCGGTAAAATGGCAGGCACACTGGATAAAATGCAAATCGTTATAATCTCTCCAGTGCTTAATGTCATCCTCCCTGATCAAATACATTGGACGAATCAGTTCCATTCCTTCAAAATTCGTGCTGTGAAGCTTCGGCATCATGGTCTGTACCTGTGCACCATAGAGCATTCCCATTAAAATAGTCTCAATGACATCATCATAATGATGTCCCAGTGCAATCTTATTACAGCCTAATTCCTTTGCTTTACTATATAAATAACCGCGGCGCATTCTCGCACACAGATAGCACGGAGAATTTTCAATCTCATATACCGCATCAAAAATCTGTGTTTCAAATACCGTAATCGGAATCTGCATCAGCTCTGCATTCCGTTCAATCACTTTACGGTTCATCTCACTGTATCCCGGATCCATCACTAAGAATACCAGTTCAAATTGGAATTTATTATGCCGCTGCAATTCCTGAAAGAGCTTTGCCATCAGCATGGAGTCTTTACCACCGGAAATACATACTGCCACTTTGTCTCCCGGCTGCAACAGTTCGTATTCATTGATTGCTTTTGCGAATTTACTAAAGATTGCTTTATGAAATTTCTTGCGGATGCTCTTCTCAATTTCCTGACAGCGTTTCTCTTTCTCTGATGTTTTCTTCTGGAAACTGTCCAGCAGATATGCGCCATAGCCGCCCTCTAAGCTGACTGCATCAAAACCTTCTTCCCTTAGTCTTTCCGCTACTCCGATACTGTTGATTCCTTTGGCACAAAATAGTATCAGACGCTTGTCTGCCGATAGTTCCTCTTTTCTCAAAAGAATCTCCTGCTCCGGCAGATTGACTGCTCCCCTGATACTTCCATAGCGGAAGGCATCCTCATTTCTGATATCGATTAACTGGTATTCACCAGTCTTATATTCTTTTAATTGTGCCAGATTAATCTCAGTATCCGCCATGCTTCCGCTCCTTACTTTCAATTTTTCTCTTATTTTATACTAGGCGTTTTCTTTTATCAATACCTTCTGTTTCCATTTTCCGCTCCGCCACCGTAAAATCATTCCCACTGCCCGGACACATTCATCCATTGCCATACCGATATATGCTCCACAAACCAGCAATCCAAGATGAATTCCGAAGAAATAAGTTCCCCCCACCGCACACAGGTACATGAATATCGCAGCAATTACTGTAGTAAATACCGCATCGCCACTGGTCTTTAAAGCATTTCCGTATACCAGATTAGTCACCCGTCCAATTTCAAGGATAATATCGATAGCCAGCAGCTTTCCAACCAGAGATACCATCTGTGGATCAGCCGTAAACATCCGTATCAGCCAGTGGGACGATAACGCAAAGATGCTCTCCAGTATCGTCGCAACAATTACACCTACAACTGCTGCTTTTCTGGTTCCTTTATCGCAGGCTTCATAATCCTGTGCACCAATCCGCCAGCCGACCATAATTGCATTTGCCTGGGCTAACGCTGCACCTACGCAGTAAGAAAAATTTGTAATCTGCATAGCATAGGAACGGGCTGTTACGTTCATTCCATTGGCGTCCATCTGATTTAAGAAACGGATAATCAAAGTCATTGCCACATTATATAGTGCTGTTTCCATGGCAGAAGGCAGTCCGACCTTGACAATCTGTCCGAATACTACACGGTTCTTAAGCCTCTCCTTCTTCTCCTTCGCATGGATATAATAATGTCCGAAGCAGATTACCAGCCCAAGATTCAATACCCTTGAAATTACTGTTGCTGCAGCAACTCCTGCTACTCCATAGTGGAACCCAAAAAGAAATACTGCATTTAAGATAAGATTTAAAATGTTGGCAGATACCGTTGCCACAAGAGGCTGTCTGGTATATCCAAACGCTCTTAAGTAGCTGGAAAAAATTGGAATCAGTGCGTTTAAAATGCATCCGCCCCCTACAATCCTAAGATATGTTTCTGCATACTCCATCAGAGAATCTGCCACACCAACCGCTGATAATATCATTCCTGACTGGAAGAACAAAAATACCGCAAGAATTGCTCCTACAATAGCGTTAAATAACATGCCAAGCTGTCTTGCCTGATATGCAATCCCCTCTCTTCCGGCACCGATATACTGCGTCATAACCGCAATCATTCCGGCTGAAATAACAGAAAACATAATGATAAAAATACCTATATAGGTATTGGCTGTTCCAACAGCACCGACTGCTGCATCTCCCACAGATGAAAGCATCAGTGTATCCACCATGCCGGAAAGCATATAACATAATGTTTCCAGGCAGATTGGTACAAACAATTGTCCAAGAGTTTTCTTTTGTTCCACGTTTTGTCCTCTTTCTTTTCTTTCGATAGTTCTTTACATTTTATAATTTATCTTTTTGAATGGCGTCTGTGTAGTCTGCCAAGACGGGATACTACTAACAGCCCCGATAAGCATCCCTGCTTTGGCAGACTACACAAACGTTTATCTAAATAGCAAATACTAAATAGCAAGCTGCAAATAATAATAAAATCAATAGCTATGCGCAATTACAAGAAAATCCTGCGGACGCAAATGTAACAAACTTACATTTATTTTTGGTCTGCAGGATTTTATTTTACTGCGCTATCTGACTTTTATGCTGCCGGCTGTTCAGACTGTTTATCATTCATTACCAGCTTCAGCAGAATCGGGGTAATCAATGTTGTCACGATTACTACCAGTACGATTGGTGCGAAGAATCTATCATCTAACATGCCGCACTGATATCCCTTCTGGGCAACAATTAACGCAACCTCACCACGGGAAATCATTCCGACACCAATCTGTAATGCTTCTTTATTTGTATAGCGGCAGAACTTTGCGCCCAGTCCGCATCCAACCACCTTGGTCAGTAAAGCAATAACTAAAAGGATAATGGTAAATCCTATCATAGAACCTGTCATTCCGTCTAAGGATGTCTTAATACCGATACTTGCGAAGAATACCGGTGAGAAGAATAAGTAAGACGGGAAGTTGATTCTGTCTTTTACATATTCACCATTCTTCATGCTGCAAAGCATCAGTCCTGCAAAATATGCCCCTGTAATATCTGCAATGCCGAAGAATTTTTCCGATACATAGGATAACAGGAAGCAGAATGCCAGTGCAAATACAGTAACACGTCTTTTCTGACCTTCGCTTTCAATTAATGGTTTGCATTTTGATACCAGGAAGAATAAAATTCCGATTACAATAAAGTAAAGAACGATCTTAACCATAACAGTAACCGGATTTACGCTGGTATCCTTTAAGCTCGTTACAATGGTAAGTACAATAATTCCAAGAATATCGTCAATAACAGCTGCGCCAAGAATGGTTGTTCCGACTCTTCCCTTTAAACGTCCCAGTTCACGCAATGTTTCTACTGTAATACTCACAGATGTTGCTGTCAGCACAACTCCGATAAAGACAGATTTCAATACCTCCTGATAATCTGCAAAATCTGTATGGAAATACAATGCATACCCTAAAAATCCACCAATCAGAGGAACAATAACTCCGATTAAAGCAACGATAAAGGATGCCAATGCATTTGCCTTGATTTCTTTCAAATCAGTCTCCAGTCCTGCGGAGAACATCAGGAAAATAACTCCGATTTCAGCTGTAATTTCAAGGTATACTCCGTTGGTTCCATCCAGTGTGATAAGTTTTAATACAGATGGTCCTAAAATAATACCGGCTGCCAGTGCTCCTACTACTGCCGGCATATGCACTTTTCGTGAGAAAAGTCCTAATACTTTTGTTGAAATTAAAATAATTGCTAAAAAAAGCAGAAATTCATAAGATTCCATAATATGACCTCTTTCCTTTCTTCTCTTGTTTTTTCTTTTTACATTCTCCTAAACCCGGAACTATGTTAACTCTTTTTGTTGGTAATAGCAATATATTTTTTCTTTTTTTGTTACTTAATAT
>OOAE01001977.1_pt1 | contig 12506 bp, 8 predicted proteins | sample 1671271 | NCBI WGS metagenome assembly OOAE01 (sample SAMN06348139, study PRJEB24527) | human gut metagenome | biome: human gut; feature: ankylosing spondylitis patient; material: feces | host: Homo sapiens | place: China | collected 2015-10 | reverse complement strand
ATTTTTTATTTTTCTCTTGTTTCCTTATATTTACTCTTAATATCTCGTTTTTTCTCTCGTTTTCTCACTTTCTGTAATTTGTAACGATTTAATACTTTTTTTAGATTTGTTTATGAAATCAGTCCAAAATGCTCCAATCCCTTATAAATGCCGTCTTCGTGCAATGGTGCTGTGATATAATCCGCTGCTTCTTTTGCTGCTTTGGTACCATTTCCCATGGCAATTCCATGCTGCACATGCTTTAACATTTCCACATCATTGATACTGTCTCCAAATGCATAGGTATCTTCTTTCTCAATACCAAGAAGCTCACAGGTTTTTTCGATGCCGGACGCTTTGGAAAATCCTTTTGGAACAAACTCTGCACATGCCGCATCATGCACCAGCGGTGTGAAATTCTCTTCCAGATGGGAAAGTACCTTAAGATAAGTATCATCCGGTGTGGAGCAGGAAAACTTACTGATTTCCATAATTGCTTCATTTCCCGTTACCGGCAGCAAATCCTCTCCCAATGTCTCTTTTAGTTTCAAGCCATAAGGGTCTTCTTCAAATTCTTCCAGATCCATATACAAATTCCGGCTTCCCTCATATACCGTAGGAATTCCATACTCTTTTAATATATGTATGGTATCCTCTATCAATTCCTGTTCTAATTTTTTATAAAAAAGTGTTTTTCCATCCATCTCTATCCAGGTACCGCAGCCTGCCACAATTCCGTCGAATCCCAGTGTCAGCAATCTTTCATCCTGAATAAATGCTCTGGTTCTTCCGCTGCAGAGAAATGCCAGATGTCCATTTTCCCGCAGCTTCCGGATTGCTTCCTTTGTGCTCTCCGGTATCACAAAATGCTCGTCCCACAATGTTCCATCAATATCAAAAAATACTGCTTTCCTGCTCATTCTCTTTATGTCCTTTCGCTGTTTTCTTCTCGCTCTTTTTGTCACAAGGGTTATTTTATGCCCCAAAAGCAGAATGTGTCAACCACGAAAAAGCCGCCTGCCACAGCTCACCCTCCGGTGCACCATAGTCAGACGACTTTCTTCTATCATTATATTGTAATTTTCATTACTGTACGGAAAGATAAGAATATCCCATCAGACTTTCGTCTACTTCACGGGCTGCTTCTCTTCCTTCACGGATTGCCCATACAACCAGGGACTGTCCACGATGCATATCTCCTGCTGTAAAGACATTTTCCACATTGGTCTTGTAATGACCGGCTTCTGTTGCCACATTGGTTCTGGCATTTAAGTCTACGCCGAATGCTTTGGCAATGTAATCTTCTGTTCCAAGGAAGCCTGCTGCAATCAGAACCAGATCACAATCTAACTTGCTTTCGGAGCCCGGTACTTCCACCATCTGCATCCGTCCGGTCTTTTCATCCTTTTTGCCCTCTAATTTTACGGTTTTTAATCCGCAGAGCTTACCGTTCTTGTCTTTTAAGAACTCTTTTACGGTTGTCTGGTAAATACGAGGGTCGGAACCGAACATGGCAATTGCTTCTTCCTGACCGTAGTCTGTCTTGCAGACTCTTGGCCACTCCGGCCATGGGTTGTTCTCTGCACGCTCATCCGGTGCTTTTGGCATCATTTCAAGCTGGATGACACTGGCTGCGCCGTGACGGATAGAAGTTCCGACACAGTCATTTCCGGTATCTCCACCACCGATGATAACTACTTTCTTTCCCTTGGCAGAAATATATTTGTTATCTTTAAGCTCGGAATCTAAAAGGCTCTTGGTAGTTGCCTTTAAGAAATCTACTGCAAAGTAAATGCCTTCTGCATCTCTGCCCGGAGCTTTGATGTCTCTTGGATTCTTTGCTCCACAGGCTAAGATGACACGGTCATATTCTTTTAAGAGTTTTGCCGGCTTGATGTCTTTTCCAACATTGGTATTGGTAATAAACTCGACACCCTCTTCTTTCATTATATTAATCTTACGGTCAATAACCCATTTTTCCAGCTTCATATTCGGGATTCCATACATCAAAAGTCCACCGACACGGTCATCTCTTTCAAATACGGTAACGGAATGTCCTCTTTTATTCAACTGGTCTGCTGCTGCAAGTCCGGCAGGACCGGAACCGATGATTGCAACCTTCTTTCCGGTACGGACTCTTGGAGGTTTTGCTGCAGCATATCCTTTTTCATAGGCATTTTCAATGATTCCATGCTCATTTGCCTTACAGGTTACCGGGTCTTCCCAGTGTCCACAGGTACAGGCTGCTTCACAAAGTGCCGGACATACTCTTGAGGTAAATTCCGGGAAGTTGTTGGTCTTGGTCAGACGGTTATATGCCTGCTCCCAGTTGTTGGTATACAAAAGGTCATTCCACTCCGGTACCAGATTATGCAGCGGACATCCGCTGGTCATTCCCATGATATTCATACCAGCCTGGCAGAACGGCACGCCGCAGTTCATACAACGTGCTGCCTGTACTCTTTGTTTCTCTTTTGAGAGAGGGGTATGGAACTCGTTAAAGTTCTTGATACGCTCCTTTGGTGCAACCGCTGCTGCATTCTCTCTGTCATATTCCATAAATCCTGTTGGTTTTCCCATTTTGCGTCCCCTCCTTAATTTCTTGTATTCGCATAAAATGCTTCAATCTGTGCCTGTTCGGAAGACAATCCTTTTTCTTCCATCTGAACAATTGCCATTAACATACGGTTATAATCGTATGGAATTACTTTCTTGAACTTCGGCAGATACTCACTGAAGTTATCTAAGATTTCTTTTCCCTTTTCAGAATTGGTCAAAGCTACGTGTTCTTTAATCATATCTTTTAATTCCATAACATCATATTTGTTTCCGACTTCTTCTGAGAATACCATTTCCTTATTGATTCTGGTATAAAGGTCGTTGTCCTCATCTAATACATAAGCGATACCACCACTCATTCCGGCTGCAAAGTTTTTACCAGTCTTACCAAGGATAACCACACGGCCACCGGTCATGTATTCACATCCATGGTCACCGACACCTTCTACTACTGCAGAAGCTCCGGAATTTCGTACGCAGAAACGTTCTCCTGCCACACCACTGATAAATGCTTTACCACTGGTTGCACCGTAAAGTGCTACGTTACCGATGATAATATTTTCATCCTTCTTATATTTCACACCTGCCGGAGCGTAGACAACCAGTTTTCCACCAGAAAGTCCTTTTCCGAAGTAATCGTTGGAATCTCCTACCAGCTCTAAGGTAAGTCCCTTTGGAATGAATGCGCCAAAGCTCTGTCCGCCGGCACCGGTACATTTTACGATAAAGGTATCTTCCTCTAAAGTATCGTCATATTTCTTTGTAATCTCGGAACCAAAGATGGTACCAAAGGAACGGTCTGTATTGCTTACTTCTACATCAATGCTTCTCTTCTGTTTCTTATCCAGTGCAGAAGAAAGCTGTTTTAACAGTACAGTTTCGTCCTTGGTCTTCTCCAGTTCGAAATCGTATACATGTTTTGGATCAAATGTAACTTTCTCCTTTGGTCCTGCAAACGGGTTATTCAAAATCTTGGAAAGGTCGATTTCTTTTTCCCGGTCTGTCAAATCCTCTCTTACCCGGAGAAGGTCACTTCTTCCTACCATTTCATCAATGGTACGGCAGCCTAACTTCGCCATGATTTCTCTTAATTCTTCTGCAATAAACCGCATGAAGTTTTCTACATATTCCGGTTTTCCCGCGAAACGTTTCCGAAGCTCCGGATTCTGTGTTGCGATTCCGGCAGGGCAGGTATCCAGATTACATACACGCATCATCACGCATCCCATGGTTACCAGCGGTGCAGTTGCAAATCCGTACTCTTCTGCTCCAAGCAATGCAGCAATTGCTACATCACGGCCGCTCATCAGCTTACCATCTGTCTCGATTCTTACCTTATTACGAAGTCCGTTCATAATCAGAGTCTGGTGTGTCTCTGCAAGTCCAAGTTCCCAAGGAAGTCCTGCATTATGGATAGAACTGCTTGGTGCTGCACCGGTACCACCGTCATATCCGGAAATCAATACTACCTGCGCTCCTGCTTTGGCAACACCGGCTGCGACTGTACCCACACCTGCTTCTGATACCAGTTTTACGGAAATTCTTGCATCACGGTTGGCATTCTTCAAATCGTAAATCAACTGCTCCAAATCCTCGATGGAGTAGATATCATGATGAGGTGGCGGCGAAATCAAGGATACACCCGGTGTGGAAAGTCTTGTCTTTGCAATCCAAGGATATACTTTCTTGCCCGGAAGGTGTCCACCTTCACCAGGTTTTGCACCCTGTGCCATCTTAATCTGAATCTCTTCTGCACTGACTAAGTAACGGCTGGTTACACCAAACCGGCCGGACGCTACCTGCTTGATTGCAGAACATCTGTCTAAGCTTGTATGTTTACTTGCGATACGGTCCGGATCTTCTCCACCCTCACCGGTATTGGATTTACCATGTAAATGGTTCATGGCAATTGCCAGTGTTTCATGGGCTTCCTTGGAAATAGAACCATAGGACATCGCACCTGTTTTAAATCTTGTTACAATAGAATCTACGCTTTCTACTTCTTCAATTGGAACACCTTTTTTCGGGAAATTGAAATCCATCAGTCCACGAATATTTGCATCACGCTCTTCGCTGTTCACAAGATCTGTGTACTGTTTGAAAAGGTTGTAATCTCCACGTTTGGTTGATTCCTGCAGAAGATGGATGGTTGCCGGATTGTAAAGATGGCTGTCTGCGCCACTTCTCATCTTGTGACGTCCCTTGCTGTCTAAAGTAAGGTCTGTCTCTAATCCCAATGGATCATAGGCTGCAGAATGCAGAGTATCTACATCTTTTGCAATGTCTTCCAGTGTAATTCCACCGATACGGCTTACGGTATTTGTGAAATATTTATCAATTACTGCGGAGTCAATACCAATTGCCTCAAAAATCTTAGAACCCTGATAAGACTGAATGGTTGAAATACCCATTTTGGAAGCAATTTTTACGATACCACTGATAATTGCCTGATTGTAATCATGGATTGCTGCATAGTAATCCTTGTCTAACATATGCTCGTCTACTAACTGCTTTACGGTATCCTGTGCCAGATATGGGTTGATTGCACAGGCACCATAACCAAGCAATGTTGCAAAATGATGTACTTCTCTTGGTTCACCGGATTCCAGAATCATGGCAACTGCAGTTCTCTTCTTGGTCTTTACCAGATGCTGCTGCAGTCCGGATACTGCCAGAAGGGATGGGATTGCCACATGGTTCTCATCAATGCCACGGTCGGAAAGAATCAGGATATTTGCACCGTCACGGTATGCACGGTCTGCTTCTACAAACAGATGATCCAATGCTTTTTCCAGGCTTGTATTCTTATAATATGTAGTAGGAAGAACCACAACCTTGAATCCTTCTACTTTCATATTTTTAATTTTCATCAAATCTGTGTTGGTAAGAATCGGGTTATCTACCTTTAATACCTGACAGTTAATCGCCTTTTCTTCCAGCAGGTTACCATCTTCTCCGATATATACGGTAGTGGATGTAACCACTTTCTCACGAATGGAATCAATTGGCGGGTTTGTTACCTGTGCAAATAACTGTTTGAAATAATTAAACAGTGGCTGATGGTCTCCTGCCAGTGCTGCCAGCGGAGTATCAATACCCATTGCAGAAGTTCCTTCTCCTCCGTTTAATGCCATCGGAAGGATTGCTTCACGCAGTGATTCGTAAGTATAACCGAATGCTTTCTGCATTCTCTGACGCTCTTCTTTGGTATATTCCGGAACACGCTGATTTGGAATCTTTAAATCCTCCAGTTTAATCAGGTTACGGTCAAGCCATTCACCATAAGGCTGTTTGCTTGCGTAATACTCTTTTAATTCATCATCATTGATGACTCTTCCCTGGATGGTATCTACTAAGAGCATTTTACCCGGACGAAGTCTTTCTTTTACAACAATCTTGGTCGGATCAATATCAAGCACTCCAACCTCGGAAGAAAGAATCAGCTGGTCATCATCGGTAATATAATATCTGGAAGGTCTTAATCCATTACGGTCAAGAACGGCTCCCATGACATCTCCATCTGAGAAAAGAATGGAGGCTGGTCCATCCCACGGCTCCATCATGGTTGCATAGTACTGATAGAAGTCTTTCTTCTTCTGGGACATGGTATTGTTATTTGCCCATGGCTCCGGAATCATAATCATAACTGCCAGTGGTAAATCCATTCCACTCATTACTAAGAACTCTAAGGTATTATCTAACATTGCTGAGTCAGAACCTTCGGAATTAATAACCGGAAGGACTTTCTGCAGTTCCCCTTTCAGTTCTTCGGACTCCATGGTCTCTTCACGGGCAAGCATCTTATCTGCATTACCTTTGATGGTATTAATCTCTCCGTTATGTACGATGAAACGGTTCGGATGTGCTCTCTCCCAGCTTGGATTGGTGTTGGTTGAGAATCTGGAGTGTACGGTTGCGATTGCAGATTCATAATCTTTATCCTGAAGGTCTGCAAAGAACTGACGCAGCTGGTCTACTAAAAACATTCCCTTATATACGATGGTTCGGCTGGAAAGGGATACTACATAAGTGTCATCATTGGACTGCTCGAATACCCGTCTTGCCACATACAGCCGGCGGTCAAAATCAAGTCCCCTGGCTACTTCAGCTGGACGTCTTACAAATCCCTGCATGATATATGGCATACAGTCTACTGCTTTCTGTCCCAGTTTATCCGGGTCAGTCGGAACTTTTCTCCATCCTAAGAATTTCATTCCTTCCTTTTCCACGATAACCTCAAACATTTTCTTTGCCTGATTCCGTTTCAGCTCATCCTGTGGGAAGAAAAACATTCCGACACCGTAATCTCTTTCTCCACCAAGTTCAATTCCTGATTCCTTTGCTACCTTGGAGAAAAATTTGTGTGATACCTGAAGCAGAATACCAACACCGTCACCGGTTTTTCCTTCTGCATCCTTACCAGCTCTGTGCTTTAAGTTCTCTACAATCTTTAAAGCATTCTCTACTGTAGCATGGGATTTGATACCTTTGATGTTTACCACAGCTCCGATACCGCAGTTATCATGTTCAAAATTCGGATTATACATACCCTGTGCTACTGCTGTACTTTCATTCCACTGTTCTGTCATAATCGTTCCCTTTCTGCTTTCTCTTTATTTTCTGTCTTACTTTGTTACCTGCACTCTGCTGCTTTAAAGTGCTTTTATTTTCTGAACTAAGTTTACACCCGGCATAATATACTTTGCAATAGTTTTTTTCTTGCTATTGTCTGATTATTAGACAATTCATTTTATATTCTTTTATTGTATTTATATTTATCATTTTTTTGCATATAAAAAAGGCTTATCAAAACAATTCAACGTGTTTTTTGTTGAAAATATTTTTTCATAAGCCTTTTAAATTTGCCTGTTATTTTAAATTGTGTCTGAATTGTTTCTATGTTATTCTGGAATTTCTTAGGAAGGTTTTGAGTGTATCTGCCTTTTCATCGAATACGGATATTACATAAGGACTGTAAGGGGCACTGGGAATTTCGATATACTTTTTTACCTATCCGGCAACCGGTGCAAATTCACATCCATGTTCATATGCACCTCGCTGGCACATCCCTGTGCCAGCGTTGCCAGTATATCAAACGAAATTCCAAGTGCCCCTAACAGCCCTTATTATATATCTGTATTTCGATGAAAAGGCAAATAAGCATCAATATCCATAAGATTTACCATGTTTTTAATACCATCTGCAGTAGCTGCATTCCCCTTAAAGGCATCAGAATCATCACTACAGCCATCATACACCCAGGATAAAGCCATATGAGTAATTACATAAGCATAAGGACGAACATTCTCCTGCATCATGTTATACATACCCTTATCACTTTCATATCCCGGTCCACCATATCCATAGTAGGCTACTGCTGAAAGCAATGCATCATTGGATACCGAAGCGGTATATTGTCCATTGCTCGGATTTGCTTTACTTGGTTCCAGACAATAAACTACAGTTCCATCCGAAAGACTATACTGGTGTGTCTGATAGCCATTGTAATTAATCGTCTTTCCTACGGTTAAATCTACATTAAAATCATAGTTTCCAGAGGCATAAGTTTTAACTACCAATCCCTCATCGGCACTGTTAAGAGCAATCTGCTCCGCTTCATGCTCTTTGTTTTCTTCTTCCGCCTTGCGTACCAGTTCATCAAAGTTATCTGAAAGAATCGATTCTTCCTGCTCCGGTAAACTTTCCGCAAAAGCAGTCAGCGGACTGGCTGCCATACAGACACATAATGCTACAGCTATGGACGCTTTTAACTTCTGTTTTACGCTAAATTTCTTCATACTTTCCGTTTTCCTCCTTCCATTTGCTAAAAGAAAGCATATCCTTGTGAAAATACTTTTCACAAGATGTTACGGTATTCGTCAAAGTCCTGTACAAGTACAGACTTTTCCTCATTACACGCACAAAAAAAGAACCGATATCATTATCAGTTCCCAGTTACCTTTATATTTTGTTTTCTATCCTCCCTTCCGCTAAGCTATACGTACCGGATTCCGGTACAAATATCTATAAAAAAAGGACTCAAAGTAAAATCACCTTGAATCCTTCTCTTACCATCTTTATATAGAATCTATTCCATTAATTAATGGATATGCCGGAACCTACCGGTCCGATTTCTCCACATCCACTGCACTGTGCATAAGGTGCCACATCCTGCACCCATACCTGCTTGGTTTCTGCGTCATGGTGCTTTGTTCCGGTCTGCACTCTTTCTCCGGTGCTATAATATCCGCCTTTATCTTCTCCAGCAAGTATATGTGCTTCAATGTGGTCTCCAATTTGTTCCTCTGACCAACTGCTTATATCAGCATTACAAGTGCTGCAGCGTGTAATCTCACGCATTTCATATACTGGCTCGTCCCAGGCTTCTTTAACAACCTGTGTCTCATAATGACCGCTGCCCTCATGCAGCACCCACTTATGTTCATGCGCCGGAGCTGCATTATTGTTAGAAGCATTGGTGTTGCTATTGCTGCTTCCAGTTGTTCCACTGGAATTACTGGTAGTTGTTCCGGCTGATGCAGTGCTACCTGCACTTGCCTTATTGCCGGAATTGCTGTTGCTCTTATTTGATTTGCTTGTATTATTGTCAGATGGCTGTGCTGCAGTATTCTCTGCACTGGAAGTATTGCTCTCCAGTTTTCCAGTGGTCTCCTGCTCTGCAACTGCCTCTGTTTCCGGCTCTTCTGTCTCTGCCACCCCTTCGGTAGCTTCTGTATTTATAACAGATTCCTTATCAGCGGTAGTATCTTTTTTCCCGCCGCAGGCTGCCATACTTACTGTTACCATCAACATTGTTACAATCATCGCTAATCTTTTCTTCATAATGATTCCTCCCATCAGCTTTTCTTTTTTTGTCAATTATAATATAACAAACACTACAGCTTAACCATATTGTCGATTGCCTCTTCCACCGCAGCATTTAAACTTTTTCCATGCTCCATAGCATAGATTGCAATAGTTCTATGCAATTCCGGACTAATTCTTACATTAAAAGTCCCCTTATAAGGTTGCTCTGGCTCAATATTTCTCTCCTTACAATCCTCAAGATATTCATCCACTGCATTATGGAAATCCTGCTCTAATTCCTTTACGGATGCCCCTTCATAGGAAATCAGCGATTTAATACCGATTACTTTACCAAATAAACAATTATCTTCTTTCGAAAACTCTACTGTACCATTATAATTTTTGTATGATAGTAAGTCACTCATAATATGCCATCCTTTGATACCATTTCATCAAATGTAAAGTCTTTTAGTTTCTGCAAAAGTTTCTCTAATAATTTGTCCTTTCTGCTCATAAATTACTTCTCTTTTTATATTATACTCCCTGCTCACAGCAGATGCGACTAAAATTAGTTGCACTCACATATCTACCTTTTATACCTTACCATTAAAAACATTCTGTTCTGACATCATCCCAGCAAAACTCTGGATGTATTATTTTCTGATGTTCATCTATTTCACATATTCTTGAATAGATTTTATTCCCATACAGTTCTTTTATCTCTAATATCTCTTTCGACATTTCATATTGACCTACCTTAAATTGTGTACCATACAATTTCTGACAACAGTCTACCGCTATATTCAAATTTTGAAAACGCGAGGTTTCACGTACCTCGGCTATAAGTGTATTAATATTCTTTTCTAATGGATATTTGTTTTGCGTATCCGAAAGATATGCTGTTTCATTATTATATATCGGGCAATATAAATAACATTCATCCTCTTTCCGAATTAACGAAATATCGAAAAAATTTCGGTCCACATTTAATGTATAAGTATTTAATTCCAATAAAAAAGTTAAATACTTTCCAAAATCATTCAATCTTGTAATACTTTTTACATCATCCACAAATTTTTCTATTCTATTTTGCAAAGGCAATGCTTCCAATCTTTCTTCTACAAACTTTTTGTACTTCATCTCATATAAATTTTCTGTAGTAACCAATTGCTGTCCTAATTGCAAAAAATCAATGGATACACAACCATTAAAAGTATCTCCATTATAATTAATAATTTCTAACTGATATGACACATAATCCTTAATATTTGAATGTTTCAATATTTTTGATACTGCATATTCCACTGCACCCTCATACCCTAAGGAATCTGCTTTATACCATTTACCACCCATGCCAAACTCTAATCGTTTTCCTTTTAACGAATATCCAGTACCTGTGGATCCTACCATATTATTAAACACATACATAATTTTTACCTTTACTTCTCTTTTCCGCCATGGAAAGCCAGCACCAATAACACCACAATCAGCACGCTCTCCACCACGGTGCATATGACGCTTCCCGTCATGGATGCATCCATGAAATGAAACAGCTTTGTCTCGCTTCGAAGTACCGATACCAGATTCGTTACCATATGGGCTGCCATGGCTGCGCCAAGCCCTTCCTGTTCCATGATGACTGCCAGCAAGAGTCCTACCGCTGTGGCATATAGGAACTGCACCAGATTAAAATGCATGGCTCCAAATATTACTGCCGATAATACAACTGCCGCCTTCACTCCCAAAAACGCTTTCAAACGCTGGTAAACGATGCCACGGTAAAGAAGTTCCTCTAAGAACGGAATTATGATACAGGTTCCAAGGATTTCTAATGCCAGAGTACTGCCGTAAAAAGCAGCACTTACTTCCTGATAGCTCTGTGATGTTTCTTTTAAGCCGGTATATCCGATAAGATTATTTAACACTACGCCAAATAAGCCTGCGGCTGCTGCAAATAAAATGGTTCGTGGCAGATTTGCCATTTTCCCGCCATCTTCTTTCCGATAGAAAGCATAGATAAAGGGAAATGCTATCACCGTTGCAATAATCTGATAAATCATATAATTTTCATTGGTCATTGTATGCATGAGATTTAACACAAACATCACAACATTTGTTACTACAAAATAAATACCGATGGGATAAATCACTTCCCAGATGCGAAGTAGCTTATAATCTTTCAATATATTCTGCCGCCTCCTCAATACTGTCACAGATTGCGTTTGCTCCAGCCTCCTGCAACTCTTCTTTCGTTCCGAATCCATAAGTGATACCGATGCAGTCCATATGTGCTTCTTTGGCTCCTGACACATCAAATCTGGTATCTCCAATCAATACTGCTTCGGTGGTATCATAAATATGCATACGCTTTATCGTTTCCTGCAGCACCTCATATTTGCTGTCTATTCTGCCATCCATTGTGGCTCCCACCACTTCATCAAAATAGGAGAGGATGTGGAAATGCTCCAAAATACGCCGGCAGGATTCTTCCGGCTTGCTGGATGCCAGTCCGATACGATAGCCTTTTCGCTTGAGAGATTTCAAAGCATCCTCAACACCATCAAAAAGGCTGCATTCAAAGATACCGGTTGGATGATAGCGTTCCCGGTACTTGGCTACTGCCGCTACTGCGGTCTCTTCATCCATGCCATAATGTTCCATAAAAGTATTTTTAAGTGGCGGTCCGATAAAGAATTCAAGCTTATCTGCATCCGGTTCGTCAATACCATATGCCTTTAGGGCATACTGGGCACACTTTGTTATTCCTTCCTTGGAATTGGTAATGGTTCCATCCAAATCAAATAAAACAATGTCTTTTCTGCCCTTCAGTTCCTGTTTCATCTGAAGCACCGTCTTTTTTAACACCGGATGCCAGAGATATGGTGCGATTTCACACAGCGGTTCTAACACAAACAGGCGGTTTGCCATATCAATATGCGGAATCGTAAGTTCCGGGGTAGATATCACTTCATCATCATAAAATAAAATATCAAGGTCTATCGTTCTTGAGCCCCAGCGCATCTTACGCTCCCGGTTGCCATGAGCTTCTATGGCATGAAGCTTCTCCAATAATTCTTCCGGTGTATACAGGGTTCGAAGTTCCAGACATCCATTAAAAAATGCGCCTTCTGCCACGCCGCCATAAGGTTCTGTCTCGAGGA
>OOAE01001961.1_pt1 | contig 12612 bp, 9 predicted proteins | sample 1671271 | NCBI WGS metagenome assembly OOAE01 (sample SAMN06348139, study PRJEB24527) | human gut metagenome | biome: human gut; feature: ankylosing spondylitis patient; material: feces | host: Homo sapiens | place: China | collected 2015-10 | reverse complement strand
TTGCGAGCAAAGTGAGCTACAATGCTGGCGCCGCAACAGACGATTGTGCGGGCCAATGCAAATCTCCGCTGCGAGGGCGCTACCGCTAATCTTTAATATTCCAATTTTAAGTAATGGTGAAAGAATAAATTGAGCAGTTTTACCATTACTAAACCCCCCACCCCGCCCCCTATAGACACCGACAAACAATGAACAACAGCCTATTAATCACCGGTGCCAGTGGCTTCATCGGCAGCACCCTCGTTGAAGAGGCCCTTCAGCGAGGGTTTGAAGTGTGGGCCGCCGTGCGCCCAACGAGCTCTAGGCGCTACCTCACCGACCCGCGCATCCATTTCATCGAACTGGACCTCGGCAACGAGGCGAAACTCGCCGAGCAACTCCATGCCCACGTGAAGGACAACGGGCCTTGGCAACACGTCGTCCACGCTGCCGGCGCCACCAAATGCCGCCGTCCGGCCGACTTTTTCCGCGTCAACACGCAAGGAACGCTTTCCCTGGCCCGCCAGCTCGTCGCCACCGGTGCCCTCCGCTCGCGCTTCGTCTTCATCAGTTCGCTGAGCATCTGCGGGGCGCTTCATGAGACGGACTATGCCGCCTTCACCGAAGCCGATGTCCCGCAACCCAACACGGCCTACGGGCGTTCGAAGGTCGAGGCGGAAGAAGGGCTCAAGCAAATGGAAGGACTCGACTATATCATCCTGCGCCCGACGGGGGTTTACGGGCCGCGCGAGCGCGACTACTTCCTGATGGCCAAAAGCATCGGCCAACACATTGACTTCTCCGTGGGCTACCGCCGACAAATCATCACGTTTATCTACGTGAAAGACCTCGTCAACGCCGCCCTCCTGGCGCTCACCAAAGGGCAGTCGGGACAGGCATACAACCTCTCCGACGGCGGAGAATATGCCTCGCGCACCTTCTCCGACCTCCTACAAGAGAACATGGGCGTGCGCCACGTGGCCCACATCTGCGCCCCCCTGTGGGTGCTCCACGCCGTCTGCGCCCTCTCTGGCACCTGGGCACGCCTGAGGGGAAAGACAACGACGCTCAATCTCGACAAATACAGAATCATGAAACAACGCAACTGGCGGTGTGACATCTCTCGCGCCCGCAAAGAACTCTCCTACGAGCCGCAATACGACCTTTCCCGCGGCGTCGCAGAAACAGTTGCATGGTATAAAAGCGAAGCATGGATTTAAGTTACATCAATTTCGAGCCGCGCCAGCGCGGACTGCTCGGTGTGGAGAAAGTCACACTGGCCTACACGCTTTTCACAACGGCCGTCATCGGTCTGGTGTGGGGCGACATGAACGCGCCGTTGCAGCTCATCATGGGGCGGGCCTTCATCATTGTCGGCATGGCGCTCACGGTGGCCACCTACTGCGTGGTGCCCACGCGGGCCACAATGCTCCTGCGCTACATCTATCCGCTCTCGCTGCTGGCCTACTGGTATCCCGACACCTACGAGTTTTGCCAGCTCTTCCCCAACCTCGACCACCTCTTCGCCGCGGCGGACCAAGCCATCTTCGGCTGCCAGCCATCGCTGATGTTCCACAGCGTGATGCCGTCGAAGCTATGGAGCGAACTCTTCCATCTGGGCTATTTCTCCTACTATCCCATGATTGCCCTCACGGTGCTCGTTCCGCTCTTTGTCGACCGCCCGCGCTTCGGACGCACGGCCTTCGTGGTGCTGACCTCTTTCTTCCTCTATTATCTCATCTATCTCTTCCTCCCCGTTGCCGGACCGCAATATTATTTCCGCGCCATCGGCGTCGACGCGGCCATGCAGGGACATTTCGCACACCTCGGCGAATATTTCCGCACACACACGGAGATGCTACCATCGCCGGGCACTGATGGTTTCTTCCGCGAACTGGTGGAATCGGCGCAGGAGAGTGGCGAACGGCCAACGGCGGCCTTCCCATCGTCGCACGTCGGCATCAGCACGGTGCTCATGACGATTCTCTGGAAAGACAACCACCGCAGACTCTGGCTCGCCATGCTGCCGCTATACGTGTTGCTGTGCGGCGCCACGGTATATATCGAAGCACATTATTTCGTTGATGTCATTGGCGGACTCCTCACGGCTTTCCTCTTCTATTGGGGGTCTAATCGCCTCTATCCATATATGGAACGCATTAGGTTCTGATAAAAGGATTGGGGATGAGGGATGCGGCGCCGCTGCCCCTGAAAGGGGCTCATATTATAGGATAGGGGCTTGCCCCTATCTCTCGCCGCAGCTCATCAATTCTCGCTTCTGCCCCTGTAAGGGGCGCATATCGTTGGCGGGGCTTGCCCCGCAATAAGATTCGAGATATGAGCCCCTTACTGGGGCGAGGTTCATAAATCGGCCCCAAAAGATAGGGGCAAGCCCCTATCCTGGAATATGAGCCCCTTTCAGGGGCAATCCCCGCACCCGAGCTGCCCAGCAATTCGTTAATTCGTTAAATTCGTTGTTACGCCGTCTGAGGCCAACCAACGAACTGCGGCGCAGCCCGCAACCCCGTTGCAAAAATTCGATTAATTCGAACCCTCGCCGCGAGCGCCCTGAAAGGGCAGCAACTCCACAGCCCAGGGCAACGCCCTGGGTATCAGCGTATAAACGCCTACGCCCTGTAAGGGCAAAAGTATGGGCGAACGGTTGGCTTTTACTTTTGCCCTTACAGGGCGTAGGGAATGGGGACATGGTACCCAGGGCGTTGCCCTGGGCTCTGGACTTGTTGGGCTTTCAGCCCGTACAAACTCCGCCATATATTCGCCCACAGTAAACGATTATACTCCTGCTGGGGGCTTTCAGCCCGTACAAACTCCGCCATATATTCGCCCCCCTCACTTTGCGAGCAAAGTGAGCTACAATGCTGGCGCCGCAAAACTCTGCCGCGCATTTGCAAACCACACGAATTTTCAACACAAAATAAAACAATACAAACACATGAGAAAAGCAATCCTCGCAATCCTCCTCGCTGCCCCCGCCATGATGGCGCAGGCACAGACTGCTGGAGGCGGCATTAGCGCCGACATGCTCAAAAACATCAAGGCCGCACAGCCGCAAAACACCACGGCCATGCGCAACGCACTGGCAAACACCAGTATCGCACAACTGGCAACGGTGGCCAACAACCCGATGAACTCCGACCGCTACTTCTCCAACAAAGTGGAGTCGAAGGGCATCACCGACCAGCAAAGCTCTGGACGCTGCTGGCTCTTCACGGGCCTCAACGTGATGCGTGCCAAGATGATCAAGAAATATAACCTCGGCTCCTTCCAGTTCTCACAGTCGTACTGCTTCTTCTACGACCAGCTCGAGAAGTCAAACCTCTTCCTCCAGGCTGTCATCGACAACGCCTCTAAGCCCATGAGCGACAAGACGGTTGAATGGCTCTTCAAAAACCCGCTCAGCGACGGCGGCACGTTCTGCGGTGTGCAGGACGTGGTGATGAAATACGGACTCGTTCCGGCAGAGGTGATGCCTGAAAGCTATGCGGCCAACAACACGTCGCGCATGTCGCAGCTCATCGCCCTCAAGCTCCGCGAATACGGCCTCAAGCTCCGCGACATGGCCGCCAAAGGCAGCAAGAAAGACGCGCTGAAGAAGGAGAAGACGCAGATGCTCGCCACGGTCTACCACATGCTCGCCATCTGCCTCGGCGAACCGCCAACGGAGTTCACCTGGACACGCAAGGACGCTAACGGCAAACCGGTGGAAACGAAGAAGTTCACCCCGCTCTCATTCTATCAGACTTACATCGGTGCCGACTTGAAGAACAACTACCTCATGTTTATGAACGACCCTTCTCGTCCATACCACAAGACATACACCATCGACCTCGACCGCCATTCTTACGACGGTGCGCAGTGGACATACCTCAACCTGCCGATGGACGAAATCAAGGCGATGGCCGCCGCTTCCATCAAGGATTCAACGATGATGTATATGTCGTGTGACGTCAACAAGTTCATCAACCCCAAAACGGGCGTGGAGAGCCTTCAGAACTACGACTACGGCAGCCTCTTCAACACCACCTTCCCAATGAACAAGGCCGACCGCATCCGCACCTTCGCCTCGGCTTCCAGCCATGCCATGACGCTCATGGCGGTTGACATCGCCGCCGACGGCAAATTCAATAAATGGATGGTTGAAAACTCATGGGGCGCCACCTCGGGCTATCAGGGCCACCTCATCATGACCGACGAATGGTTTGACGAATACATGTTCCGCCTCGTGGTTGAAAAGCGATTCGTTCCTGCCGCCACTTTGAAGCTCTTCGAGCAGAAGCCCACGCTCCTTCCAGCATGGGATCCTCTCTTCGCTGGCGAAGAATAAGAAATATCAAATACACGCCTCAGGGTATCCCGAAATCTCCATCGCGGTGGAGGTTTTGGGATACCCTTTTTTTATTGGAAGAATGCGGAGTATGGTCGCTCTCTGCGGCGAAGCATAGTCGCTTTCTGAGGCGAAGCATGGTCGCTCTTTGCGGCGAAGCACTGTAGCTCACTTTGCTCGCAAAGTGAGGGGCGCGAAGATGGAAGTGCGGCGACAGCTAAAAGCGTTACATTTTTCGCCATAAATACGTCCCCCCTCACTTTGCGAGCAAAGTGAGCTACAATGCTGGCGCCGCAAAATGAGCTACAATGCTGGCGCCGCAATGAGCGCCCCTGCTGGCGCCCAAATACTAAAAATCCCCCAGTTCACATTCTGAACTGGGGGATTACTTATAAGGTGTATTTAATATTCACCTTTCATGCGAACGGGCGATTTTATTCGCTCCACAAACTTGAGTTCCAGCCCTGCTTGTTGGAGTAAACATCGCAATTGTCGTCTGCTCTCTCATCATCGTTGAATCTGAGATCGCCGCCGCTCTGGGCAATCATCCCTTCGAGTTTATACTCAACGACCGTTGTTTCCGGTTTCAAATATATCTTTTTCATGACTTATGGATATGCAATTTTCAGTTGAACATTATTTTACGATGACCACTTTACCGTTAACGACATAAGCTCCGGCTGGGAGACCCTGCGTTGTAGTGGCTTTGAGGCGCACGCCAGAGAGCGTATAGATGGCCTTAGGTGCTTCCTTAGTTGTGGCAGTGGCATTCTCTATGCCCGTGGTTTCACCGTCGAGCTGGAAGAAAGAAACGGCCTGAGCCTGTGCTTTCGTCAATTCCAAATATGCGCGGTTGGCTGGCACCTTGATATTGCCGCTCTTAGTCTGATAGAAACCGAGCACACCATTTACTGCGGTGAGCACGTAGCGCTTGATGCCCTCAGCTTTCTCAACAGTCGTTGCTTTTGCCACACCCTTCAAGAGATTACCTTCCAGTGTTTTCGTAGCTACATGGTCAGTAGCATAGCATTCATAATTGCCCGTATTACCCTTTACGACGAGCGCAGCATTTGCAGGAACGACATCGCCGCCAGTAAATTCATCAGTCTTGACGAGCGTGCCGTCTGTATTGGCTTCCTTATATCCAAATGCCGTCAAACCTTTAGGAAGGATGTAGCTGTTTGAATTGTAGTAGGTGCCGAAGCCTTCTGGAGTGGCGATGGAGATGGTGCCGACGGAGGTTGGAAGTTCGGTGGTGACGATTATTTTTTTAATTTTAGCTACAGATCCATTATTTTTTAAAGTACCTGTCTTCGCTTTTACGTCAGAAAAATTCCAAACGTTAGCAGCATAATTTCCTGGATTGGTTACAGCACTTTTAATTTTATCAGCACCAACGAATTCAAATTTCACATTTTTTATATTGCTATTAGCAGTTATGGTCATTACACTTAATTTGTAAAAGCGTATATGTCCACTTGCATTCCAGTACGGTTCATTTTGACTACCTGCTTTTTCAAACTTAAGGCATACACCATCCTCTTCAATATTAGAGACATCTACTTGATTTGCAAAATCAAAAGTTACCTTCCTCGTAGTAGCCCGATTAACCGTCAACACATAAGAAGCCGTTGCCCCTTCATAAATACCCGTTTCAGGAGAAGTAACAGTAATGGTTGTCGTTCCTACGCCTACGATATTGACCTTACCAGTTGCCTCATCAACCGTTGCGACCTCTTCTTTGGAAGAGGTGTACACTGGCGTTACGCCTTCTGGAAGTCCTCCAAGCTTGGGCGCACTGAAAGCGTCACCCATCTCAATCGTATAAGATGTTTGCGGGAAAGAGAGTTTAGGAGTAAATTTCGTTACGACCAAATCATAAGAAGCCTGGGCTTCCTCATAAACATCTGTCACTTGCGAAGTTGCCGTAATCTTTGCGGTTCCAGCACCTACGATAGTAACCTCGCCTGTTGAAGCTTCCACAGTTGCCACTTTTTCATCAGAGGAAGAATACGTAACGACAACATCTGCTGGCGATTTTGTAAGTTTAGGTGCTGCGAATTTATCGTTTGCGAAAATATTATAAGATGCTTCAGGGAAAGAGAGCGCAGGAGCCCCCTTCACTATGATTTCATAAGAAGCCGTTGAAGATTTATATTCGTCATCGCCAGCAAACTTCGCGGTAATTTTGGCTTTACCTAAGCCCACACCTGTAACTATACCCGTTGCAGCGTCAACGGTAGCCACCTTTTTGTTGTCAGATGACCAAGTGATGGTTTTACCAGACAATGTTTGTTCATCAGCCTTTAAGGTAGGACGCTGTTGGAGTGTCTGGTCTTTTGAAATTGTATATGAAGGAGCATCAAAAGAAAGGGATGTTGCTGTCTTGTTGCTGGCGTCTTCATAGTACTCTACTTTGTTGATTTGAACAAAGCCATTACCACTTCCCTGTTTCAAATCAAAGGTCAAGCGGAAATATTGCCCAACTCGCGGATTTGATACTACAAATGTGTGTTTCTCTATATTATTAAAGTCTGACGTGATAGTAATTGTCTGATCAATAGTTTGGAAACCATCGGAAGATACTTCAAATTTAATCGAATTAATATTTTTTATTTGGGTATTTTCTATTTCGGCAATATCAACCACTACTTTACCGATAGCCCTATCAAATGGAGTCTCATTTTTAATTTTCGCAACGCTTGCATTTTTTTTACTTCCCGCTCTGATGAATTTCCAACCTGAATTGTTATTATTGAATTTGACAATTTCCCAGGTAAAACCGCTAATGGTAGCGCTCCATGTATCAGTGTATGATTGAACACGTTTACTGTTGCCATCTGGAAACGATAAAGTCTTGTAAGCCGTCTCCTGCGCAATACAATAATTACCCCCCCATGTTACGAAAGCCATGAGGCAGAGCAGCGCCAATTTAAAGGCTCTGCGAGATGTGTGTAATGTTTGTTTCATAATAATTTGTATTTTGATTTATTGTTTTCTAAGGAACGTACACAAGGATATAAAGCGGTGTGTTATTGGAGTGTATGATTCAAGAGGGGGCGGCTGGAAATCCTGTGGGGAATTTTCACGACGCCCTTCCATGTGGTGTGCGACAAAGTTACGCCATTATTTACTGATTGTCAAGTGAAATGGTATGAAGATTGTGTTAAAAGAGCCGTTCCTCCAAAAATTGTCATCTGCGCTTGCTTTTTCTGTGGGATAAAAGCAAAAAAAGCAGGGCGGCGCGGCGAGGGGAAAGCGCTGAAAAGGGATGCTTCAGCACGAAGCTACGGTTTGATGGCGAACGCGGGACGGTATTCGTTCGTCGCACGGCCCAGAGACGATCGTTGCACGTCCCAGAGGCGGACGTTGCACGACCCAAAGGCGGAAGTCGCACGGCCCAGAGACGGACGTTGCACGGCCCGCGTTCGCTGACAGGGATTAGGGACGGGGCGGCGCAGCATGGTCGCCCACTGGGGCGAAGCACTGTAGCTCACTTTGCTTGCAAAGTGAGGGGCGCGAACCTTTGGCGGATATTTGCGGCGCAGCCGCTCTCAACCAAAATCGTCCCCCTCACTTTGCAAGCAAAGTGAGCTACAGTGCTTCGCCCCAGTGAGCTACAATGCTGGCGCCGAAAAGCGCGATTATGTTACGCCGCAACGTCAAAATTCGTCGTTGGCATAAAGGAAGGGGAAGGTGCACTGCTCCCATTCGATGATTTCCTCATCGCGGAAGAAGCGGCGCAGCTCCACGGCTGCCGTTTCTGGAGAGTCGGAGGCATGCACGATGTTCTCTTGGAAGCTCATGCAATAGCTGCCGCGGATGGTGCCGGGGGCGGCATGGCGTCCGTTGGTGGGTCCTGCCAAGGTACGCACGGCGGCGATGGCGTCGACACCCTGCAGGCAGAGCGCCACGACGGGCGCCGTCATCATCGAGTCTTTCACGCGCTGGAAGAAAGGCTTTTCGCTGAGGTGGGCATAGTGTTCAGAGAGCAGTTCGTCGGTGAGCATCATCATCTTCATGCCGCAAAGGTGCAGTCCTTTCTTTTCAAAGATGCTGATGATTTCGCCAACGAGGGCGCGTTGCAATGTGCAGGGCTTGAGTAATACGAGGGTCTTTTCAATGGCCATAATCTTTATTATTTATAATGGTTTAAGGTTATGTAAATATCTGCGAAGCGAACTTTTCATCCTTCGCTGTAAAGTTAAACATTATTTCCCGTCTGACGGCATTTTGCCTTGGAAATTGTGTGCAACGATGCTATGCACCGTGCGTTTTCCTCATTTTTGAATGGCCATGCTCAAGAAAAAGCCTGCCGCCAGCGTCAGGAGCAAACCGATGCCCCAGCCGAGCCAGGGTGCCCGATGGAAATGCGCGGCGGGGAGGCGGTTGACGACGCATTTCAGCACTAAGGCCGCCAAGGTGCAGAGCGCCATGCCGGAGATGGCGGAGGGGGCGTAGAGATGGTCGTTGGACGCCAAGAGGCAGATGCCCTTCACGATGCCGCGGGCACCATGATAGGCGGCGGAGGAGAAGAGGAGCGCGAGGCAGAGGGCGAGGCGGCAGAGGTTGAAGCGTACGGCAAAACGGCGGTGCCAGCGTCGGGCAACGCGCACGAGTTGGAGCGTGGCCACCGTGCCAGCGCCGACGGCGATGTCTTTGGCCACGTTGGCGGCGCCGAAGCCGAAGTAGGCAACAGCGGAGGCGGCTAAAATCGAGCCGACGGTCAGCACGCAGGCGAGGAGGACGATGAGGTTGGCGCGGCGTTCGTCGGGCGTGATTTGGCGGAAAAGAGGGGCGCGGCGGTTGGCGGCGGCGGCGTTCGGCCGTGGCGGCGACTGGGGCGGGCGCTCGACTTTCACCTCCATGACGGGGAGGGCTGGGGCCGCCTTGCGCGGAGCGGGAGCGGAACTGTTGACGGGACGCACTGCCCATTCGGGGTGGGCCTTCTCGAGGTCCTTCACCTCGTCGGCAAGGGTTTTGAGGGTGCAGACGCCGAGCATAGACCATCCCATCTGCGCCATGCGGAGTTCTCTCAGTGCGCTTTCGGCGGCAGATTGGAGACGCTGGGCCTCGGGGAAGGCGGCATCGGCGGCGGCATAGGGGGAAGCCATGAGCTGCCGCATGGTGGGGGCATGGGCATAGGCGGGCGAACGGCCGAGGGCGGCCATGATGTTCTCAAGCAAGGTGGTTTGCGATGCGTTGAGTTGCAACGGGGGCAAGGGGTTGTCGTTGTGGTTCATAAGCAAGGGGTTGGAACGCAAAGATAAGGATTTCGAGGGAATTGGGGCGCGATTTTTCGGGGGAAATGAGGGAGGGGCTGGGGCGAAGCACTGTAGCTCACTTTGCTCGCAAAGTGAGGGGCGCGAAGATGGTTGGTGATGGTCAACCATTACTTAAGCAACGACAGCGCCGCAAACAAAAACCGGGTGCGCGGAATCGCTTGATTCCGAACACCCGGCATTACATTAAAGATTTATGGAGTTTTATTCTTCCTCGCTCCAGTTGTCGGCGCTCCAGCCCTGTTTGTTGGAACTGAACTCGCCCTCAAACGTATCTTCGCCTGGACGTACGCCCGAGTTGATGCCGCCGTTGCCAGAAAGACTGCTACCTGCAGAGAGGGCCAAAGGGCCTTCGGCAACGACCTGTATTGCTACGCTCTTGGGAGCGCTATATGTTTTCTTCATTTTTTTATGTTGTTGGGTTATTTAACATAAACTTTCTTGCCGCCCTGGATGTAAAGACCCTTGGGGAGACCTTCGAGAGAACCGTTGCTGACGCGCACGCCCTTGAGGTCGAAGACGGGAGCTGAAGCGCTGTCGCTGATGATGACACCGTTGCTGTCGATGCCAGTCACCTCACCGCCCAAGTTGAGCTTCACGCTCGCTGGTTTGCCGCTGGCCGTGAAGTAAGCGCCTGTGGCAGGAAGTGTGGACGTTTCGCCGCCCTTCTGGATGAACTGGCCTTCGGCACCGTGGTCGGCAACACCATAACGGTTTCGCATGGCGAAGCTCGGCGTGTAGTTGCCCTGGAAACAGAAACCGCCACGGCACTGGGCCTGGGGCTCGGCGGCAAATACTTCCGTGCCGATATTGAATCCGTGGAACATACCATCTTCCGTGTTGTCGCCAGTAATGTAAACGAGATAAGGCACGTTGGCTTCCAAATTCTCCACTTCTTCGAAGTTGAGGACTTCGCCGTCGTAAGAGGCGAGGGCCTGAAGCTTGGTGTCGGTGCTGTTTTCGAAATCGAATGCAGACATATTAAACGGCAGGCAGATGGAGTTCCAACCATTCTTCAAAGGACGGGTGAAACGGATGTTCTTCATGCCCGGTTCGATGGCCTTTACGTCTGTTGTGCCGTCGATGTCTACCGTTGGAGCGAAGAGCACATGAATTATCATACCAGAAAATTCAATGGAAATCTTCGCAACCAACTTGTCGCCGTTGCGCGTGGCATCCAATTCTACAGGGACATTCTGGAGCATCGGGCCCATCCAACTCTCAACCGTTGCATCGTCGCCATTCTCAATATTGATGGTCTGTTTGGCTGTGATGTGGTTGCCGTCAATCGTGAGGTTCTTGATGCGGATTGTGCCGACAGGAATTTGACCCTGTGCCAAACTAAAATTCTTGAGTTGGAAAGTATGGCTGCCGTCCAATTCCTTGACGAGCTGAATCGTTGCATCGGAAATGGGGAAGGTGCCGCTTCCTTCAAGTTTGACGGAAAGACCATCGGTGAAGTTCGTCTGCTCCTTGACAATCGTGAAGACGTAGGTCGTTACGCTCTTGTCGTTCTTGTCGTAGTCGTTGCCCTTGACGGTGATGGTCACGGTGTTCTTGGCTGCGTCGTAAACAGGGTCTTCCACTGTTGCACCAACGCCCACCTTATCATACTTCAATTTTTTCAAATCGAAAGTCTCGTCTGGAGAAATAGGAATGTAGAACTGTGACTCGTTTTCCTTTACTTCAATGGGCTTGCCATTGTAGGTGACGTTCTTCAAGGCGTGGTAGTAAACAAACTGCACATCGTCGACTTCGAGAATGCTATTAACTTGAATATTTTTGCGAGTCCAATAGTCGGCACTTGAAATGATGACATTCATCTTGGTGGGGGCAACGTCTGTCTGCTTATAGTCGATAGGCACCACGATTTCTTCCCAATCGTTGTTCTTGGTTGTTGCGAAAGCGTAATCACAAGAAGCGATGAGCTTACCATCCCCCGTTATGGTTCCAGCATCGGGACGTCCCATGACGGCACGGTCCACGTCATCCTGAATACGGGTAGACTTCTTTCCGTTGCTACCTGTCTGCGCTATCGGCGATTTGAAAGTTCCAGTCCAGAAATAGGCAATAATATGCGCATTTTCAGGAACTTCTCCCTGCGTGCGTTTGAATACGCCTTTAATGGCATCTGGCTTGTAGGTGAAAGCCTTACTACCATACACACCACCATCACACTCATTAATATTTGTTACTGCATAAACCCAAGGCGTTGCAAAATTGATGAACGCTGGAGCGTTGCTGCCGTATGAATTAACACCAACAAACTTGTTTTGTAGCCTTACAAAATTCTCACTTCCTTTTGTTACAAGGCCTGGTTCCTTCTTGTTTGCAATAACCGTCTGATTGACATTCGAACCATTCCAATTTTCTGGCTCTACACCTGGGCGATTTTTCAATCCAACGGGAGAATAAGGAAATGCGCCATTAAAGCTTGTCTGGTCTGATTTACCACACGTTGTTTTCCACTGTTGAAAATCCCCGTTAGGCAGAGATTGCGCAGAAGCCGTCAGCCCTCCCGCTGCCAGCAGGGCTGTCAATAAGATTTTTCTCATTGTTATTTGTTATTTTACTGTTTATTAAATTCTTAGATTCGGTATAGGTACTGATACCACCAATGCAAAGTTACGCTTTTATATCTGAGGGGGCAGCGGAAGAAAGGAAAATCAATGTTTTATAATACTTTTAAGGATTAATGGGACGTTGGTTGTAAAGCGCAGGAGACATTCAAACGGGGGAACGAAGCTCGTGGCGGACGGGACAACGAATTGAGGAATTTCTTGCGGCGGAGAACGGGGCGCAGCATTGTAGCTCACTTTGCTCGCAAAGTGAGGGCCACGGATATTGTGGCGGCTAAGCACGGCTAAAAATCCAACAAAGTCATACCCCAGAGCGCAGGGTGTTCAAAATCCAGAAAAATCTCTGCGCGGTTTTGAGCCAAATAGCATGGCGTTGCGCCGCTGCCCCTGAAAGGGGCTCATATTCCAGGATAGGGGCTTGCCCCTA
>OOAE01001957.1_pt1 | contig 12642 bp, 8 predicted proteins | sample 1671271 | NCBI WGS metagenome assembly OOAE01 (sample SAMN06348139, study PRJEB24527) | human gut metagenome | biome: human gut; feature: ankylosing spondylitis patient; material: feces | host: Homo sapiens | place: China | collected 2015-10 | reverse complement strand
TCATGCCGGGCATGGACTGACGTGCGCCGGAACGGACGGAGACCAGCAGGGGGTTCTGGTTATCGCCGAACTTCTTGCCGGTGATCTCTTCCAGACCCTTGAGGTGCTCAAAGATATCAGCAGTGATCTCGTCATTGATCTGACGGCCGTCTGCATAATACTGGGTGCAGGCGTCGGTGGTGATGGTGAAACCCTGCGGCACCGGCATACCGGCTGCGGTCATTTCTGCCAGACCAGCACCCTTGCCGCCCAGAGTATTCTTCATGGTGACTTTGTCGCCGCCGAAAGCATCATTGCCTTCGCTGAAGTAGTACAGATACTTTTTGCTCATGCGTTGTTTACCTCCCATTCGTGACCGGCGGCATGGCAGCCGCGGTCTCATCGTTTGCCTTGTCTTGAACGTACGATGAACATTGTTTTATGAATGCTAAACTATTATACCAGAAAATCCATTCCTTTCCACCATGCAAAATCCCGAATTTGTCTGTTATTTTTTATGCAAATCCCTTGAAATTTGCCAAGTTTTAAGGTAGTATAAAATGGGAGAAAGTTCGAGAGGTTTTTTGTTTTCTGACGTGGATTATCTGCCTGTTGGATACAACTTTCTATCCCTGTAATTTCAGCTTTTCTTTTTTGTCGGCGCAAAGCTTCTGTTGTATCCATCTTTGGATATGGATGCATCATTTTTCCGGGTCAGGCCTTATCATCCACCCGCCGGGAGCCGCCGTGCCGGAAGGGAGATCTATCGTATGGAAAATTCTGTTTCTTCTGCTGCGCTGAATGCAGCGCGTGAGCAGCTGGATGCCGCCGAAGCCGCCCGCGAGGTCATTCTGCTGCAGCACATCGCAAACGGCGTGATCATCGACAGCCGCACCGTGCAGATCGCACCGGACGTGGTCATCGCCCCGGGTGCCGTCATTCTGGCCGGTACCATCCTGCGCGGCAGAACGGTCATCGGTGCGGGCTGCATCATCGGCCCCAACACCCTCATCGAGGACAGCATCGTAGACGAGGGCAGCACCGTCAACGCCAGTCAGGTATACAGCAGCCACATCGGCCCTCACAACAACATCGGCCCCTTCACCCATGTGCGGGTGAACACCGTCACCGACTACGGCGTGCATCTGGGTGCCTATGTGGAGACCAAGAACTCCAACTTTGCCCGCGGCAACACCGTGAGCCACCTGACCTACATCGGCGACAGCGACGTGGGCAAGTACTGCAACTTCGGCTGCGGCACCGTCACCTGCAACTACGACGGCAAGGACAAGTTCCGCACCCAGATCGGCGATTACTGCTTCATCGGCTGCAACACCAACCTTGTGGCCCCGGTCAAGGTGGGCGACGGTGCCTACACCGCCGCCGGCAGCACCATCACGCAGGATGTGCCCGCACAGGCGCTGGGCATCGCCCGGGAGCGCCAGACCAATCTGGAGGGCTGGGCTGAACCGAAGATGGAAGCCTACATCGCCAAGAAGCAGAAGCTGGAAGCCGACCAGAACAAGTGATTTCCTTCCGGGAGGGCACATTGTATGAAGTCTGAGACGTTCCGTAAGCAGGCCCTGAGCCTGATCGTCTTTTTCGTGGCCATTGCGGCGGTGTTCGCGCTCGCCCGCCTGTGCAGCGACCCCGCCGGGAAGCAGGCGCAGACCATCCTGACCCAGCTGCTTTCCAGCTCCGATGCCGTGGAACCGGCGGCGGACGATTCCTACACCGCCAGCGAGCCGGGCCTTGTGCAGGTGGATGACGGCGGCTTTGCGGCTTTCTATCAGGCACAGTTCGGGGACTGCATGACACAGACCTGTCTGGAAAAGCTCCTTGCGAACCGTCTGCCCACCCGCATTGCCTCGCTTTCCGGCCAGCCCGCGGGACTCACCCTGCAAAAGCGCTCCGGTGCCGACCACTGCTATGATTTTTCCGCAGACCTGCAGGCCGCCGACGGAACCACCACGGCCAGCGTCACCGGCACCATCACCATGGTAAAAGAGGATGGCGCGTGGAAGGCCTCTGACCTCACGCTGAACCTGAAATAAGCATTTTCTGCCTCCGGCCTCTGTATGGTCGGGGGCATTTTCGGTTCTTTCACCCGGAATCCGTTTCTTTTTTCGCGCGCGTATGTTATACTGAATAGCTGTATCCCATTCTATTTTTCAGAGAAAAGGTTAAACAAACAACATGAACACAAACGATATCTGGCTGATCGCCGGCCTGGGCAACCCCGAGGCCAAATACGACGGCACACGCCACAACGCGGGCTTTGCCGCGCTGGACTACCTGTCCGGCAAATGGGGCATCAGCGTGAGCAAGACCAAATTCCAGGGCCTGTGGGGCCAGGGTGAAGTGGACGGCCATAAGGTGGTGCTGCTCAAGCCCCTGACCTACATGAACCTTTCCGGCGATTCCATCGCGCCGCTGGCGGGCTTTTTCAAGATCCCGGCCGACCATGTCATCGTCCTGTGCGACGACATCACCCAGAACCCCGGCAAGCTGCGCATCCGGCCTTCCGGCTCGGCAGGCGGCCACAACGGCCTGAAGAGCATCATCGCCCGGCTGGGCGGCGACGGCTTTCCCCGCATCCGCATCGGTGTGGGAGCCAAGCCCCGCCCGGACTACGACCTGGCGGATTGGGTGCTGGGCAAATTTCCGGCCGAGGACGCCAAGGCCATCACCGATCGCTACGCCGACCTTGAAGCCGCCGCAAAGCTTATCATGGACGGCAAGCTGGGGCTGGCGCAGAGCAAGTATAATGGGTAAGAACCTCATTTAAACTGCCCTCCGCTTGCGCTCTGGGCATTTTCAGCTGAATTTTATTTTTATTGTTCGTGTTTGTCGCGGCCTGCGGGCCGCTCCAAACACATTTTCACCGAGTGGGGCAGCACTGGCGAACTGCATTTATGTTCTTTGATGCATTTTGATGTCACGGCCCCTCTCGTGAAAAAGCAGCAGAGAAAAGCCCGCAGGCTTTTCTCTGCTGCAAATAAAAATAATCATTCCTCTGCCATTGCCAAAGCGAATGCGGCGGCAATTTCAAATGGTCATCCCAACAGGAAAGGAGGTTTTCCATGTACGAAGCCCTGTTGAAAGCGACCCAGGAATACCAGAAGATCGCGGCCAGCTTTGCAAAGCCCGGCCCGGCAGCGCTGTTCGGTCTGCCCCCGGCAGGCCGGGCCCTGCTGTATGCCGCTTTGCAGAAGGATCTGGGCCGGGTGCTCTGCATCGTGACCCCGGGCGAAGCCGAGGCCACCCACTTTGCGGATGACCTCAAGGCGCTGGGCCTTGCCGCGGCGGTGTTCCCGCCCCGGGACTTCATGCTGCGCCCGGTGGAGGGTGCCGGGCGCGAATACGAGTATCGCCGCCTTTCGGTGCTGGGTACATTGGCGGGCGGGCGGCTGCAGGCTGTCTGTGTCCCTGCCGAAGCCCTGTTGCAGTACACGGTGCCCCGCGATGAATTCCTGAAAAACACCCTCACCCTCAAGCCCGGCATGGTGTACAACCGCGAAGCGCTGGTGGCCCGGCTGTTTGCCGCCGGGTATGTGCGCCGCAGTCAGGTGGACGGCCCCGGCCAGTTCAGCGTGCGCGGCGATATCGTGGACATCTATGCCCCGGATATGCGCCAGCCTGCCCGTGTGGAATACTGGGACGATGAGATCGACTCCATGGCCTCCTTTGACCTGCTGACCCAGCGGCGGGACGGCGCACTGGAAAAGATCTACCTTTCCCCTGCCCGCGAAGTGCTGTTCGGCAGCACCGAAGAGACTGCCGAGGCCCTGCGTGCCGCTGTGAAAAAGGCCCGCGGCAAACACCGCACCGCGCTGGAAAAGGCCACCGAGGCCGACCTGTCCCAGCTGGACTCCGGCCTGATGCCGGAAGCCATGGACAAGTATTACGGCATCCGCTACCCGGAACCGGCCACCCTGCTGGATCATCTGGACGCGCCGCTGTTCATTCTGGACGAGGTGGGCGGCATCCGCGATGCCCAGAAGGCCACCGAATTCCGCCGCAGCGAGGAGCTGACCGGCCTGCTGGAAGAGGGCGTGCTCTGCCCCGGGCTGGATGTGCTGTACCAGACCATAGACGATCTGGTCATCGCCGCCCAGAAGCAGAGCACCCTGCTGTGCGAGAACTTCCTGCGCGGCATGAACGAGTTCAAACTGAAAGACCTCATCAACGCCGAGGCCTTTGCGGCCCCCAATTGGAACGGCGACCTTGCCTCCCTGCGGGAGGACCTGGACCCGCTCCTTGCACAGGGGTACGCCATTACCCTGTTTTCCGGCACCCCCAAGGGTGCCGCTGCCCTCACCCGTGACCTGGCCGACAAGGGCTACTCGGTGAGCATGAGCCGGGATGTGCGCCCCGCCAAGGGCATCGTACAGGTGCTGCCGGGCCATCTGACCGCCGGGTGCACCTTCCCGTTTGCTCACGCGGCCGTGCTCTCGTCCCGCCGGCATGGTCTGGACGAAGAGACCGCCGCCGAGACCAAAAAGCGCAAAAAGAACAAGAACGCCCTGTCCAGCCTTTCCGATATCAAGCCCGGCGACTATGTGGTGCACCAGAGCCACGGCATCGGCATGTATGCGGGCATCCAGCGGCTGGAAGTGCAGGGTGCCATCAAGGATTACCTCAAGGTGCAGTATTCCGGCTCGGACGTGCTGTATGTGCCCGTCACCCAGCTGGACCTGCTGAGCCGCTACACCGCCCCCGGCGACGAAGAAAAGGTCAAGCTGGCCAAGCTGGGCGGTGCCGAGTGGCAGCGCACCCGTGCCAAGGTCAAAAAGGCCACCGAGGAGATGGCGCAGGAGCTCATCGAGCTGTATGCCCGCCGTCGGCAGGCCACCGGCTACGCCTTCCCGCCCGACGGCGACTGGCAGCGGGACTTTGAGACCCGTTTCGACTACGACGAAACGGACGACCAGCTCAACGCCACCGCCGAGATCAAACAGGACATGGAAAAGGGGTACCCCATGGACCGGCTGCTCTGCGGCGACGTGGGCGTGGGCAAGACCGAAGTAGCCCTGCGGGCCGCCTTCAAGTGCGTGATGGGCGGTAAGCAGTGCGCCATTCTGGCCCCCACGACCCTGCTGGCCTGGCAGCACTACAACACCATCCTTTCCCGCATGGAGGCCTTCCCCGTGAAGGTGGAGATGATGTCCCGCTTCCGCACCGCCAAGCAGCAGAAGGAGACCCTGCGGGGCCTGCAGTCCGGCAGCGTGGATATCGTGGTGGGCACCCATCGGCTGCTGTCCAAGGATGTGCGGTTCCACGATCTGGGCCTTGTGATCATCGACGAGGAACAGCGGTTCGGCGTCAAGCACAAGGAAAAGCTCAAGGAGAACTTCATCGGGGTGGACATGCTGACCCTGTCGGCCACCCCCATCCCCCGCACCCTGAACATGGCCATGAGCGGCATCCGGGACCTTTCCACCATCGAGCAGCCGCCCATTGAGCGGCAGCCTGTGGAGACCTTTGTGCTGGAGTACAACGACGTGATCCTGGCCGAGGCCATGAAAAAGGAGCTGGCCCGCGGCGGGCAGGTGTATTACCTGCACAACCGGGTGGACAACATCGAGGCCTGTGCCGCCCATGTGAGCCAGATGGTGCCCGGTGCCCGAGTGGGCATTGCCCACGGCAAGATGACCGAGGAGGAGCTGAACCCGGTGTGGCAGCATCTGCTCAACGGCGAGATCGACATTCTGGTGTGCACTACCCTGATCGAGACCGGCATCGACGTGCGCAACTGCAATACCCTCATCATTGAGGACGCCGACCGCATGGGTCTGGCTCAGCTGTACCAGATCCGGGGCCGGGTGGGCCGCTCCGGCCGCAAGGCCTACGCCTACTTTACCTTCCGCCGGGACAAGACCCTGACGGACATTGCCCAGAAGCGGCTGTCCGCCATCCGGGAGTTCACGGCCTTTGGTTCCGGCTTCCGCATCGCCATGCGGGACCTGCAGATCCGCGGTGCCGGCAGCCTGCTGGGCCACAGCCAGCACGGCCACATGGAGGCCGTGGGCTACGACCTCTACGTCAAGATGCTGGGGCAGGCCATCGCCCGCGCCAAGGGCGAGCCGGTGCAGCGCGACAAGAGCGAATGCCTGGTGGACCTGCGGGTGGACGCCTACATCCCGGAGAAATACATCGCCGACGGGCCGGGCCGCATCGAGGCCTACAAGCGCATTGCCGCCATCCAGACCCCGGAGGACGCCGCCGACGTGCTGGACGAGCTCATCGACCGCTACGGTGACCCGCCGCCCTCGGTGAGCGACCTGGTGAACGTTTCGCTGGTGCGGGTGCAGGCCACCGCCGTGGGCGTGTACGAGGTGACCCAGAAGAAGGACACCATCGTGCTGAATCTGGAACACCTGGATGTGCCCATGATCCGGGGCCTGCTGGTGGCCTTCAACGGCCGCGTCACCGCCGGGGCAGGCTCAAAGCCTTACCTTTCGGTCACCCTGCACCCCGACGAAAAGCCGCTGGAACTGCTGCAGAGCATCCTTAAGGCGATGGCGGAAATCCTGAATGGCAAGGACAAACCGCAGGAAAGCAAGTAACCGATAGCATCCTCGCCCTCTCAGTCCTCTCGCATCCGCTCGATGCCAGCTCTCCCAAAGGGAGAGCCATTGGCAAACCGGGAGACGTTATCTCTTCGCCAGAGGCTCTCCCTTTGGGAGAGCTGGCGCGTCAGCGCCTGAGAGGGCGAGCCATCTACAATTTCAAAAAACAGGAGCATTACACATGAAAAAGAAACTGCTTGCGCTGGTATGCGCACTCGTCATGATCTTCAGTCTGGCAAGCTGCGGCCTGTCCACCCCGGACACCGTGGGCAAGGTCGGCGACTTTGAAGTGTCCTCCGGCCTGTATCTGCTGGCCCAGTTCAGCGCCTACCAGCAGGCTGCCCAGCTGGCTGGCAAGGACCAGGACACCACCGACGTGAAGGCCTTCCTGAAGGAGACCATCACCACCGATGCCGACAGCGGCGAGACCGCCGTGGTCCAGGACTATGTGGCCGACAAGACGCTGGAGACCCTGCGCACCTTTGCCGCCATCGACGCCCGCTTTGCCGAGCTGGGCGGTGAGCTGACCGCCGAACAGACCCAGGCGGCCGACAACTACGCCCAGCAGCTGATGGACCAGTACGGCAGCACCTACACCGCCAACGGCATCGGCCTGGAGACCCTCAAGGCCTTTGAGCGCATCCAGCTCAAGCACACCCTGCTGCTGACGCTGGTGTACGGCCCGGACGGCGAAAGCCCCGTGGACGACAGCGACCTGACCGAGCATCTGGACAGCCAGATGTACGAGCTGGCCTATGTGAACATCCCGCTGTACAACACCAGCACCTTTGTATTCGCCTCCGATGACCAGAAGGCCCAGATGCTGCAGCTGGCACAGGCGGCCGCCGCAAGCTGCAGCGAAACGCAGGACGGCTCGGTGTCCGAGCAGGTCAGCGCCCTGCATTCTGCCGCTTCTGCCGCCCTGCCGGACATCTACGCCGTGCTGGACTCCACCCCCGCCGAGGATGCTTCCAGCGTGCAGACCGAACTGCTGACCGAAAGCGACCTGACCGGTGCCTTTACCCAGGACGGTGCCGCCGACGCCGTGCGCGGCCTTGTGTACGGCGAGGCCGCTGCCGTGCAGTACAATGCCGCTTCCATCATCCTGATGATGCGCATTGACCCGCTGCAGGTGTCCACGCTGGACGCCCTGCGCACCCAGATCCTGAGCGACATGAAGGGCGACGAGCTGGAAGATGCCCTCACCGCCTACGGCAGCACGCTGGAGAATAACCTCAGCACCTCTGCCATGAACAAGATGCCCGCCAGCAAGATCGTGAACCCGTCCTCTTCCAGCAACAGCTGATCTGCCCCCAAACGCACAAAGGCCCTGCTTCCACACCCGGAAGCGGGGCCTTTTTCGGCGTTGTATTTTGGGGCGGAGCTTACGCGCCGCGCTCCCGCTCGTCCTTCAGGATATCCCGCATGTGCTGCAGGGTGTCCACGGTGCGGCGCAGCTCTTCGTCCCCCAGCTCGGTGCGCAGGCGGGCATAGCAGCGCTTCATGAAATCGCGTTCCTCGGCCATCAGCTCCACGGCCTTGCTGGTCAGCTCCACATAGGTGCGGCCGGCTTCCCGGTCGGTGAGCCAGCGCACATAGCCCTGGTCCTGCAGCTTCTCGATGCCTTTGGACAGCTCGGTCACCTTCACGCCCATCTCGGCGGCAAGGTCGGCCAGATAGAGTTTCTCGTCCGGGTGGCTCTCCTGCCGCATCTTGATGTAGAACAGCACCAGATAATCCGTGCGCCGGATGGTGCTGAACACCCGGTCCACGTCAAAATTGTGCAAGAAGAACCATTCTTCCGAGTGCTTCTGCATGGCTTCCTGTTTCATGGCACAGCCCTCCTGTTATCGTGCATCCCGCGGGATGTAGTCGTGGGTGCCGCCCAGGCTCTTGTAGGCCGGACGGATGATCTTGTTGGCGCTGAGCAGCTCTTCGATGCGGTGGGCACTCCAGCCCATGATGCGGGCCACGGCAAACAGCGGGGTGTACAGCTCCATGGGGATGCCCAGCATATCGTACACAAAGCCGCTGTAGAAATCCACGTTGGGGCTGACGCCCTTGAAGATCTTCCGTTCCTCGGCGATGAGCTGCGGGGCCATGCGCTCGATCTTGGCGTACAGGGCCAGGTCCTTGTCCCGGCCCTTCTCGTGGGCCAGCTGCTCCACATAGCCCTTGAACACCACCTCACGGGGGTCGCTGAGAGAGTAGACCGCGTGGCCCATGCCGTAGATCAGGCCCTTGTGGTCAAAGGCTTCGCCGTGCAGCAGCTTTTTCAGGTAGGTTTCCAGCTCCTCGTCGTCCTCCTGGTCGTGCAGATTCTCGCGGATGTTCTGCATCATCTGCATCACCATCAGGTTGGCACCGCCGTGGCGCGGGCCCTTGAGGGAGCACAGCGCCGCCGCCATGGCCGAGTAGGTGTCGGTGCCGGAGGAGGTGACCACGCGGGTGGTAAAGGTGGAGTTGTTGCCGCCGCCGTGCTCGGCGTGCAGCAGCAGTGCCACATCCAACACACGGGCTTCCAGCGGGGTGTACTGCATGTCCGGCCGCAGCATCCGCAGGAAATTCTCGGCGGTGGACAGCTGCGGGTCCGGCCGGTGGATATACATGCTGCCGTCCTTCTCGTAGTGGTCGTAGGCGTGGTAGGCATACACGGCCAGCATGGGGAAGATGCTGGCCAGCTGGATGCTCTGGCGCAGCACGTTGGGGATGGACAGATCCGATACCTTGGGGTCGTAGGAGGCCAGGGTCAGCACACTGCGGGCCATGGAATTCATGATGTCGTGGCTGGGGGCCTTCATGATCACGTCACGGGTAAAATTGGTGGGCATGGTACGGCACTCGCCCAGCACCCGGCAGAATTCTTCCAGCTTTTCCGGGGTGGGCAGCTCACCGAACAGCAGCAGATAGCCCGCCTCTTCAAAGGCAAAGCGTCCGCCCCGGCTGCCATTGATCAGGTCCTTGACGTCGTAGCCGCGGTAGAGCAGTTGGCCGTCGGCGGGGCGCTTGACGCCGTCCACATATTCAAAGGCACGGATGTCCGAAATGTTGGTCAGGCCCGCCAGCACGCCCTTTCCGTTCTCGTCGCGCAGACCGGCCTTGACGCCATATTCCTGATACAGATCCTTGCTGATCTTATCATGCTGCGCACACAGCGGCTGCTGCTGGTCAAAATATCCCATCACGTTCTGCAGGTAGTCCATGGTGTGTTGCTCCTTTCCCCGGAGGCTGGCAGACGCAGCCGGTGCACCGGCCCGCGTTTCCAGCGACATTTCATGTAAATTGAATACCCTTTCAGATTACAAAATGGATATTTCCATGTCAAGCAACCATTTGTAAACAAAAAACAAAATCTTGTCCGGTAAAAAAATCCCCGGTGCAGTTCTCTGTTTCCTGCACCGGGGATCTTGCTCATTTTTTCGCGGGATTTGTCACTCTTGCAAACTCGGCGGCCAGTGCCGCATTCACCGAGCGCACCGCGTTGGCGTCCGGCTTGACGGCGGCACGATCGTAGGTGAACAGCCCATTCACCTCGTCCTCCACATCGGTGAGCTGGGTGTACACCAGCGCCGAAAGGCCTTTTTCCAGCTGGGGCAGCACAGTTTTCAGTTGCAGCTTCTTGTAGCGGGCAGTCAGCTCCTGCCGGTCTTTGGCCGTGCCGTAGCCGTAGGTCTTGTGGGGCGGCTCGTGGCCGGGCATGGGCCAGGCAATGCCGCCGTATTCGCTGAGGGCCACCGTGCGCTTCTGCGGGCGGATGCGCAGCGGATAGAAATAATTGTGCAGTGAGTGCACATCGCCCCCGCCCTGGTCGAACCAGCCGCTGGCCTCGTCCACCAGACGGGTGCCGTCCAGCGCCCGGAGGGCCTGCACGGCTTTTCCGGCATCGAACTGCCCCCACCCTTCGTTGAAGGGCACCCAGCAGGCAATGCAGGGGTGGCACCGCAGCGCCTGTACCGTGTCGGCCAGTTCGTGGGCGTACTCCTCCCGGCTGGCCGGTTTTGCCCGGCTCAGCAGGCTGTAGGCAGCCTTCCCGTCCGGGAAGCGGCGCAGCAGCGGCTGCAGCACATTGGTCAGGTAGGTGACGAACCACAAATTATAGGCGCTGCCGCCGTTGACGATGTCCTGCCAGACGATCAGGCCCAGACGGTCGCAGTGGTAATACCAGCGCTGCGGCTCGATCTTGGCGTGCTTGCGCAGCAGGTTGAAGCCCAGCGCTTTCACCTCGCTGAGCTCCCGCTCCACGGCTGCGTCCGAGGGCGGCGTATACAGGCCCTCCGGCCAGTAGCCCTGATCCAGCAGGCCGTTGAGCAGGATGGGCTTGTCGTTCAGGCAGAAGCGCAGCACCCCGTGGGCGTCCGGTGCACAGCTCCACTTGCGCAGGGCAAAGTAACTGTGCACCGTGTCGAACTCGGCTTCCTCCCCCTGGTTGGTGCCCACCGTCAGGTCGTAAAGGAAGGGCGTGTCCGGGCTCCATGGGAAGAAATGCTCTTCCGGGATGTTCAGGGTCACTTCGCCGTCCTGGTCGGCCTCGTCGCTGCCCCAGTCCTCGGCGATGGTCACGCCCCCGGCCCGCACCATGGCCCACAGGTTGACCGCACCGCCGGGCTTTGCCGTGTGCACCCGCACCGTCACCGTGCGGGCGTCGTAGTCCGGGGTGACGGTCAGGGTCTGGATGTAGTTGTCCGGCACCCGCTCCAGCCAGACGGTCTGCCAGATGCCGCTCTGGGCCGGGTAGAACATCCCGCCGGGTTTCAACGTCTGTTTGCCCCGGGCCTGGGTGCCGTGGCCGGTGGGGTCCTGCACGGCCACCCACAGGCTGTTGCGGCCGGTGCCGTTGAGCAGGTCGGTAATGTCCAGTGTGAAGGGCCAGTAGCCGCCCCGGTGGCCGCCTGCCAGATGCCCATTGACCTGCACGGCGCAGGCATAATCCACGGCCCCGAAGTGCAGCAGCACCCGGCCGCCCTCCCCCGCCGGCGGGGCGAACAGGCGGTGGTAGTGCAGCCACTGCCCCGGCTGCAGGGTGCGCCCCACCCCGGAGGCCGGGGCCTCCGGCGAATAGGGCACCAGAATGCTGCCCTGCCAGGCCGCAGGGTATTCGGCCGTTTGGGTGATGGCATACTGCCACGGGCCGTTCAGGATCTCACAGCTGTCCCGGCGCATGGCCGGGCGGGGATATTCTGCAAGAGGATGCATCCGCTCACCGCCTTTTGTTTGTTGGCTCCATTCTAGCACAGGGCGGGTGGTTTGTATAGCCGGGATGATTTAAAATCGAGGCCGCCGCGCCGCATACGCAAAAAGACTGCCATGCCAAGCGGCACAGCAGCCTTTTGTTGTTTTTTCTGAGAAAACCGGGTCAGGGCGCTTATTCGTCGTCCTCTTCCTCGTCATCCTCGTCATCGTCGTCCGACTTCGGCTTGTAGAAGATGCCGCTCAGGAAGATGCTGATGAAGTACAGCAGCACCATGGGGCCTGCCACCATGCACTGGGACACGATGTCCGGCGGGGTGACCACAGCCGCGATGAAGAAGATGATCACGATGGCCACACCGCGCACCTGCTTGAGGAGCGTGGGGTTGATGATGCCCATCTTGGACAGGATGATCGTGATCAGGGGCATCTCAAACACACAGCCAAAGATGATGAACATGGTCAGGCACAGGTTCACATAGCTCTCGATACTGGTGGTGGTCTGGATGTACTCAGCACCCTCGATGCCAGTGCTGAGGAACCGCAGCATAAAGGGCATCATGAGCTTGTAAGCAAACAGCACGCCCACGCAGAACAGGATCAGGCCCAGCAGCATGACCAGCTTGAAAAAGGTGCTCTCGCTCTTTTTCAGGCCCGGCTTTGCAAAGGCGTAGATGTGGTAGAATGCCACCGGCACCGTGACCACCACGCCAGCCAGGATGGAGACCCGGAAATACTGCATCAGCTTTTCCTGGGGGGCAATGGACACGAACTGGTAGTAGTCCCGGCCCATTGCCGTCAGCACATCGATCAGGCGGTCGGCGTAGGCCAGCGAGACCACCACGCCTGCCACAAACACCACCGCGCAGATGATGAGCCGGTTCCGCAGTTCTTTCAGATGGCC
>OOAE01001948.1_pt1 | contig 12690 bp, 13 predicted proteins | sample 1671271 | NCBI WGS metagenome assembly OOAE01 (sample SAMN06348139, study PRJEB24527) | human gut metagenome | biome: human gut; feature: ankylosing spondylitis patient; material: feces | host: Homo sapiens | place: China | collected 2015-10 | reverse complement strand
ATCTCGGCGGCTATGCCGCCGTAGTATCCATCTGGATTTCCCCAGCACTATCTTAAACGACAATCCCCCAGTCAGCTTCGCTGACAGCCCCCTTTACACAAGGGAGCCTTGAATTCTGCAAAATCATGCCATTCCGGCCGCCCGCTGGTTTATTCCTCCCACGTGACGGAGAACATCTCATTCTCCGCCGCGCAGTCCGCCAGCACCCGCTGCAGCGCCGCCGCGTAGCCGCACAGCGCCGTCTCCAACGCCGCGCCGCCGCGGATCACCAGCTCGGTGGGCTCCGTGATATCCGTCAGGCAGTCGTGCAGCGCGTCCAGATTGCCGCCGTACCAGTCGGGAAGCCGCAGCCCCGCCGCCAGCGTCCGGTGCAGCGCCTCGCGGCTTCCCACGCTGCTGCCGTCCAATACAAACCGCATGCTCATTCCTCCCCGTACAGCAGCTCGAAGCTCTCGTAGTGGTCGCCGGTGTAGTAGATCAGTCCATCGTTAGAGAACACGATCCGCTTGCCGCCCCGGCTGCCGGCGCCCAGCGTGTCAATATCGCACTCGGTGTAGGAGCGGCCCTCCGCCTCCGGCAAAAGCCCCTCATAGTTGCCGAAATGGCTGCCGCCGATGCACTTCCCCGGCGCGTAGGGCTTCAGCGAGCCGCCGCTCCAGCCCAGCGCCTGGGCCTCCTTCTTGGTGATAAAATTCCCCGGCAGATGGCCGTAGGTGTGGATGTACAGCGCCACGTCCTCCTTGCTGGTGTAGCTGCCGTCCTCGTCGATGGCGACGTCTGCGCCGTCATTGTCCGGCACGTCGGGCGTTTCGTCGCCCTCGTCCGGCAGAACGTCCTGCTGCTCCTGCTGCTGCGGCGTCTGATCGCCGCCGGTGGTCACACCGATGACGGTGACGTCATCTCTGCAGCCCACCAGCGTCAGCGCCATGACAAGTGCCAGCAGCCACGCGGTCAATCTCTTTCTCATGGGTCTACCTCCTGTTTTGATTGCCATCATCCTACCACAGAAAGCAGAAAAAATCCACCTCGTGTTTGCAGCTTGCTCTGCATTTCGTAGGGGGCGATGCCCACATCGCCCCGTTTTTGTCATTGCGAGCCAGTGACATCGGGAGGGGTAGAGCCCCTCCCCCACGCAGCGGCTGCCGATGCTACTCCGTAGGGCGGGGCCCAAGTGCCCCGCCCTTGGCTCTCCCTTTGGGAGAGCTGTCACCGAAGGTGACTGAGAGGGCATCCAAGATAGTGCGGTGTAAGTCCGGATAGATGCTACGGCAGCATAGCTGCCGAGATCGGAACTAAAAGATGATGCGGTGCAAACCAAGATGGATGCTACAGCGGCATAGCCGCTGAGATCGACACTAAAAATATGCCACTGGCATATTTTCTTAACGTGTCGACCCTCTCCGTCCTCGCTGCGCTCGGCCAACTCTCCCAAAGGGAGAGGCAAGGGTTGCGGATTTCCACACCAGTGACCGGTGAGCACTGGCTCGGAATGACATCGGGAGGGGCAGAGCCCCGCCCCTACACACCTATTGCGGGTAATCGTTTTGTATGCTGGAGACAACGACAAAAGGCTTCACCCTCAGCCAGAGGGTGAAGCCTTTTGTCGTTACGCCTTCTCAAATACCGCCTTCATGCACCGGTAGGTCATGTAGCAGTCCAGCTTCGCCACCGTCTCATAGGGGGCGTGCATGCTCAGCACCGGCACGCCCGCGTCGATGGTGTCGATGTTCCGCTGGGCCATGAACTTGGCCACGGTGCCGCCGCCGCCGGCGTCGGTCTTGCCCAGCTCCGCCATCTGCCAGAACACCTTTTCCTCATTCAGCAGGCGGCGCAGCTTGCCCACCACCTCGGCGCTGGCGTCGGACGCACCGGACTTGCCGCCTGCTCCGGTGTACTTGCACAGGCCCACGCCGTAGTTGATGAACGCGGAGTTCCGCTTGTCGTACACCTCGGCAAAGTTGGGATCGTAGGCGGCGGTCACGTCGGCGCTGACGCAGAAGGACTTGGCGAAGCAGTCCCGCAGCAACACGCCCTGGGTGTCGCACAGCTCGCCCATGAACTTGTCAAAGGCGGCGGACAGCATACCGGACACGCCCTCGCTGCCGATCTCCTCCTTGTCGGCGAAGATGCACACGGCGGTGCGCTGGGGCTCCACCGCGTCGAACAGGCCCGCCAGCTCCGCGTAGGCGCACACCCGGTCGTCGTGGCCGTAGCTGGCGATGAAGCTGCGGTCAAAGCCGATATCCCGTGCCTGCCCGGCGGGAACAGCCTCCAGCTCGGCGGAGATAAAGTCCTCCTCCACCATGCCGTACTTCTCGTGCAGCAGCTGCATGACCGCCAGCTTGAACCGGGACTTCTCGTCCTCGTCCTCCACCGGCTGAGAGCCTACGAGGATGTTCAGGCTCTCGCTGGGAATGGCCTCGTTCAGGGGCTTCTTGCCCTGCTCGCGGCCCAGATGGGGCAGCAGGTCGTTGATGATGAACTGAGGATCCTCCGGCTTGTCGCCGATGTGGACGGGCAGCACCGTGCCGTCCGAGAGTGTCACCACGCCGTGCAGCTCCAGCGGGATCGTCACCCACTGATACTTGCGGATGCCGCCGTAGTGGTGGGTCTTGAAATAGGCCATCTCCGCTTCCTCGTACAGGGGACGGGGCTTCAGGTCAAGGCGGGGCGCGTCGGTGTGGGCGGCGGCGATGTTGGCGCCCTCACTCAGCGGCTCTTTGCCGATCACCGCCAGCATGATGCCCTTGCCCCGGTTGTTGCAGTACACCTTGTCGCCGGTTTTCAGCGCCATACCCGGCTGAAACTCCACAAAGCCGTGCTGCTTCGCCAGCTCGATGCAGTACTCCACGCACAGCCGCTCGGTCTTGCCGTGGTTCAGAAAGTCCTTATAGGCCTCGCAATAGTCGTGCATGGCGGCCTTTTCGCCCTCCGGCAGACGGTCAAAGCCGTTCTCCGGCGCGTACAGCAGCGCCTTGCTCAGCTTACCCTTTTCACTCATGGATAAATGCCTCCTTCTGGTTTTCTTTTCCCCGTCAGAATACCACACAACGCCCGGCTTTGCAAGCAAAAGAAAGAAGCTGCCGCTTCCGTGACCGGAAGCGGCAGCTTTGTCAAATAGCCTCGCAGCGTTCATATCCGCAGCCAAAAAGGCCTCGCAGAGTTCGCGTCCGCAGACGCGAATCATTTCAATCATTTTTCTGACGACATGTGCGTCAGAAAAATTCTTCTCGGTCGCCAGTGCACCCAACGGGTGCGCGCAGCCGACCGCATCTCCCTTGGCAATGAAATCGAAGATTTCATGCCAGTTTAGAACACGTGGCAGATCACGACCGTCAAAATCACGCACAGTCCCAGACACGTCATCAGCAGACCGAAGGACAGGCTGTGGGCCATACGGTCCCGCACGTCCCGCCGGGTGTCCAGACGGTCGGCGGCTTCCCGGGCGGCCTTGTCGCCGCTCTGCCGCGCGATGGCCTGCACCAGCGGGGAGTAGGACTGGGGCTCCTTCTCCTTACTGTACCGCAGCAGCACCCGCTGCACCGCCAGCACCACCACGTCGAAGGCGTCGCAGGCCACGCGGCACACCACGCCCACCACCGCGAACAACGCGCGGAAGAAGGGTTTATACACGCTGTCCTCCAGACTCAGCCACTTGGGCCAGCGGCTGAGATAGAAGCCGTCCTTCCGCATCAGTACCGTGCGGATGAACAGGAAGTACACCACCATGCCGATGGCCAGCGAGATCACCACGCCCTTGAGATTCGTCCACGCGAAGTAGTGGATGGCGTGGTCGAAGGCGTGTCCGCCGGTGAAGTCCAGCGTCGCGCCGCTGATCCTCTCGGCGATGGCGTGGGGTGTCAACCCCAGCACCGGCAGCGCCACGGCGGCAAGGCACAGGGCGATGACAGACAGCGGCTTGCCCCACTGCTTGCCGGTCTCCTTGCCCTTCTGCCAGAAGATGGCCACATAGATTTTCGTCAGATACGCCGCTGTCAATCCGCCGGAGAACAGGAACAGCCACTCCACCACCGTGATGATGGTTATGCCGCTCATGTGGGCGTATTCCACCAGCGCCTCGTGCACCAGCGTCTTGCTCAGGTACCCCAGAAAGCCCGGAATACCCGCCAGCGAACAGGCGCCGCACAGGAACAGCACGTGCAGCAGCGGCTTGCCCCGGCCGAAGCCCTTGATATCGTTCAGATCCAGCGCGTGGGTGTTGTAGTACACCACACCGGCGAACAGGAACAGCGCCAGTTTCACCAGCGAGTGGTTCATCATGTACAGCACCGTGCCGTTGGCGGCCAGCGCGTTATGCTCGCCCAGCAGGCAGATCATGGACGCGCCCACGGTGATAAAACCGATCTGGGACAGGGACGAGCAGGCCAGAATGTACTTCAGATTGGTGGAGAACACCGCCAGCACCGCGCCCAGCACCATGGTGATAGCGCCCAGCACCAGAAGCAGCATGCCCCAGTCGTGGTCGCCCGTCAGCACCTGCGCCGTCAGCAGCAGAACGCCGAAGATACCGGCCTTGGTCAGCACGCCGCTCAGCAGCGCCGAAGCCGGAGCGGGCGCCACCGGGTGGGCCTTGGGCAGCCAGATATGCACCGAGAACAGACCCGCCTTGGCGGCGAAGCCGAACAGGATGCACAGCGCGGCAGCCCACAGACGGCCACGCTCCATGGTCGCCACGGCCTCGTGCAGCTCCGCGATCACCAGCGTGCCGGTGGCGGTGTACAGCAGGAACAGGCCCATCAGCGTCACCAGACCGCCCAGTACCGCAATGGTCAGGTAGGTCTTACCGGCGTCCATGGCGTCGGGGGTCTCCTCCTGCACCACCCACACATAGGAGCTGAGGGACATCAGCTCGAAGAACAGGAAGGTGGTGTACAGGTCGGCGGACAGGAACACCCCCGCCGTGAACCCCAGACAGATGAGGAAGAAGAAATAGTACCGCTTCAGGTGGTGGTGTCCGTGGAAATACTGGGGACTCAGCAGCGCCGAGACGAACCACATGAAGCACACCACCAGCCCGTACAGCTTCTGGAACCCACCGGCCCAGAAGCTCAGGCGCATCACCGGAACGGTGACGGTGCTGCCGTCCGCCGTAACGGCCACGTATACCATGGCCAGCAGCGTCAGCAGCGTGAACACGATGGACAGCGCGCCCAGCCGCTTGCCGTCGTCATGGCGATCCGGCAGCACCGCGATGACCAGCGCCGCCAGCACCGGCAGCAGCACCACCGCCAACAGAGCAAATGTTGTCATCACAGGATCACCGCCTCTCTGATCGCGTTCAGCAGGATATCGGGGAACAGGCCCATCAGCAGACACAGCGCCGCCAGGATCAGCATGGGCACGATCATGAACGGCCCCGCCTCATGGGCGCTCTCTTTGGTGGGAAGCACCGTTCCCTCCGTGGGGAACCACGCCTTCACCACTACTTGGAACATATAAATGGCCGTCAGCAGCGCGGAGATGAGGATGGCGATAAAGCCCAGATAGGAGGCCGTACTGCCCTCCCCCACTGCGGCAAGGCCGATGTACCACTTGCTGACGAAGCCGTTGAAAGGCGGGATGCCCGTCAGGGCGCAGGCCGCCACCGTGAAGCAGGTGAAGGTCAGGGGCATCCGCCGTCCCAGCCCCTCTAGCTCGCTGACATACTCCCGGTGGGCGTAGTGCAGCACGCTGCCGGCGCAGAAAAACGCCATGATCTTTACCACCGAGTGGGCGATCAGATGCAGGAACGCGGCCAACTCGCCCGCCGGGGTCATGACGGCGGCGGCAAACAGGATGTAGCTCAGGTTGGACACGGTGGAGTAGGCCAGCCGCCGCTTGAAGTGGCGCTGCTTCAGCGCCATGGCGGAGCCGAACACCAGCGTGATCATGGCCAGCGCCATAACGGTGTACTGTCCCCAAGTGCCCCGCAGCACGTCCGTGCCGAAGGCGTAGTAGGTCAATCGGATACAGGCAAACGCGCCCGCCTTGACCACCGCCACCGCGTGCAGCAGCGCCGTTACCGGCGTGGGCGCCACGGCGGCGCTGATGAGCCAGCTGTGCATGGGCCAGATGGCGGCCTTAACGCCGCAGCCCACAAAGGCCAGCACGAACACACTCAGCAGCAGGTTCATGCTGCCGCTGTTCCCCGCCAGATGGCCGCCGGGAACGAACTCCTGCGCGTCGTTGACGATCAGGAACACCATGCCGATAAAGGCCAGCGCCGCGCCCGCAATGGAGTAGGCGGCGTATTTCACGCCTGCGTGGATGGCCTGCTTGGTCATGGCATGCATCACCAGCGGGATGGTGGCCAGCGTCAGCAGCTCATAGAACAGGTACATGGTCATCATATTGGCGGCGAAGGCAATGCCCAGCGTCACGCCAAAGGACGCCGTGAAGAACGCCCAAAACATGGGCTTGTGGCCCTCGTGCTTCATGTAGTCCCACGCGTACACCATGGTAAAGGGCCACAGCGAGGCCGACAGCCCCGCGAACAGCTTCGCCGCCCCGTCCATGCGGAGGGTGAAATGCAGGGAGTCGGTGAACCGCAGGAACGTGAAGGCCGAGCCGTCACATTGCAAAATCGCCAGCCATGCCAGAACGGTGGTGGCCCCGATGATGACGGCGTACAGGGCGCAGCGCGCCCGGTCGGTGCGGAAGGGGATGAAGTAGGCCGCCAGACCCGCTACGATAGGCAGGAACACCGGCAGACAAAGCAAAATTCCATTCATAGCAGCACCTCCCTTACGCGACGGCTCCGGCGATGGACTCCATCACCGACAGCACGCCGTTGGGGAACAGACCCATCAGTCCGCAGATGGCCGCGAAGATCACCAGCGGAACGGTGATGCCCAGCGGCTCGCGGATGGGGGACAGGTCCAGTCCCGTGGTATCATGGCCGGGGAAGAAGGCGGAGATCACCGGCGGGAACAGGTATCCGGCGGTGAACAGCGCCGACAAAATCAGCGTCACCGGCACCAGATAGCCCAGCGCGCCCGGCAGTGCCTCCAGCGCCGCCGTGGCCAGATACCACTTGCTGTGGAACCCGCCGAAGGGTGGGATACCCACCAGCGACAGCGACACCAGCGCGAAGCAGATAAAGGTCACCGGCATGCGGCGGCCCAGTCCCCGCAGCTCGTCCACCCGCGTTTTGTGGGCCAGCAGGATAATGGAGCCGGCGCACTGGAAGATGGCGATCTTGGCCGCCGCGTGGAAGAACAATTGCAGCATGGAGCCGGTAAACCCGTCGGGCGACAGGATGAACAGGCCCAGCAGCACATAGGAGATCTGGGAAATACTGGAATAGGCCAGCCGCTTTTTCAGCTCCTTTTCCAAACAGCCCATAAAGGAGCCCATGAAAATGGAGATGAGCACCAGAATCAGGCACACCGTCTGCACCCACGTGCCCCGCAGGAGCCCCGCCCCGGCGGTGAAGAAGATGGTGCGCAGCACGGCGATGACGCCCGCCTTGGCGATCAGGCCGCTGAGGAGCGCCGACGCCGGAGCCGGAGCCGCCGGGTGGGCGCTGGGCAGCCAGTTATGCAGCGGGAACAATCCCGCCTTGGCGCCGAAGCCCAGGATCATGCAGAACACCGCCGCAAGCGTCAGCGGCGTGGCCTCGGTCACCGTGCCGCCCGCCGCAAAGGACAGCGAGTCACAGTGGAAGTACAGCACCACCACGCCGAACAGCGCCACGAACGCGCCGCCCACCGAGTAGAACAGGTACTTGTACGCGCCGATAATGGCCTTTTTCTTCAGCTCGTGCAGCACCAGCGGTGCGCTGCACAGGGTGGTCAGCTCATAGAACAGATACAGCGTCACCATGTCCGCCGCCAGCGCGGTGCCCAGCAGCACCGCCTCGGTGGTGAACAGGAACACGTAGAACCGGGGCTCTCCGCCGCTGTGGGGCATGTACACGGCGGCGTAGGGGATGGTCAGCAGCCAGCACACCGCCGTCACCACGGCGAACACCGCCGCCACGCCGTCCATCTTCAGCGAAAAGGTCAGCGACTCGCTGAGATACACCACATTGGTGGCCCAGTCTTTGCCGGATACGGCGGCGTAGATCACCAGCGCCGTCAGCACGGTCTGCGCCGCCGCCAGCACCGGGGTCAGCCGCCGGGCGTTCTCCTCCTTGCAGAAGGCGCAGCCGATCCCCAGCAGGAAGGGCAGCAGAAGGATCAAATATAACATATGATACAGTCCACTCCTTTCCTTAATACTGGCAGAACAGGCCGAAGCCCTGCCGCAGCAGCGCCGTCAGCGGCGCGGAATGGATACCGATGGCAAGTCCGATGGCCAGCAGCACCGCGGCGGGGATGGCCTTGCCCCAGTTGATCTTCTGGGCCGGGGCCATCGTGCCGTCCTTCTGGGGCAGCCACAGCACCATGGCCGTGTACAGGAAATACAGCACGTTCAGCAGCGTGGACACCGCCAGCGCCAGCAGCACCGGCCACTTCTCCCACGTCAGGGCAAAGGCCGCCTGTGCGAATTGCAGCTTGGGGATGAACCCGATGAACAGCGGCACGCCCACCATGCTGAGAGCGCCCGCCGTGAACAGCACGCCCGCCGCCACATTGCGGTGGCCTGCGCCCTGCAAACTGGGGAAGTCGTTGTGCCCGCCGGAAACGTCACGCAGTCCGGAGGCAGACAGGAACAGCATGGGCTTGGTCAGCGCGTGGGAGAAGATGTGCAGGAACGCCGCCAGCAGCGCCGCCTGCGTCCCCATGCCCAGACCCATGTAGATATAGCCGATCTGGGCGGCGGAGGAATAGGCCACCATGGTGGTCAGCCGCTTGGAGCGGATGGCGGACACGGAGCCCACGATCATCCCGGCAATGCCGAAGATCAGCAGCACCGACTGGATGCCGCTGGCGGCAAACACCTCGATGCCCACGGCGCGGTAGACGATCTTGATCAGCAGCAGGATATACGCCTTGGACACCACGCCGGACAGGATACCGGAGGAAGCGGGGGTGGCCCGTCCGTAGGTATCCGGCATCCAGAAGTGGAACGGGAACAGACCGGACTTGATGGCAAGGCCCGCCGTCATCAGGCCGATGGCCACCGTCATGGAGAACCGGTACGTACCCTCCGCCCACAGCGCGGCGATGGTCTCGTGCAGCTGGGGGAACAGCAGGTGTCCGGTGATGGAATAGGTGTAGATGACGCCGATCAGGAACAATCCGGAGCCCACCAGCGCGAACACCATGTACCGGGCCGCCGCGATGAGGGAGCGGCCGTTGTCCCGGGCCGACAGCAGGGCGCAGGAGGCGATGGTGCAGATCTCAATGAACACGTAGCCCGTGAAGATATCGTTGGTGTAGGACAGGGCCAGCAGGGACACCAGCGTCAGATCCACCATGCTCCAGTAGAGATGGCGGCGCTTGTCGGGGATGTCCTTCAAAATGCGGTCCATACCGCCCAGCACGCTCAGCAGCATCACCACCGAGAACAGCAGCGCCATCAGCGGCTCAATGACCCCGGCGGCGATCTCGTTGCCCCACGGGGCGGGGAAATGGCCCATCATGTAGGAGTAGCTGGTGTTGTTGCTGGCGCAGAACCACAGCACGCAGCTCTGCAAAACGATGGACACGGACAGCAATCCGATGGTCAGCCGCCGTCCCCATTTGTCGCCCGCCACAAAGGTGGTCACGGCGCACAGCAGGCACAGGATGATGGAGAAGAAGGGGAAGTTCTGGACGAAGCTCATACGCGCCCTCCCTTCCGCCGGTCGGACATCATCACATACAGCGTGTCGATATCCAGCGTGTGGTACTTCTTATAAATGCGGATGGTCAGGCTCAGCATCAGCGCCGACACGCTGACCGACACCACAATGCCCGTCAGCACCAGACCGGCGGGGATGGGGTTGATGTAGTGAGCCATGTCGGTCACGCCGTCGGTAATAATGGGCACGGTGCGGCCGGTGATATAGCCCCGGTCGGCCAGCAGCAAAAACGTGCCGCTGTCCATAATGTCCAGTCCGATGACCTTTTTCAGCAGGTTCTTGTCAAACAGCAGCATGCACATGCCGATGGCGAACAGAATCACCGCCACGCATGCCTCGTAATTTTCCGTCAGGTGGGTAAACATGTTGTTCATCACAGCTCCCCCCTTTGGAAATACATGTAAAAGCTGTACATGGTGCAGCACACCACGAAGCCCACCGCCACGTTCAGCGGCAGGATCAGTCCGGCGGACAGGATGCGGCCCGGCACGCCGGGAGAGATGATGGAGTGCAGATGGTTGGCGCCGGTAAAGAAGGAGTAGGTCTTGGAGCAGGCGTAGAAGCCCAGGGCGCACAGCACAATGATCTTCAGCACCTTGGCGGGGATGGCCTTGGAGGCCCGTTCGCCGCCCCACACCAGACCGTAGATGATCAGCGCCGACGCCATGATGGCGCCGCCGGAGAAGCCGCCGCCGGGAGACAGGTGGCCGTTCAGCAGAATGTACACGCCGAACACCAGAATAATGGGGATGATGAATTTGCACACCGTGCGGATGATGGGATCCTGATAGTAGTCCAGCACCTCATAGTCCAGCTTCCGCACACGGCGGCGTCCCGGCGCGTTCATCAGCATGGTCACGGCGCACATGGCGGTGAACAGCACGAAGGACTCGCCCAGCGTATCGAAGGCACGGTAGTCCAGAATCATGCCCGCCACGGTGTTCACCGCGCCGGTCTCCTCCGTGCCCTTTTCCACGTACCGCTCCGCCACCTCGTTGACGGTGGGAGCGTCGGCGCTGCCGTAGCCGGGCAGGTTCGCCACCGTCAGCAGCATGAAGGCGGCAAACACGATGCACGCCACGATAGCCAGCACCGTATAGGCGATCTGACCCTGCTCCATGGATCGGCGGGCGCTTTCCGCGTCCCAGCGGGGCTTGTAGGCGTCGTTCTCCGCCTTGGGAGCGGGCTTTTCCTGCTCCAGCATGGCGGACCAGTCCACCTGGCCGTCCAGCCACCGCCGGAAGAAATTTTTCTCACTGCTCATGGCTGTCCTCCTCTCCATGCGTTTCGTGGGGCGCGGCATGCTGGCGCAGGGTTTTCTCCTCGTGCCGGCGGTGCTCCTCGTCCCGGCGGTGCTCCTCGTCCCGGTCGATGAGGTTCAGTCGCCGCAGCGTCAGAAACAGCAGCAGACTGGTGATGCCCGCACCCACCGCCGCCTCGGTAATGGCCAGGTCGGGGGACTCCAGCATGATCCAGATCACCGACATAATAACGGAGTAGGCCATGTAGATGATCACAGCCTGCATGGGCTTTTTGGTCAGCGCCGTAGCCGCGGCGCACACGATCAGCCCGGTCAGCAGGATCAGGCGAAAGGTCGTCATCATTTGGCGGCCACCTCCTCGTCCTCGGTGTGGTATTCCGCGTCGCTGAGATCCAGATGCTGACCCAGATTCTCGTCGGCGCGGTATTCAAACATGCTGAGCATGTGGCTGCTCAGCGGAGAGGTCAGCCATTGCAGCACCAGCACCAGCACCAGCTTCCACGCCACGGCATGGAACCCCACGGCGATCAGGATGCCGATGGTGAACAGCAGCAGACTCAGGGTATCGCCCAGCGCGGCGGCATGGATGCGCTGCAGGGCGAAGTCAAAGCGGTACAGGCCGATGATGGATACCACCATGATAAACAGGCCAGCCAGCAAAAACGCGGCGCACAGGCCGAAACGGATCCATTCACCGATCATGCTGTTCCTTCTCCTTTCGCCTGCGGTCGTACAGGTTGATGTAAATGCGGCACAGCATCATCACGGCGATGAAGGACATGACCACATAGATCACGGCGATATCCGCCAGATAGTCCTCCCCCAGCAGGTACGTCAGCGCGCAGATGACGATGACCACCAGCGTGCCGATCAGGTTGATGCCGATGATGCGATCCACCGTCAGATGAGCCTTCAGAATGTAGACCAGCACCGCCACCACGCACAGGGCCAGCGCCACCAGCACACCCCAGAAAAGATAGCTGTAGCATTGTTGGATCAGTTCCATTCTTCACCCTCCATTTTCCGCAGCATTCGCGTCAGGTTCCAGTCGGGGATGCTGTCGGCGCTGGGCTTGTCCAGACACAGCACCAGAAAATCGTCGCCGCTCTGCTCGATGGTGACGGTGCCCGGCGTCAGCGTAATGGAATTGCTCAGGATCACCCGGGAAATATTCTTCTTAAACGGGATCCTCATCCGCACGATGGCGGGATGGTACTTGTGGGGCGGCATCAGGATGATCTTCACCACCGCCATGTTGGCCTTGACGATCTCCCAGATCAGCACGGCCACATACACCACATAGCCGCCCAGCCGCTTCAGAAGCCGCCTTTCGTGGCTGGGATGATACCCCAGCGCGTACACGCAGAAGGCGTACACCGCGCCGGCGATCACCACGCCGAACAGGCAGATCTCCACGGTGACCCTGCCGTTCAGCAGCAGCCACAGGGCGAACAGAAACACACACATGATCATTGCTTTTTTCTCCACTCCAATCCTTACAAATAACCGCCCAATGCATGCGTCTGTGCAGCGACAGAGATGTATCCGGCGGCGTTTCTGCTTCTTACAAAATGTGTTAACCAATTGTTAATTTTAACACAGAGTGCTGTACATTGCAACAAAAAACCGCCAATTTTGACCAGTTGGCAGGTTTTAATATATGTTTGCAGGGTACAGTCATCCGAAAGGAAGCTCTGTG
>OOAE01001945.1_pt1 | contig 12704 bp, 12 predicted proteins | sample 1671271 | NCBI WGS metagenome assembly OOAE01 (sample SAMN06348139, study PRJEB24527) | human gut metagenome | biome: human gut; feature: ankylosing spondylitis patient; material: feces | host: Homo sapiens | place: China | collected 2015-10 | reverse complement strand
CGTGACGCCGAACTCCTTGGCGTTGCGCTTGCCGCTGTCGCGCGATTTCATGAACTCGTGGCCGATGCTGAATGCGATGTCGAACGATTCCATCCCCCGGAACAGGTTCCGGTTCTGATAGCCTACCGAGGCCTTCAATCCGTAGAAACTCGAAGTGGTCGTCCCTTCCAGGTCGATCTTGTAACTCTGTTTGAGCTGCGGCGTGCCGAGAATGTTGCAACGCAGATAGCCTTCCTGCGTATATTGCGTGGCCAGCGAGTCGTCGGCGTTGCCGATGTAGGAGACGAGGTTCGTGCTGTCGGGCGCCGGCAGTTCGTCGAAGGTGATGCGCGTGCTCTTGAAGTAGCCCAGCGACATGATGTTGTTGTAGGTGCGGTTGATCTGCTCCGCGTTGTAGAGGTAGTTGGGATAGAGCGGAATCGCCTGGCGCAGCACACGGGGGCGGACGTTGTGCTTCCCGTCGTAGACGACGTTCAGGCCGCGGTAAGCCACCGTATCGTAGCGAACCTCCCGATCGGTGAAGCTGACCGTGGGATCGTATCCGGGCAGCATGTTGATTTCGCTGATCCGGTAGACCTTGTTGTTCTCCATGACGGGTTCGCCGCGGTCGTTGTAGCCCGTGAGGTATTGTTTGACGACCATCGTCAGGTCGCCGACGCGGCTGCCGACCGTGTCGTAGGGGTAGCGGTAGGAGATGTTGTTGACCGAGAAGTTGTAATATCCCCGATCGCGCAGGTAGCGGGTGATGCGTTCGCGTTCGGCGTCGAGCGTCGCGCTGTTGAAAATCCCGCCGGGGCGGATGAGCGTGGAAGCCGTATCTTGCAGGATGATCTTCTCGATGAACTTGTCGTTGAATTCGTAGTTGATCTTTCCGTACCGCGAGGGAGGGCCCTGCTCGGTGCGGTAGGTGATAATGGCCCGTTTGCGCCGGGAGGTCGTGTCGACGTGGTAACGGACGCGCGACGAGAAGAATCCGTGCGACTCCATGTAGGCTTTGAGGTTCTCGGCCGATTTCAGGGTGAGCGCCGGATCGTAGACGACCGGTTTCTCGCCGATCTTGCGTTTGAAGCGGTTCCACCAGTTGTCCTTGTCGGGGTTGGACTGATTGTAGACCCAAACGTAGAAATTCGTTCCCAGGAAGCGCTTGTTGGGGCTTTGCCACACGTAACGGTCGAGTTCCGAAGCCGTGATACGCTCCTTTTTGGGGACGTTCCGGTCGTCCTCGATCGTGACCTTCTGTACCAGATAGCTCCCTTCGGGCAGTTTGCGCACGACGCTGCACGCCGTGCAGAGGATGCACAGCGCCGCGACGGCGATGGGGTACAGACGGCGCATCGGAGGTTATTGGTTGAAGAATCCCTGCTCCCGCAGCAGTTCGAAATAGGCACGGGAGATCGCTATGTTGTCCTCGCGGCGATAGCGGTTGCGCGTGAAGATCTGCGCCAGATTGGGCAGTCCGTTTTCCGCCAGCAGCGCGGAGGTCTCGGGCGAAGCCTCCTTTTCGGCCCACAGTTCGTCGATCTCGGCGTCGGTGTAGTCCTTGTAGCGGTCGTAGTGCACTACGGCGTCGAGCGGAAGGCGGTCGGTCAGGGGCGGCTGCTCGGCCGGATGGCCGATGACGACCGTCGTCAGGGGGATCACCCCCTTGGGCAGGTGCAGGATGCGGCAGATGTCGCGGGCCGTGTAGAGCGTGGTGCCGAGAAAGCAGACGCCCAGCCCGTGCGCTTCGGCGGCAAGCGCCAGATTCTCGGCGGCGAGCAGGGCATCGGTGGCGGCGTTGAGAAACCATTCGAAGTTGTCGTAGGCGGGTTCGGCGTCGCGCTGCTCGCACCACTTCGAGAAGCGGTGGACGTCGGCGCAGACCGTCACCACGCAGGGGGCCTCGGTGACCATGGCCTGATTGAAGTGGCACGGTGCCAGTTCGGCCCTCACGCGGGCGTCGAGCGTCACGACGAGACTGTACAGTTGCATGTTGCCGCAGGTCGAAGCGCGCGCGGCCGAATGCAGGATGTCTGAGAGTACCTCCTCGTCGATCGGGGAGGATTTGTATTTTCGGATCGAACGATGATTCGCAATCTCTTTAATCATGGTCGTCAGCTATTGTTAAACCGTATTTTTCGTGTAGTTCGCGCAGGGTCTCTTCGGTCAGCCGCAGCCGGTCGCAGGGCGGGTCGAGGGGCGAAGCGTCGCCCGTGGCGATGCACTCTTTCCCGTCGAGCCGGAGCCGTCCCGCCGTTTCGAAAGAGGCGTCGCCCGTCAGGCGGGTGACGATTCCCTGCTGCGTGCGGCGCGGCAGGCAGCGCACGCGGCCGCCGCGGTTCCAGACCTCGACGGTCGTGTCGAAGCCGGCGAGTCCGAGCAATGCGGCGGCCGTGGCGCACGAGGTCATCGCCGTGCCGCAGGAGGAGGTGATGCCAACGCCGCGCTCGTAGGTCGCCGCGAAGATGCGTCCCTCGTCCAGTCGGCAGAAGAGGCTGACGTTGATTCCCCGGGGGAATACCCCGCGCATCCGGTTGGCCCGTTCGCCCAGCTCCGCGAGCCGTCGGGTATCGAGCCGCCCGTCGCTGCCGAAAAGCCATGCGCTGTCCGGTGCGACGAGGGCGACGATGTGGGGATTGCCCGGCTGCAAGAAGGTGAAGGCCAGCCCTTCGTCCAATTCGGGAACGGGCTGTCCGACGAATCCTTCGGCCGGGAGCGACGGCGGGAAGTCGTCGCCGTGCAGCGACAGCGGAATCTCCGCCCCGAAGGTGGGCAGCGCGCCGAAGATCGGCTCCTCGCACGTGATGCGGTATTCCCGGCCGCCGGAGGTGACGGCGAATCGTTCGCCCGTCGCTTCCGGATAACGCTCCCGCGCCAGCCGCGCCACGCAGCGGATGCCGTTGCCGCACATCTCCGCCTCCGAACCGTCGGTGTTGAACATCCGCATTCCGAAACGTCCCCGCCCGTCGCGTGTGAGCAGCAGCAGGCCGTCGACGCCGAACCGGTGCAGCTCTTCTGCGGCGAAGGCGGCAATATTCAGGCCGGAAAGATCCGACCGCAACGTGTCGAACAGCAGGAACCGGTTTCCGGAGCCGGAACAGAGGATGTAGTCGTAGATTTTCATAACCCTGTTTACCCTTCAAAATTACGAATAAATCGCCGATCCGGCAAATTTCTCGCGGGAACTGCACGCTATTTGAAAAAAATATCTTACTTTGCGAAAGCGAAAACGAATTTACGTTTAACCATTTATTCGATTTACACCGGCAATGAAAGCTGACAGGAACTTCCGCCGTAACGGTTCGGCCGACGCGGAAGAGGTTTTCAAGCGGGCGACGAAACTCGCTCCCAACCGTAAAAGCGGCAAGGAGCGCCATTCGCTCTATACGCAGTTCGACGAGGAAGAGGAGGACGCCGCATTCGGCTATAAGGCCAAACAGGAGTCCGTACTCGATTATTACGACGACGGGGAGGAGTGATCGTCCGCGGATCGGGCGAGGTGCGCTGCCGGCCGCGGTGCGAAGGTGTGACGGTCGGCGGGGCGGTGCCGTTATCTGATTATCTATGATCGAAAAGTTTATTATGGCAGGGCGGACGGCCCTGCACGTTTGCGATTCGCAGCAGGGCGAACGATGCGTCGTATTGCTGCATGGCTATCTGGAATCGATGTTCGTGTGGGACGATTTCGTCCCGTTGCTGTACAAACGGGTGCGGGTCGTGACGCTCGACCTGCCGGGGCACGGCATTTCGGAGGTACGGGGCGAGTGCCACTCGATGGAGTATCTGGCCGACGTCGTCCGCGATGCGTTGCAGGCGCTCGGTATCGCGCGCTGTACGCTCGTGGGACATTCGATGGGCGGCTACGTGGCGCTGGCCTTTTGCGAACGTCATCCTGAAATGCTCGACGGTCTGGTGCTCTTCTCTTCGACGCCGAACGCCGACACGGAGGAGAAGCGCGAGAATCGCCGCCGCGAAATCGCGCTCGTGCGGGCCGGCAAGAAGGAACAACTGGCCCGCGTTGCGCCCGGTGCCGGATTCGCCGCCGACAACCGGCAGCGGATGGCCGATGCCATCGCGGATTTGACCGAACAGGTATATCTTACGGAGGACGACGGGATCGTGGCGCTTCTCAACGGGATGATCGCTCGCCCCGACCGCAACGAGATGCTGCGCCGTTCGCCCGTGCGGCAGCTCTTCGTCTTCGGCCGCAAGGATGAATACATTCCCGCCGCGGTCGCCGAGCAGTTGGCTGCCGCCCATCCGCAGGCACAGGTGGTGTGGCTCGCCGATTCGGGACACATGGGATTTTTGGAGGAGCCGGAAGCTGCGGCCGAAGCGCTGCTGCGATTCGTCGGGGCGGAGCCGGACGGACAGACCGCAGCGTCCGTCGCCGGAGCTTCGGAGATGCCTGCCGCCGAAGCGTAGCCGCCGCGGTTTCTCCGTCTCTGCATGAAACGCGAACGGGGCGGCTCCGAGAAGGAGCCGCCCCGTAATTCGTTTTGTCGGAACGCCTATTTGGCGGCCGGAGCTGCGGGAGCTGCGGCGGGCGTATCCTTGATGCCCAGTTTCGTCTTCACGGCGGGCAGAATATCCGTCACCACGGCCTCGTCGAAATAGGCTACGGCATTGACCGAAGTGTCGTATACGACGGTGTAGCGGCCTGCTTTCGATACCTCTTTCACGGCATCCTGCGCCTTGACGATGATCGGTTCGAGCAACTCGCCCTGCTTTTTCTGCATGTCCTGCTGCGAAACCTGCACGAATTCGTCATAACGGGTTTTCAGGTCGTTCAGTTCCTTCTCTTTGAGCTGACGGACCGAATCCGACATGGTCGAATTCTTGTCGCTGACCTGCTTGGTGTATTCGTTGAGCTTATTGTTGAATTCCACGCCGATGGTTTCGAGCTGGTCCTGCAACTCTTTCTGGTAGGCTTCGAGGTTTTTCTGCATTTCGGCGGTCTCCGGCATTGCGAAAACCAGCTCCTGCATGTTGATCCGGCCGAGTTTCTGCGCAAAGACCGAGGTCGAACCCGCAACGAAGGCGACCGTCAGAACGATTTTAAGAATTTTTTTCATGAGAGTTTAGATGTGATTGATTTTTGATGTTATTTCAGACTTTTGATGACCCCTTCCGTCTGGTCGAGTTTCGGGGCGTTGTACAGCAGCGTGGGGTTCGATGCCGAATCGAGCACCAGATCGTAACCGTGGCTCTGGGCGTAGGCGTTGATGGCGTCGAAGACCTTTTTCTGGATCGGCTGGATCAGTTCCAGACGTTTCTTCATCAGCGTGCCGTCCTTGCCGAAGAGCGACTCCTGCAATGCCGTGGCGTCCTTCTCCTTGCTCAGGATCGTATCTTCGAGCACCTGCCGCGTGGTGGCCGACAGCGAGGCTTTCTGCTGCTGATAGTTGTTGTAGAGCGTTTCGATCTCGGCGAATTTGTCGTCCACCTGTTTCTGATAATCTTCGGCCATCTTGTCGAGATCCTTGATGGCGGTATTGTAGGCATCGATCGATTTGAAGATCTTCTCGCTGTCGACGATCATGTAGTTCTGTGCGTAGGCGCACCATCCGGCTGCGGCCAGTACGACGGTTAAAAACAGACGTTTCATTCTTTTCCCGTTTTAAGCATTGTTATACAAATATAACAAATTTCTTCCAAATTTATTGCCAACACCACTCAGAATTGTTGTCCCATCATGAAGTGGATCTGGCTGCCGCTCTTGCCGGTCTGGTTGGCCGGAGCATCGAAGCCGTAGCCCCAGTCGATACCCAGCATACCCACCACCGGCAGGTAGAGGCGGACGCCGAAACCCGCCGCGCGCTTGATCTTGAAGGGCGAGAACTGTTTCCACGAGTCGAAGGCATTCGCTCCTTCGAGGAATCCCAACACGTAGATCTGCGACGAAGGTTTCAGGATCACGGGGTAACGAAGCTCCATCGTGTATTTGTTGTAGGCCACCGAATAGTTGTTCGACGGGTCGAGCGCACCCTCCTCGTAACCGCGCACGGCGATGATGTCGATACCGTACATGTTGTATCCCGACATGCCGTCGCCGCCGACTTCGAACCGCTCGAAAGGCGACACTTTGTTCTTGTTGTAGTGACCCAGATAGCCCATTTCGGCGGCGGCCATCAGCACGAGGTTCTGGTTATTGGTGAGCGGGAAGAACCACTTGCTCTTCAACTGCCATTTGTGGTATTCGATCCAGTGGTAGCGCTCCTCGTCCGGCAGATTGGCGTCGGCGTAATCCTTGCCGTCCCACAGCGAGTAGGGCGGGGTGAGTTGAACCGAGACGGTGAACTCCGAACCGCTGCGCGGGTAGATCGGCTGGCTGACCGTGCTGCGCGAGAGCACGAACTTCAAAGCCAGCGTGTTGGCCGCGCCGTTCTTCATCACGAAGTAGTCCCAGTTTTTCAGCGCGTAGCGTTCGTAGGAGGCCTCGGCGTAGAACGAGAAGTTGGGATCGGGCCACCGCAGGCGCTTGCCCAGACCGGCGGCGACGCCCGTCGTGCGGAAGTGCTGCGTGGAGGTCTGCCAGAAATAGTAGGCGTTGTTCTGTTCCGAGAGGTGTACCGACAGCGTGAACGAGTTGGGTTTGCGCCCGCCCAGCCACGGGTCGGTGAAGCTCATGGCCAGCGCCTTGTAATAGGTTCCGTTGGTCTGCGCCGAGATCGAGAACTTCTGGTTCTGCCCCATCGGGTAGGGACGCCACGCCCCTTTCTTGAAGAAGTTGCGGACCGAGAGGTTGTTGAGCGTGATGCCGACCGAGCCGACGAAGGTGCCCGAACCCCAGCCGCCGGCGATGTTGAACTGGTCGCTGGCCTGCTCTTCGAGCGGCCAGTTGATGTCCACCAGCTCGTTGGATACGGGCTTGATGTCGGGCATGATCTTCTCCTGGTCGAAGTGTCCCATGCCGGCCAGCTGGCGGATCGTCTGCATCAGCAGCGCGCGGTTGTACAATTCGCCCGGCAGGGTGTAGAGTTCGCGGCGGATCACCTCGTCGTTGACGCGCATGTTGCCCGAAATGCCCACGTTGTTGATCGAGAACTGCTTGCCCTCGAAGATTTTCATCTCCATGTCGATCGAGTCGGCGCCGATGATGATTTCGGCCGGTTCGATCTGCGACATCAGGTAGCCGTTATTCTGGTAGAGCGACTTGATCGACATGTCTTCGGGGTTGTCCTCCTTGCCGTAGCCCAGCCGCTTGTTGATCGTCTTCTTGTCGTAGGTGTCGCCCGATTTGACGCCGAACATGCGTTGCAGGTCGCTGGTCGGGTAGACCGAGTTGCCGACCCATGTGATGTTGCGGATATAGTACTTGTTGCCCTCCGACACCGAGAGGTTGATACCCAGTCGGCGGTCGTTGATCGGGTAGATCGAGTCGCTCAGGATCGTGAAGTTGCGGTAGCCTTTCGAGTTGTAGAAGTCGATGAGGTTCTCCTTGTCCGTTTCGTAGTCGTCCTCCTTGAGTTTCGACGACTTGAAGAAGTTGATGCTCTTCTGGTGCGTCTTCTTGAAGGTGCGGCGCAGGCGCTTGTCCTTGAACTGTTCGTTGCCGTGGAAATTGATCTTGCCGATCTTGACCTTGCGTTTGCGGTCGATCACGAAGGTGACGTTCACGGCGTTCTGGATGACGGGATCGTTCTCGATGCGCACGCTCACCTCCGCATTGCGGAAAGCCTTCTCGGCGAAATATTTCTTGATGAGCTTCGTATTCTTGTCGATCACGTAGTCCGACAGCTCTCCGCCCGTTTTGAGTTGCAGCTTCTCGATGATGTCCTTCTGGCGGCCTTTGCCGACCCCCTCGCCTTCGAAGAGCCAGCGGTAGACGCGCGGCCGTTCGCGCACGGAGATCTCCATGTCCACGCTGTCGCCGTCGATCGTGGCGCCGACCTTGACGTCGGCGAACAGACGTTGGTTCCACAGCTTGGCGATCACGTCCGCGATGTTCTCGCTCGGCAGATAGATCGAATCGCCCGGCACGAGTCCCGTAGAGGCTTGTACGACGGTCTTGTTGAGGTATTCGATACCGCGCAGGTTGATTTTGCGGATGAAGTAGCGTTTGGGCTTCCCCTTCATGATCGGAGCCTTCTCGTCGAAGGGCGGCAGCGTCTCCTCCGTGTCGTCGGACGCGGCGTCTTGCGGTGCGGCCTGCGTCGTGACGGCAGTGGTATCCGCCGGGTTCTTCTCTTGTGCGAATATGCCGCTCACGCAGAACAGCGGCGCTGCGATTGCCAGGCATATCTTCCGTAAACGATTCATCTATTTTCTTGTAACTCTTTTGTTCCTAATTCTCTTGGACTAATCCGAAACGGCGGTCGCGTCGTGCGAAGACCTCCATCGCACGGTCGAAGTCGGCCTCCGTGAAATCGGGCCACAACACGTCGGGGAAATAAAGTTCGGCGTAGGAGGACTGCCACAGCAGGAAGTTGCTGAGCCGCATCTCCCCGCTGGTACGGATCACCAGATCGGGATCGGGATAGGGGGCCGTGTAGAGCGCGGTGCTGATCGTCTCTTCGGAAATCTCCGACGGGGCGATCTGGCCGGCCTCCACGCGCCGCGCGATCTGCTGCACGGCGTGCGTTATTTCGCTCCGCGACGAATAGTTGAGCGCCAGGATCAGCGTCAGCGTCCGTCCTCCCGCAGTCTGCTCCTCGGCCATGGCCAGGTAGCTGCGGACCTTCTCCGAAAAACGGCTCCGGTCGCCGATCATGCGCACCTCGACGCCCTGGCGGATCAGTTCGGGCGTTTCGTTGACGACGCTTTTGCAGAAAAGCTCCATCAGGGAGTCCACCTCTTCCGCGGGCCGTCCCCAGTTCTCGGTCGAGAACGCATAGAGCGTCAGGTACTTCACGCCCCAGCGCGCCGCGGCGCGCAACGACGCCCGCACGGGTTCGACACCCGCTGCGTGACCTTCGTAACGCTCTTTGCCGCGCAACTCGGCCCAGCGGCCGTTGCCGTCCATGATGATGGCGACGTGTTGCGGTATGCGTTTCTGATCGCTCATATTAGGGCACAAATATAGGGAAAATTCTATTAACTTGTGGAAAAATGCGATAAATGATTAACTGCGGATGTCGATTCCCCACATCATCTTATTCCGTAACGTGTCGTAAAATGATATATTGTGCGGCACGGCCAAAAAAATCGTCTGTTCGGCCCGCTCCACGGTGAACGACGCGCCGTGCGAAACGGGGTAGGTCCGGTTGTCCAGCGTGACGAAGGCGTCGGCCCGGCGGGCGTCCACATTGAGCGTGATGACGCCCGTGTCGGGGATCACCACCGGGCGCATCGTGAGGTTGTGGGGCGCCAGGGGCGAGATGACCAGGCACTGGCACGTCGGGGCCACGACGGGACCTCCGGCGCTGAGCGAATAGGCCGTCGATCCGGTGGGCGTCGAGACGATCACCCCGTCTCCGTGGTAGGTGGCCACCATCTGCCGGTCGACGTAGGTCTCCACCGAGATCATCCCTGCGCCGTGGCGCTGCACGGTGAATTCGTTGAGCGCCAGCTGCGATTCGGGCTGCCGGGCGAATTCGCCCGTGACGCGCAGCATCGAGCGCGGCTCGGTCGCGATGTTGCCTTCGGCTATCTCGCGGAAGATCAGGTTCAGCCCGTTGCTCGGGGCGCTGGTCAGAAACCCCAGGTGTCCGGCGTTGATGCCCATGACGGGAATCGGCGCGCCGCAGAGACGGTGCACCCCTTCGAGCAGCGTTCCGTCGCCTCCGTAGCAGACCATGACGGTTTCGGCAGGCTGTTTGCCGATGTAGCGGCCGTAGATCCTTTCGGGCGGGAGCGCCGTTCCCGTGGCCTGCTCCACCAGGGGGGCGAACTCCTCGTTGACGGCGTAATCGAAGCCGAAAGCTCCGATCGTTCCGATCAGCTGGCGGATCTCCTCGGGGGTGTGGGCGATCTGCGCGCGGGAAAAAAGTATGATTTTCATCGGCGGAGTTTCGAAAAAATAAGTAACTTTACCACGCCGGAACGATCCGGGGCCTTTTCGGCCCGGCAAGGCGCCGGGACGTGGCATATCACCGGCAAATATACGGAAAGGTGAGCGATGCGCCAAATTTATTTGAGCTTGTCCGGATCGCGTTCCGCATTCCGTGAAACAGCGTAGAATTATGACAAAGTTAAGCGTTAACATCAATAAGATCGCCGTGGTGCGCAATTCGCGGGGCGGCAATCTGCCCGACGTGGTCCGCGCCGCGCTGGACATCGAGCGTTTCGGCGCCGAGGGCATCCGCGTCCCGATGCGCGGCATATCCGTTACGACGACGTGCGCGGCCTCAAACGGGTGCTCACGACCGAACTGAACATCGAGGGCAACCCCATCCCGAGTTTCATCGACCTGGTGCTGGAGGTGGTCCCTGCGCAGGTGACGCTGGTTCCCGACGCCCACGATGCCATCACCTCGAACGCCGGGTGGGACACTCTGGCCAACCGCGCATTCCTGACCGACGTGACGGCGCGCTTCCACGCGAAGGGCATCCGGGTCTCGGTTTTTGTGGACCCCGTGGCCGAGATGGTCGCCGGGGCGAAGGCCTGCGGCGCCGACCGTGTGGAGCTCTACACCGAAGCCTATGCGCGCGAATATCCCGACGACCCGCAGCGGGCCGTCGCTCCCTATCTGGCCGCCGCCGAAGAGGCTCGCCGGCAGGGGTTGGGGCTGAACGCCGGCCACGACCTTTCGCTGGAGAACCTGCGCTGGTTCGCCGAACGCATTCCGTGGACCGACGAGGTGTCGATCGGCCATGCGCTGATCTGCGACGCCCTCTACTACGGGCTGGAAAACACCGTGCAGCTCTACCGGCGCGAACTTAAATTCTGACGACTATGAAACGCATCCTGATCCTTGCCGCCGCGCTGTTCACCGCGTGCACGGCCTTTGCGCAGAGCGAATACAACCTCCAGCGGCGCAGCCTTTTCGAGGTGCTACCGGTCTATTCGAGCGACATCGTGTTCCTGGGCAACTCGATCACCGACGGCTGCGAGTGGGCCGAGCTGTTCAACAACCGCCACGTCAAGAACCGCGGCATCAGCGGCGACCGCTCGGGGTGGCTGCTCGACCGTCTCGACCCGATCGTCGGGGGGCATCCCAAGAAACTGTTTCTGATGATCGGCGTCAACGACCTGGCGGCCGGCGTTTCGCCCGACGAGATCGTGGCCAACGTGGCCCGGCTCATCGACCGTTTCCAGTCCGAGTCGCGCTGGACGAAGATCTACGTGCAGAGCATCCTGCCCGTCAATGGCGAGTCTTTCGCCAAGTTCAGGAACCACTACGAGCACGGCCGTCAGATCGTGCCGCTGAACAAGCGGCTCGAAGCGCTGTGCGACGAGAAGGAAGTCACCTACCTCGATGTCTGGGGGGCGCTGGCCGACCACGAGGGGCGGCTGGACAAGCGTTACACCAACGACGGCCTGCACCTGACGGGCGAGGGTTACGTGGTGTGGCGGGATGCGATCAAGCAACACGTGAAGTAGCCGCGTGCCGTTGTCGAATCCCATATTCCGGCGGATTTCGCGCCTTGCCGACGAGCAGGGCGTGCAGGCTTTCGTCGTCGGCGGCTATGTGCGCGATCACTACCTGCGACGGCCTTCGACCGACATCGACGTGGTGGTCGTGGGCAGCGGCATTGCGCTGGCCGAGGCGCTCGCGCGCGAATTGAAGGCGAAGGTCTCGGTCTTCAAGACCTTCGGCACGGCGATGGTCCGCGCCCGGAATGTCGAAGTCGAGTTCGTGGGCGCGCGCCGGGAGTCCTACACCCGCGATTCGCGCAAACCCGAGGTCGAACCCGGCACGCTGGCGGACGACCAGCGGCGGCGCGACTTCACGATCAACGCCATGGCGTGGTCGCTGAACGGGGCCACGTTCGGCGAGCTGGTCGATCCTTTCGACGGGATGTCGGACCTCGAAGAGTGCATCATCCGCACGCCGTGCGATCCCGACGTCACCTTTTCCGACGACCCCCTGCGCATGATGCGCGCCGTCAGGTTCGCCTCGCAGCTGGGCTTCACCATCGAGGAGGAGACCTTCGAGGCGATCCGCCGCAACGCCGGACGCATCCGCATCGTCTCGCGCGAACGCATCGTCACCGAACTCAACAAGATCGTCCTTTCGCCCGTCCCTTCGATGGGCTTCGAGTTGCTGGAACTCACCGGGCTGCTGGAGCGGATTTTTCCCGAGATGCACAACCTCAAGGGGGTGGAGAAGCGGGGCCGCCACGCCCATAAGGACAATTTCATCCATACGCTCAAGGTCGTGGACAACGTGGCGCGCCGCAGCGGCGATTTGTGGCTGCGCTGGACCGCCGTGCTGCACGACATCGCCAAGCCGCTCACGAAGGCCTACGATCCCCGTGTGGGCTGGACCTTCCACGGCCACGAGGTGCTCGGCTCGAAGATGGTCCCGGCGATTTTCCGCCAGCTGAAACTGCCGCTCAACGAGCACATGAAGTTCGTGCAGAAGCTCGTGTTCCTCCACCTGCGGCCCATCATCCTCTCGGAGGACCTCGTGACCGACTCGGCCGTGCGCCGGCTGCTGTTCGAGGCGGGCGACGACGTGGAGGCGCTGATGACACTGTGCGAGGCGGACATCACCTCGGGCATTGACGCCAAAGTGAAACGTTACCTTTCGAATTTCGAGCTGGTGCGCCGCAAGATGAAGGACCTGGAGGAGCGCGACCGCATCCGCAACTTCCAGCCTCCGATCACGGGCGAGCTGA
>OOAE01001939.1_pt1 | contig 12739 bp, 13 predicted proteins | sample 1671271 | NCBI WGS metagenome assembly OOAE01 (sample SAMN06348139, study PRJEB24527) | human gut metagenome | biome: human gut; feature: ankylosing spondylitis patient; material: feces | host: Homo sapiens | place: China | collected 2015-10 | reverse complement strand
TACATCTTATGTAAACTATGTTAATAAGCATTTTCCTGAACAGATATATATAACTGAGCAAAGCGATACAAGTATCAACCTGTCACTCCCCGTTACCGGAAGCGTTCACAACACGCAGAATGGTACTAATAACAGTCTTGCAAATGCTGATTTCAGCCGAGAAGTTACTTTTATAACCGGCAGTCCTGGAAGTTACCACATCGACCTTCATCTGTTCGGCTTCTTATTTTTAAAGACAGTAAATGTCAATGTGGTTGATGAAAAATACGTCTATCCCTGTGGCTTTCAGGCTGGCTTATATCTGAAAAGCAACGGAATACTTGTAGTAAAGACCGATTCCATCGAGAGCAAATCAAGTGGTACAATAACCCCCTGCGAAAATATTATTACCAAAGGCGATTACATTTTAAAAATCAATGATGAAGAAATCAATTCCAAGAAGCAGTTATCTTGCAAGGTAAATGAATGTGCTGGCGAGAAGCTTAATATAGAATTACTGCGTAATGATGAAATAATAAATGTAACTGTAACCCCTGTTGAGGATAAAAACAGTGAATATAAGCTAGGTCTGTGGGTAAAAGATGATGCACAGGGTATAGGAACAATAACTTATATTGATACAGATTATAACTACGCTGCACTTGGTCACCCGATAACTGATAATACCACCGGCAAAGCCCTTAATATTAAATATGGCAGATTATATAACACAAGAATTCTATCAATAATAAAAGGACAGAATGGCACTCCTGGAGAATTGCAGGGAATTATAGACTACAAGAACAGTACCCCGATAGGAACAATTGACAAGAACAGCTCTTACGGAATATATGGAACAATCGACAACTCTATTGTAAAGAAGCATTCTCTTTCACTTATGAGTGTCGGTTACAGATACAGTGTCCACAAGGGTAAAGCATATGTAAGATTTTACAGGAATAATAAATATGATGACTACGAAATTAAAATTACACAGCTTAACAATAACGATTCTAAAAATATCAGTTTTGTTGTTACCTCTGAAGAACTTCTTGATATGACTAATGGAATTGTACAAGGTATGTCTGGCTGTCCTATTATTCAGGACGGAAAGATAATCGGTGCTGTAACACACGTTCTTATTGATGACTCAAGAAGCGGATATGGCATATATATAGAAAATATGCTTAATGCTTCATAAAATTAACAGCTGGTATATACATACCAGCCGTTAATTTTTCAGAGTGCTTTTACTGTTCCAGATATAATTATTATAATAACTATATCTAAAAATCACAACTCTGATTTCACTTTATCAGCCATAATCTTTAATTCTTTGGCATTCTCAAGCACAGAGTCTGTAAGTGTCTCACCGGATAACATTCTGGCAATTTCATTAAGACTATCATCTCCTGCGACCCTCTGGATATTACTGTAGGTCTTATTATCGTGTACACTCTTTTCTATTATGTAATGGGCATCTGCCATAGCCGCAATCTGTGGCAGATGTGTTATACATATTATCTGATGCGATAACGAAAGCCTTGCAAGCTGATTAGATACCTTTGAAGCCGTCTTACCACTTATACCTGCATCAATCTCATCAAATATAAGTGTCTTATCTGCATCTTCTGACATAACTGTCTTTATGGCAAGCATAATTCTTGAAAGTTCACCACCCGAAGCAATCTTTGATAATGGCTTTAAATTCTCACCAGGGTTTGTTGATATCATAAATCTTACATTATCACAGCCCTTTGAAGATAAAGATGGTTCTTTAGCAAAATCTATTCTGAACTTTACATCTAAAAAGTTAAGATTCTTTAAAGAAGCTATGAATTGCTCTGCAAGCTTTACTGCTGCCTGCTGTCTTATGGAACTTAGCTTTTGGGCTATATCCCACGCCTTACAGCATGCTTCTTCATACTCTTTTTTCCTTCTGCTTATAAGCTCATCAAAATTGTAATAATCTGCAAGCTTCGCATTAATAGCCTTTAAGGTATCATTAATAACCTCTATTGAACTTCCATATTTGTTCTTAAGATTATTAATAAGATCAAGTCTTTCCTGTAGTTCGCTAAACTCTCTTGGATCATATTCAGAGTTCTCTATATATGAACTGATACTGTGTCCGGCATCACGAATAAGTCCTTCAGCATCAGACAAAGTATCACAGCACTCTTTCAATACATCATCATATTCACTTGCTGTTATAAGTGACTTTAATGCAGTTCCTATCATATCACTTATATTATCATTACCTGAATTCAAAAGCATATCTGCATACGAAAGCTCATTAGTAATCTTCTGGTAATTATTAAGCTTATGATATCTTGCTTCAAGCTCATCATCTTCATCTGGCTGTATATCGGCCGTCTGTATCTCATTAGCTTCATACTCAAGAAATGCTATCTCTTTTTGAAGTTCATCTTTATCCTTATCAATAAGTTCTAACGCTTTCTTTGCTTTAACCATATCTTTATATGCATCTTCCATAGCCTCTCTTAATTCAGCTATTTCATCAGCACAGAATGTATCTACAACCGTCAGATGATTAGCATCATCCATAAGTATCTGGTTATCGTGCTGTCCATGAACATCTATAAGATAGCGTGCAAGCTTCTGTGTCTGTGCCGCTGTAAAATTCTGTCCATTAACCTTTATCTGCGAACGTGTTGGTGTTATCTTTCTTGAAATAAGCAGTTCACCATTCTCAATATCTATAACTCCAAGCTCTTTTATGCGTTCAATTACATTATCATCTTCAATATTAAAAAGCAGTTCTGAAAGTCCATATTCTGCACCTGTTCTTATAAAATCAGGCGATGTCTTGGCACCTAGTGCCGCATTAATAGAACCCAATATAATAGACTTACCTGCACCTGTCTCTCCTGACAGAATATTAAGCCCCTCTTCAAAATCAATATTTTCTTCTTCTATAAGTGCAAGATTCTTAACATGTAAATTAGATAACATATTCCTCCTCTGATACTATATCTTTATAATACTATGCCTTTATAAGTTTCTTAAGTTTATTAGAAACATTTACAGTATCCTTAACAGTCCTTACAGCACACATAATAGTGTCATCACCTGCAATAGAACCAACTATCTCATCGAGCTTAAGTGCATCCAGTGCCGCACACACCGCCATTGCCATACCCGGAACAGTCCTTATAACAAGAATATTCTGTGCCATATCCATAGAAAGATAGCCTTCCTTTAGCACTCTTATATATTTGTCATTAGGTACAGGACTGCTATGTGAAAGAGTTGTATACTTCTGATTAACCCCGTCAATTGTGACCTTGGTAAGATTAAGCGCTCTTATATCCCTTGAAACAGTCGCCTGAGTTACATTATATCCTGCTTTATTAAGTGCATCAGCAAGCTCTTCCTGAGTTCCTATATTATTATCAGCTATAAGTTCTAATATTTTTTTATGTCTGTCTGATTTCACTTTTCTTCTCCTATTCCGGCTACATTTTATTCCTTATCCTTTCAAGGAAAGAAATTCTGCTTGTCTTTATAAGCCGTGCTGTCTTATCAGAACGGGTAATAACAACTCTGTCCCCTGTTATGACATTACAATAGCTTTCTCCATCATATGTAGCTACTCTTTCTTCTGATAATTTCTTATTATCATTCATCTGTATTACAATCTCATCATTCTGTTCAAATATTATGCTTCTCTGAGTAAGTGTATGTGCACATATTGGTGTAATCATTATAAGATGTGCATTCGGCTGGACAATTGGTCCGCCTGCCGATAAAGAATAAGCTGTAGAACCTGTCGGCGTAGATACTATAACTCCGTCTGCCGCGAACGAATTAAGATATTCTCCATTGACATATATATCAAAATCTATAACCCTTAATATTCCCCTTCTGCTAAGAACTACATCATTAAGTGCTACATCTTCATATATAAGCTCGTCATCACGGTATATCTTTCCATCAAGCATCATCCTTGTATCTATCTCATAACAGTCATTAATAAGGCTTTCAAGGGTATCATACACTGTGTTCATATCTGTATCAGTAAGATACCCCAGCGTTCCTATGTTAACACCAAGAAGAGGTATATTCTTAGAATTAAGGTCTCTTGCCGCCTGTATAAGCGTACCATCCCCACCAAGAACAATTATGCATTCTGTATCATCTGGCACAATATCAGCATTCGTATAACAATAATCAGTATGTTCTACATCTGCCGAGTCAGGATTATATATACAGCTTACATTGTGCTTGTTAAGATAATCCAGAATACTGTTTGTATATACAAGGTCTGGATCTTTAGTTGTATTCGTGACTATGTAAAAAGATTTCATTAACGCCTCTATACTTTAAATTAATATTAATATCTATATGAATATATTACAATGTTTCGTGGGCTTTGTCTACTATATTTTGTATTGTGAAAGGAATATTATCATAGGTTCCTTCTATATGTTTCTGTAAATGAAGAAGATATTCGATATTTCCTTCCGGACCCTTAACTGGCGAGAATTCAAGGTTAAGTATCTCAAAGCCAATTGAAATTGCATAATTAATAACCATTTCTATAACTTCGATGTGTACCGCCTTATCCCTTACAACACCGTGTTTACCAACCTTTTCTCTTCCAGCTTCAAACTGTGGCTTTATAAGACATACTATCTGCCCGTCATCTGTAAGAAGATTTTTCACTGGAAGCAGCACCTTTGTAAGCGATATAAATGATACGTCAATGCTTGAAAAATCTATCTTATCCGCAATATCTTCCGGTGTTACATATCGTATATTAGTCTTTTCCATACATACAACACGCTCATCATTACGAAGCTTCCAAGCAAGCTGTCCGTGTCCCACATCAACAGAATATACTTTAACAGCACCATTCTGAAGCATACAATCTGTAAAACCACCTGTTGATGAACCAACATCCATACATATTTTTCCTTCAATCGTTACATCAAAATTCTCCATAGCTTTTTCAAGCTTTAACCCGCCACGGCTTACATACTTAAGTGTATTGCCTCTTACCTCAATATTAACAGTCTCATTAAATGATGACCCAGCTTTATCTTCCTTCTGTCCGTCAACATATACATTTCCAGACATAATTATAGCCTTTGCCTTTTCCCTGGAATCAGCAAGCCCCCTGTTCACTAACAGAACATCTAATCTTTCTTTACTGCTCATTATTATTATCTCCAATATTATTATAAACTGCTGTTATACGTTTAACAATTGTATCTTCATCTATTCCTGTCTCACGCCGTAATATATCAACACTTCCGTGTTCTATATAATCATCAGGAAGTGATATGTCAAGCACATAGTTATGAAGTTCTTTATCATTGATATATTGACAGACTGCACGCCCAAATCCGCCCGATGATACATTCTCTTCAAGTGTTACTATAAGCGTATGTGTTGTGCTTATTTTATCAAGCATTTCACTGTCTATAGGCTTTACAAAACGTGCATTTACAAGTGTCACGTTATAGCCCTGCTCTTTAAGTCTTTCCCTTACATTAAATGCTGTATCAACCATACTTCCAAGTGCAAGAATTGCTATATCACTTTCTTCATACATAAGCTCAGCCTTGCCGTATTCAACCGGCGCATTAAATTCGCGAAATCTGACAACTGCCTCACCTCTTGGATATCTTATAGCTATCGGCCCATTAAATTCTTCCAGAGCGAACTCAAGTGATGACTTTAATTCATAATCATTCTTTGGTGCCATAATAGTCATATTAGGTATTGATGACAGGAATGATATATCAAATATCCCCTGATGTGTCTCTCCATCACTTCCAACAAGTCCTGCCCTGTCTATTGCAAACACAACGTGAAGCTGTTGTATACACACATCATGTAATATCTGGTCATAAGCTCTCTGTAAAAATGAAGAATATACCGCAAACACTGGTTTTAATCCGCCTGCTGACAATCCTGCCGCAAATGTTACAGCGTGAGCCTCAGCAATTCCGACATCAAAAAATCTATCTGGAAACCACTTTGAGAACTTAGCAAGCCCAACTCCGTCTGGCATAGCCGCTGTAATAGCACATACAGACCTGTCTTTCTTGGCTATTTCACATATAGAATTAGAGAACACCTGCGAATATGTTGGCAGAGCAGATTTATTAATCTCCATACCTGTCGCCACATCAAATGGTCCAATACCATGAAACTTGCTTGGATTACGCTCTGCCGGCTTGTAACCACGTCCTTTCTGTGTAACAACGTGAACAAGCACAGGTCCATTTATTCTTTTGGCAACTGTAAGTATCTTGATAAGCTTATCCATATCGTGCCCGTCAACCGGTCCAAGGTAATATATACCCATACTCTCAAACATCGAATCGTGAAGAATTACCTGTTTTAGATTCGACTTTGTCTTCTGGATAAGCTTTACAACCTTGTCCCCTTTAGGAAGCTTATATAATACATTGCCTATATTCTCTTTTAAATCATAGTAAGAGTCTGACGAACGTATTTCACTAAGCATATTAGATACGCCGCCGACATTTTTAGAAATTGACATTGTATTATCATTAAGTATAATCACAAAATTACCCTTAATACCTGAAGCATTATTTAAAGCTTCATATGCCATACCACCTGTAAGTGCACCATCACCTATAACAGACACTACACTGTAATCTTCGTGCTGTATATCTCTTGCCATAGCAATTCCAAGTCCTGCTGATATTGATGTCGAGCTGTGGCCTGTATCAAAAGCATCGTAATCGCTTTCATTTCTCTTAGGAAAGCCGCTCATACCGCCAAATTTTCTTAATTCGTCAAATTGATTTTTCCTTCCTGTAAGTATCTTATGCGTATATGACTGATGTCCTACGTCCCATATAAGCTTGTCCTTTGGAAGATTAAATACAATATGAAGTGCCATAGTAAGCTCCACAACGCCAAGATTAGAAGCCAGATGTCCGCCTGTGACACTTATCTTATCAATAAGAAACTGGCGTATCTCATCAGCAAGCTGGTTGTATTCTATTGGTGACAATTTCTTAATATCGTTAGGTTTATTGATTTTCTCAAGTATCATAATTAACCTCTTTCACACGATTACCTATCCCTATGTATAAGCATTGTGATTAAATCCTCCAGATACTCGTTATGTCCAATAGTTTTAATTGTTTCCAGTGCTTTTACAGACATATCAGCAGTATCTTTTTCTGCTTTTTCCATTCCATAAAGTGTAACATATGTTGTTTTATTATTTCTCTCATCACTTAACACAGGCTTTCCAAGTACTTCCTGTGTGCTTGTAACATCAAGAATATCGTCCTTAATCTGAAATGCGAAGCCTATATTATAACCTGTTTCCTCAAGAAGCTTAGTGACATTTTCATCACAACCTGCAATAATTCCACCAGCCATAAATGCTGCTTCTATAAGAGCACCCGTCTTTAATCTGAAAATGTAATCAAGCTGTTCTTCATTCATCGGCTTATCTGTAAGCATTACATCAAGCGATTGTCCTCCGACCATACCATCAACACCAGCCTTATTAGCTATCACATCTGCGGCAGCAGAATATCTTAATACAGCCTGTGCATCACCTGTCTTTGCTGCTTTATGTATAGCTGAAAGCATTGTTTCATACGCAAGATTCAAAAGTCCGTCACCCGCTAATATTCCAAAATCTTCACCAAATTTCTTATGTGTTGTAAGCTTTCCTCTTCTATAGTCATCATTATCCATAGCAGGAAGATCATCATGCACCAAAGAATAAGTGTGTATCATCTCAAGAGCCGCCATAAATGGATACAATTCTTCCTCGTTAGTACCATTACACAACTTGTAAGTTTCAAGCATAATCATTGGTCTTATTCTCTTGCCGCCAGCTTCCACGCTGTAATCCATCGCAGATTTAATATATTCTGCGTGTCCCTTAGCTTCTGGCAGGTACTTTTCTATTATATTATCTATACAGGAGGTCTCTTTGCTTAACTGTTCTTTGAAATTATTCATTATTATCCACCACCCCATTATCATCAATTATAACAATCTGTTTTTCAACCTTATCAAGCATAGTATTACATTTATTGAGTAATTCCATACCTTCTTTATATTTTTTAAAAGACTCATCTAATGTAAGCTCGCCCTGTTCCATTTCATTAAGAACTGCCTCAAGCTTATTAAATGTATCTTCAAGATTAGAAGCCTTTGCCATTAATTATACCTCATTAAACATTATCAATATTTGTGACCTTAGCTGTCACAGTACCATCTTTTAAATAAAGCGTTAATAAATCATCTACTGATACATCGTTAACCGACTGTACTCTCTGTTTATTATTCTCTACATAGCTGTAGCCCTTGTCAAACTTCTTTAAAGGACTTACATTATCAAGCCTGTATGCAGCCAATGACAACTTCTGCCTATAGCGTTCCACTGCCTGTGTCATCTGGTTATTTAATATATCCTCTATATGAATAAGACGTTGCCTTCTTTCATATATCTGGTTAATAGGATTGTATATCTGCAAAGAAAGCTTGTCCTTCTCTGCCCTGTTCTTATATCTGGCAAATACATTATCCAGAGCATTTCTTAAACGTCTCTTGTATGCCTGCATATAATCATCAACCTGTACCATATCAAATACTGCACACTCTGCAGCGGCAGATGGTGTTGGAACTCTTAAATCTGCCACAAAGTCTGTGATTGTAAAATCTGTTTCGTGCCCAACCGCTGATATAACCGGTGTATTACAGCTAAATACTGCCTCTATAACCTCTGGTTCATTAAATGCCCACAAGTCTTCAAGTGAACCTCCTCCACGTCCAACAATAATGCAATCCACCCCGAACTTATCAAGCACAGCTATTCCCTTGGCAATACTGTACTTGGCATATTCGCCCTGAACTAATGCAGGATACAGATACAGACTTACATACGGATTGCGCCTGTGTGATATATTCATTATATCGTGTATAGCAGCTCCTGTTGAAGCTGTTACAATTCCTATCTTTCTTGCAAAACGTGGTATCGGGCGCTTATATGATGAATCAAAATATCCCATATCATCATACTGCTGTTTTAATTGTTCAAACTTCTTATATAAATCCCCCATACCACTTTCGGTAATATTAACGGCATACAACTGATACCTGCCATCACGTTCATATATATCAATTCTGCCATCTACTACAACAGACATTCCATTTTCAAGCTTTATATCAAGCTTTGATGCATAAGAGGCAAACATAACAACTGCAATCGTTCCACCCGAATCTTTTAAAGTAAAATAAATATGACCGGATGTATGATACTTGCAATTAGATATTTCCCCTTTTATCTGAATACGATTAAGTACAAAATCCTGTCTAAACATATTCTTAATATAGGAATTAATCTGTGTTACAGTATATACTCCAGCCATCGTTCCTCTTTCTTAATCTCTTTATTATGCTCTTTAATTCAGCAAAAGGTTATTATACAAGCTTTGCAAGAACACCATTGACAAATGATGCTGCATTATCATCAGAGCCATAACTTTTAGCTAACTCTACAGCCTCATTAATAGCTACATTAACGGGAATATCATCATCATAAAGCATCTCATAGACTGCAAGCCGCATAATAGCAAGCTCTGCCTTACCAATACGGTCAACTGGCCAGCCTTCTGATACCAAATTAATCTTCTCATCAATATCATCGCTTAATTCACATACAAGAAGTGCCTTATTCTTAATATATTCGTAATCTTTCTCATTAACATCTGTCAAACCGTCAAAATAGTAGTCAATCTGTTCTCTTAATTCATTCTTATCGTGGAAAGGAACACGGAATATAAGCTTAAAAACGTGTTCTCTCATTTCTGATCTTGTCATAGGAATCCTCTCATCAATTAATTACTCAAACAGGACTGTCCATTAAGGACAGTCCCAAATGCTTACTGTACTTAGTTGTCAATATTAACGCCAGCAATCTTAATGTTAACTTCTGATACTTCAAGACCTGTCATTGTCTCGATTGCTGTCTTAACTCTGTCCTGTACTGCGGCTGATACCTTAGGTATCTCACAGCCATATTTAATATTAAGTGCAAGATTAACTGTCACATCATTCTCACCAACGTGAACCTTAACACCCTTAGATAAATTCTTCATTCCAAGCTTGCTTACAAGTTCATTAGTGATGTTGCCAGCCATACTCTCAACGCCTTCCACCTCTGTAGCAGCAAGACCTGCAATAATAGCAACAACCTCATCTGCAACTCTTACTTCGCCAATATCCTTGCTTTCGTGAATTGTATAAGTATTACCTCTATCTTCAAACTCTTTTGTCATAATGCCCTCCTGACTGTTATTAACGTAATTTTTAATCTATTATAATAAAAAATATAAATAAATGCAATGATAAGTTACTTAATAACGTTAATGGTAATTTTATCCGATGTAACCCCTGTCTTTCTCTTTGCTATATCTTCAATCTGAGCTTTCTGGCTGTTTTCTAATGTCTGCTGGTTAATTACAATATCAACGCTGTCTTCTGCCACTGAAGCCACCACATCATTAAATCCCTTTGCCTCTAATAACAACTCAATAGCTGCCTCTTTTTCTGAATATTCTGCAATTTTGGCAAGTTCATTTATCGCCTCTGTCTTTGAAGCCTTATCGATTGCTGTATCATTGACTATATTAGTAAGATTTTCTGTATTCTTGGCACGTATCTGTTCTCTGTTAAGCTTAGCTTCAGAGATTACACTTGAAGACACGCCCTGTCCTGATGTAAGTATAACACTCCCCGGTTCTTCAAGACTCTCATCATCTGGTTCTTCCTCTGTAAATATTGTATCATCTGTTGATGTATTGACAACTTTACTGCCGCTCTTACTGCTGACAGATATTATATCTGAAATGTTTCCTGCATAATTAATATATCCCGCAACAGCTATCATAATAGCAAGTGCTGTAATAATAACCTGATTTTTCTTAACTCTTTTCACAAAAAACCTCCATATTTAAGACATTTTCATTACTTTGATTTTATGTACAGGAACATTTAAAAGCCCATATACAGCATTCGTAATCTCACTTACAAGCTCTTTATTATCACCACCCTCACATACTATTATCACACCTTCAATAACAGGCATATTCTCCATTACTACATATGGCGTATTACCATTAGCTGTATCATAAAAAATGTGTGTCTCTGTTTTTTGCGTACTATTGGAATTCTCATCATTATTCCCATTAACTTCTTCATCAGAATAATCTGTATCCTTGGCAAGTATCTTTTCAGACGAATTCTTAAGACTGACCATAACTTTAACCTTTCCTGCCCCCTCAACATCAGATAAGGTATCTTCTAATCTTTTCTCTACATATTCCTCATACATTTTCTGTGTGGCCTCACCGCTTTCCTGATTAGATGTTGTGTTTTCTGATACAGTCTGTCTGTCTTTTACAGGAATTGATATAACCATAAGCAGTATGCCTGCTAGTATTACTTTGCCTGATTTATTCAATATATTTTCATAATTAAATATAATAATTCTCCTTTCCGTCCTGAACATCGGAATACGAAATATTCTCTGTACCTGGCTTAATGTATATTGATAAGTATTTCATCTATACTAAAATTATCCGCTACCATTTTAGCGAATTGCTCTATGTCCGATTTATTCAAAGTCGCTTTAGCATTCTGTGTGCTTTCCAAACTTGAAACACTTTTTTTGTTTTTTACTGATATATCAATCCCTGTAATTACAGATGAATAATCGGTGTCTGATTTATTCAATATGCTCTTATCGTTTAATTCAACCTTTACATTATTAACTTCAACTCCACACTCCTCTGCTATATTTAACACCCTGCTTATAACTGTCTGTTTTACTGCATTGCTCACATAGCTGTAATAGTCTGATTGAAGGCTGCTATCACCAGTATACGAACTTGAATAGCCTGCAATGTTTTTACTATAATCATTATACAATGTATTTACCCTGTCAGTTATATATTCCTCATTAAATAAAAGCAGAAGTACAGGCTTTAATAAAATCATAAGGAATATAAGCCTCATTACCACCTTATAGCTGCCCTCATACCTGGGTGGAATAATATTCATTAATACAGCCGACATAACCATAAATATGAGCAATGCCCTAAGCCACGAATACAGCTTCATTGTGTCTCCTTTCATACTGATACACAGTTAGTTGCAACACATATAATTGCTATTGTTAATATAAACAGGACAAGTGTAATCATCATAATATATACAATCATTCCAAGTGCCTGCCCAAGCGAACTGACTGCCCTTACCATTCTCTTATCACTTATTGGCTGTAGTCCTGCAGCAATCCCCTGATATATAACCGCAAGAAGACCAATCCGCAGCAACGGAAAGAACATACACATAACAATAGCAATAATTCCCGACACACCGATTGCATTTTTTATTAATGCAGAAGATGAAAGTATCGTATTGGATAACACCTGTGCTGTGTCACCTATACCAGGTATAAGGCTTATCCCCATAAATATACCTTTAGAATTAACCGTGTCCTGAACAGGTGTTAATATGCTCTTAATTGCATTAAGTCCAATAAACACTGTAAGTATCGTATAGCAGCACCATTTCACTCCTTTTTTAATAAGGTTACACGCCTTATCCATATGTGCTTCTTTGTCTATGCAGTCACATAACGAAATTATGAGATATATTTTATTTGTTTTTAATAATATATTTTTAAAAAATATATTGCTGACTGCAATCATAGCAATTATTATCT
>OOAE01001919.1_pt1 | contig 12857 bp, 9 predicted proteins | sample 1671271 | NCBI WGS metagenome assembly OOAE01 (sample SAMN06348139, study PRJEB24527) | human gut metagenome | biome: human gut; feature: ankylosing spondylitis patient; material: feces | host: Homo sapiens | place: China | collected 2015-10 | reverse complement strand
TTGGTAGACACGCTACTTTGAGGGGGTAGTGAACGTTTAGTTCGTGCAAGTTCGAGTCTTGTCCTGGGCACACCGAAGACCGCAAGCAATTCTGTTGCTTGCGGTCTTCGCGTTGTGAGATTTTCGACCGCGTTTCTTGCGGCGGCGTTCAGAGTTTGTTCGTCAGGTCCTTGACCAGCGTACCGTCGAAGAGGTGCAGTACCCGGTGGGCGTAGGTCGAATCGTGCTGCGAGTGGGTGACCATGATGATCGTCGTCCCTTCGCGGTTCAGTTCCGAAAGAAGTTCCATTACCTCCTGTCCGTTTTTCGAATCGAGGTTTCCGGTCGGCTCGTCGGCCAGTATGAGCTGCGGGTTGGCGATGACGGCGCGTGCGATGGCTACGCGCTGCTGCTGACCGCCGGAGAGTTGCTGCGGGAAGTGTTTGGCGCGGTGCGAGATGTTCATGCGGTTCAGAATTTCGGTCACGCGGCGTCTGCGCTCCGAAGCCTTCACGCTCAGATAGATGAGCGGCAGCTCGACATTCTCGAAGACGTTGAGTTCGTCGATGAGGTTGAACGACTGGAAGACGAAGCCGATATTGCCCTTGCGGAACAGCGTGCGATCCTTTTCACGGAAAGCGGAGACCTCCTGCCCGAGCAGGGTGTAGCTGCCGGATGTGGGATTGTCGAGCAGGCCGAGGATATTCAGGAGCGTCGATTTGCCGCATCCCGAAGGCCCCATGACGGCGACGAACTCGCCTTTTTCGATTGCGAACGATACGTTGTCGAGCGCGATGGTTTCGATTTCGTCCGTCCGGAAGACTTTCCGAAGATTTTCGATTTTCAACATGACGGAATGATTTGATTGGTTGTGATTCGTTTTTGGGTGAACGGTATCGCCGAGCGGGTCAGTTTTTGAGTGTGTCGACGGGGTTCGCGGCAGCGGCTCTGCTGCTCTGCCAGAAGACGGTGGCCAGTGCGACGGTCGCGGCGAATGCGCCGGCTGCGAGGAAGATCCACGCGCCGAGCCGGATGCGGACGCTGTAATCCTGCAACCAGCGGTCGAGGGCGTACCATGCGACCGGTACGGCGATGAGGAACGCGACGGCGACCTGTGCCATGAAGTTGCCCACCAGCCGTCGGAGCATCTCGCGCCGCGTCGCTCCGAAGACCTTGCGTACGGCCGTCTCCTGCTGTTTCTGCTGCATGTAGTAGGTGGACATGGCCAGCAGCCCCAGCGCCGAGATGAGGATCGCAGCCAGCGTGAATATCCCCACGATGCGCAGCGTGCGCTGTTCGTCGGCGAAGAAGTCGGCGATCTGCTGCTCGAAATAACGCCCCTCGAAAAATCCGTCGTCGTTGATTCGTTCGAAAATGCTGCGGATGGTGGCGTAAGCCTCGTCGTGGTCTCCGCGCGTCTTGACGAGCATGTACCCCGGGAAGCGGGGTGCGGAGAGTTTTTTCCCGTTCCAGAAGCGATCGAAGTCGCCGATGTTCCACAGGATCATCGCCGTCGGTTTTTCGAGCACCGATCCGAACCGGAAATCGCGGTAGATGCCGGCGACCGAAACGGGGTCCTCTATGTTCGCCAAGCGGACGCCGGGCGTATCCTCGGGGATATCCATCTGTTTGAATGCGTATTGGTTGAACCCCCATCCTTCGGTATGGTTGTCGCGCAGCAGTTCGAGGCCGAGAATGCGGAAGAAGACCGAGTCGGCGACGAAATATTCGAACGAGATCATGCGCCCGCCGTCATATTGCATCGTCCAGTTCGAACCTTTCGTAAGCGGTGTCGCATTGCTGAATGCGACCGCTTCGACCGACGGTTCGCTGCACAGTTCGTCGCGCAGCCGGCGCATCTGGTCGTAGCCGTCGAATATATCGTGGCGAAGCATGAGAATGTCTTTCGTGTCGTATCCCAGCGGCGCGTCGATCAGGTGGCGTGTCTGCGCATAGACGGTCAGCGAGGTGGCGAGCATTGCGACGGTGATTGCGTTCTGAATGACGATCAGCACTTTGCTGTATACCTGCTTCGTGCGGTGCCGCAACGATCCGCGCATGACGTCCACGGGTTTGTAGCGGGCTACCAGCGTCGCCGGCACGATGCCCGAAACGAAGCCCAGCGCGAGCAGGAACAGTGCGTACCATGCGATCCGCTCCGGTGTCGCTGCCGCCGAGATGTCGATCTTCGCGCCGAGCAGCCTTGCGGCGTAGGGCTCGGCCGCTTCGGCCAGCAGAAAGGCGACGGCGAATGCCGTGCAGCACATCAGAGTCGATTCGAGGATCAGTTTGAGCACGACTTCCCCTTTCGTCGCGCCCAGCAGGCGGCGCGTGGCCATCTCCTTGGCGCGGAATCCGGTCTGTGCGGCCGTCAGGTTGACGTAGTTGATGACGGCGAAGAGCAGGATGACGATGCCGATTGCCATGAGGATCGTCACGAACGAGCGGTTGCCCGACGAGAGGTTCCCGTAGCTGTCGAGGGACGAAAAATAGACCTCCCGCAGGGGCAGGAGCGTTACCTGCCGGTAAAAGCCGCGGGTGTAAGGCAAATAGATCGTTTTGAAATAGTCGAGCATGTCGGGAAGTTTGGCCCGCAGGTCGGCCCCTTCGCGTGCCAGCAGAAAGGTGCAGCACGACCCTACATTGCTCATGCTTTCGTTGTTATTGTTCTTCTTCGTCAGCAGATCGCCGCGGTAGAGTAGGTCGACCGGCGGGATGACCGAACGCTCGATATCGCGCATCACGGCGCTGACGGTGTAGCTCTTCCCCTCGGCGACGAGCGAACGCCCCACGGGATCGGCGTCGCCGAACATCCGGCGCGCGAACGATTCGGAGAGGACGACGTTGTCGCGTGCGGCGAGCGCCTGCCGCCTGTCGCCGGCGGCCAGTTCGAAGTCGAAGATGCGGAAGAAGGTCGTGTCGGCGTAGAGTACGTCGGCCAGTGCCAGCTTGCCGTCCGCCTCTACGGTATGGTGATCTTCGAACGATACGGCGCAGGTGGCTTCGATCTCGGGATAGCGGTCCAGAAGATGCTTTTGCAGGAAATAGGCGCTGGCGACGGTGTTTTCGTTGCTTACGACGTAGATCCTGCCGGCCTTCGAGTGGAAGCTGTCGACGGTGAGCTGCCGGACGGTGTAGTCCGCGATCAGAATGACGAACATGAGCGACAGCGAGAGGCCGAAGATGTTGATGGCCGTGTAGAGCTTGTTGCGCCCCAGGAAGTTGAAAAACGAACGGAAGTCGAGTTGTCGGAACATAATGGTTGAATTTCTTTTTTCGTTTTCCCGCCTCGGCATAGTCCGAACAAGTTCGGCTCTGCGCTCGGCTTGACGAAAGCGTTGTTTTGGATGGTCGGAGTTATTTTATTCGGCGGTTCAGCAGCAGTACGTCGTTGGCGCCGTAGGACTCGTAGCCCGAGACGATGACCCGCTCGCCCGGTTGCAGTCCTTCGAGCACCTCGTAGTACTGCGGATTCTGGCGGCCGATGCGGATCGGCCGCTTGTAGGCGCGGTCGCCTTCGGGCGAGAGGACGTAAATCCATGCGCCGCCCGTGGTTTGGTAGAAGGTGCCGCGCGGGACGAGAACCGCTTCGGTGGGTTGTCCCAGTTGCAGATGCAGGTAGTAGGTCTGCCCGCTGCGGATATTGGCCGGATAGGCTCCCGTGAAGTTGAAATCGGCGCGGAATACGTTGTTGCGCACCTCGGGATAGACTTTGCGCAGCCGCATGCGATAGTTGGAGTCCTGCCGTTCGAAGGAGGCTTCGAGGCCTGTGCGGACGCGGTCGATATAGATTTCGTCGATCTGCGCCTCGACCTTGAAGTCCGAGAGGTCGTTGACCTGTCCGATCTTCTGGCCCGATGCGACCGACTGTCCCAGCACGACGTCCAGCAGGCCGATCTCGCCGTCGATCGGCGATTTGACGGCGAGGTTGCCGATGCGCTGGCGGATGAGCTGCATGTTGCGCCGCATGTTGGCCAGATTATCTTCCATCTGTTCGACCTGCACGGTGCGGTAGAGCGAATCCTGTATCTGCCGCTCGATGTTCAGCTCGCGTTGTTTCTCGGCCAGCTCCCAGTCCTCCTTGGCCTGCAACCACTCTTCGCGGGCGATGAGCCGGTGTGCGTAGAGTTCGTCGTTCTGTTCGAAGGCGCGCCGCTTGCGTGCCACGTCAAGATCGAGCTGCGCCTTGTTCTGCCGCAGGGTGAGCTTTTCCTGCTCCATCGAGATGAGCGTGTTGCGCAGCAGGTTCTGCTTCTCGGCCAGTTCGGCTTCGCTGTTGAGGATTTCGAGCGTCAGCGAAGGGTTGCTCAGCTCCACCAGCACGTCGCCTCTGCGGACCGAAGCTCCCTCCTCGACCACGAGCCGTTCGACGACACCCGCTTCGAGCGGACTCAGTTGAACCGTCGTAATGGGTTCGACCTGTCCCGTCACGCGGATGTAGTCGTTGAAATCGCCCTGCGTCACTTCGGCGACCGAGAGCGTGCCGGCATCGACACGCAGCGTCGAGGCGTTGTCGCGCAGCAACAGCCATGCGGCGAAGAGCAGGAAGAGCATACCGCCCCAATAGGGGAGACTCCGTTTGGCGAACAGGATGCGAAGTCCTTTTTTTCGTTCGATCTGAATATCCATTGTAGTCGTTTATGTGTCAGCGGATCAACGGCTCGCCGTTGTAGTACTCCACCAATCGGGTTTTGATGATGTATTGCAGGCGGGTGCGAATCCGTTCGGCGCGGGCTTGCAGCAGCTTGTCGGAGGCCGTTTGCAGGTCGAGCGCCGAGACCATGCCCCGTTCGTACTTGCCGGCGACGGCTTCGTAGGCCAGCCGTGCGGCTTCCGCTTTCTTGGAGGCTTGTACGAACTCCTTGCCCGCACCCAGCATCTGCTGGTAGGCTTGCGCCACCTCGCTTTGCAGCGTACGCAGCGTCGCGTCGCGCTGCAATTCGGCGATCCGCCAGTTGTTGCGTGCCCGATTGACCGAGGTACGCTTGGTCAGTCCCCCGAAGATCGGGATCGAGAGCCGCGCCGAGAAGTAATAACCCCGGTTGTCGCGGAGCTGGCTGCCGAACGGGGCGTAGAGCGAACGGTCGTCGAGGCTCATGAAGAAGTTGGTCGAGTAGCCGCCGCCTGCCGAAACAGACGGGTAGTATTTTCCCTTTGCGACGGAGTATTTGAGTCGCATCTGCTGCACGTTGTAGGCTGCCTGCTGCGCTTTGGGGTGCTTTTCGAGGGCGTAGGCCAGTACCTCTCCGTAGGCGGCCGCGCCGGCAGGGGTGCCGACGGCGATCTCGGCGACGATCTCCGGACAGCAGCCCGAAGGATAGTTCATCGCTTCGCAGAGCGAGATTTTGGCCAGCGCGAGATTGTTCTCCTGCTGCGTGAGCAGAAAATCGTCCGAGGCGCATTGCGATTCGATCTCCGCCACGTCGGCGGCGCTTTTCAACCCCAGTTCGTAGAGTTTGCGGCTCTTGCGCAGATTGGCGGCGCTCGTCTGCCGCTGTTCGCGTGCCAGCCGGACGCTTTCGGTGTAGTACACCACGTCGAAGTAGGCCTGCATGGCGTTCAGCGCCGCTTCGTCGCGGGCCTGTTGCAGCTCCTCGATGCCCATGAGCCGCATGACACGTGCCGCCCGCACGGTGTTGATTCCCGACAATCCTGCGAAAACGGGAATCTGCCCCGACAGGCTGTACGAGTTGTCGAGATTGGCGACGGTGGTGTAGGTATTGGTTTCGGGGTCGACCGAACGGCCGAAACTTGTCGTGGCGCTGGCGGATGCGCTGATCGAGGGAACCAGTGCGGCGATCGATGCGATATACTCCTGGCGGTAGTTGCGGTTCGCATAGATCTGCTGCCGGACGTTGGGATTGTGTTCGACGGCGTAGGCCATGCAGGCGTCGAGTGTCATTGCGGAGACGGTGTCTGCGGCAGGACGGGGGAGTGCCGCCGTTCCGTCCGACGCGGGCGGTTCCGTTCGTGCGACCGTATCGGCAGCCGGCGGCGTTTCGGATGCGGCGATCCGCTGTCGGGCGACGGAGGGTGTCAATAAAATAGACAGTATGACGATCGAAAACGATAGTTTCAGCATCTTTTTCTCGTATTCTTGGTTTGCTCACCGAAGATGCCAATTCGATGCCAATCGTTTAAAATGCTTTGTAATCAAGTGTTTGTCGTGATAAAGCGGTTGCGAAGGTGTAAAAATAATGGACAGGGATGTAAAAAAAGTAGACAGTCTTTGCCGGTTTTTCACCAAAAAGAGTTACTTTTACCGGAAAGACGGGTGGTTTCGTCGAGCCGGGTGCAATTCCGGAGCTATTCGGGCTTGTGCCGGGGCGGGAAAACGACTGCCGCAAACCAACGCTGTACGATGGCGAAAGAGGGTAATTTATTGATCGTGGATGACAACAGCAGCATTCTGGGTGCTTTGCGGCTGTTGCTGGAGCGTCATTTTGCGAAGGTGACGACGTTGACTTCGCCCAAACTGCTCGATACCGTGCTGCGCGGCGAGGCGGTGGACGCCGTGATGCTCGACATGAATTTCACGGCCGGCGTCAACAACGGCAACGAGGGCATCTACTGGTTGCGGCGGATCCGCGACATACGTCCCGACGTGAAGGTCGTTCTCTTTACGGCCTATGCCGATGTCGATCTGGCAGTGCGGTCCATGCGCGACGGTGCGGTCGATTTCGTGGTCAAGCCCTGGGATAATGAGCGGCTGGTCGCCTCGCTGCGCAACGCCTGCGAGCTGGCCCGTTCGCAGCGCGAGGTGAAACGGCTGCGGGAGATCCGGCGCGAACTGACGGTCGACGAGCCGATGTTCTGGGGGACGAGTCCTGCGATGGAACGTATCCGCGAGATCGTCGAAAAGGTCGCGGCGACCGATGCCAATATCCTCATTACGGGGGAAAACGGTACGGGCAAGGAGATGCTGGCGCGCGAGATTCACCGCCGCTCGCATCGCAGTGGCGGTCCGATGGTGGCCGTGGATATGGGTGCCGTGCCCGAGACGCTGTTCGAAAGCGAACTGTTCGGCCACGTGAAGGGTGCCTTCACCGATGCGCGCACCGACCGTGCCGGAAAGTTCGAGGTCGCCGACGGCGGTACGCTCTTCCTCGATGAGATCGGCAACCTGCCGCTGCATCTGCAACCGAAACTGCTGACGGCGCTGCAAAGCGGCGCGATCGTCCGCGTGGGCAGCAATCTGCCCGTGAAGGTCGACTGCCGGCTCATCTCGGCGACCAACCGCGATCTGTTCGGGATGACGGCCGGAGGCTCGTTCCGCGAAGACCTGCTCTACCGTATCAATACCATTCACATCGATCTGCCGCCCCTGCGCCAACGCCGCGAGGATATTCTGTTGCTGGCGCGGACGTTTCTCGTGCGTTATGCCGGCAAGTACCGGAAACCGATCCGCGATTTCGATGCGGCGGCGCAGCACGAGTTGGTCGCTCATGCGTGGGCGGGCAATATCCGCGAGTTGCAGCATACCGTCGAGAAGGCGGTTATCCTGTGCGACGGAACGGAAATATCGCCGGCGACGCTGTTGTTGCGCCCCGTCGCGACGGGGCCGTCGCCCGCGGCGTTCACCACCTTCGAAGAGATGGAGCGTGCGATGATCGAACAGGCGATGGAACGCCACGGCGGCAATCTCTCGGCCGTAGCGCAGCAGTTGGGGGTCACGCGGCAGACGCTCTATAACAAAATCAAACGCTACGGCTTATGAAATACGGTGGCGATCTCTTCCGTCTGGTATCCCACGTCGTCGTGCTGATCGCCGTGACGGCCGCTGCCGCTGCGTTGTCGGCGACGGGGCGTTATGCCTTCGCCCTGCTGCTTCTGCCGTTCGGCGGCATCGCGGTCTACCGGCTCGTGCGGTTGTACGACGCGTCGATGCGCCGTGTGACCTTTCTGCTCGATGCCGTCGAAAACAACGATCTGAATTTCCGTTTCTGCGAGGGTGCGGCCTCCGGCGGCGAACGGGCGCTCAACGTGGCGTTGAACCGTATCCGCGAGATCATCGTGCGGGCCAAGCTGCGCGCCGAGGAACGCGAACGCTATTACAGGCTCATCATGGAGTGCGCCCGCACGGGGCTGCTGACCGTCGACGACAGGGGCAGCGTCTACCAGGTCAACGACGAGGCGCTGCGTATCTTCGGTCTGCCGCGGATGACGCATGTGCGGCAGGTGGAGCCGCTGTTGCCCGAAGCCTGTCGCGCGCTGACGGCGATCCGTTCCGGCGAGCGTCTGCGCGTGCGGAGCCGGACCGAAAGCGGCGAGGTCAATCTGTCGTTGACCTGTTCGGAGATCACGCTCGACCGGCGGCATCTTCGCGTCGTGGCCGTGAGCGACATCGACGACTATCTGAGTGCGGTGCAGGTCGAGTCGTGGAGCAAGCTCACCCGGATTCTGACGCACGAGATCATGAACTCGCTGGCGCCCATCACCTCGCTGAGCGATACGCTGCTGCATCTCGGCCGGCGGCTGGATGCCGATGTGGAGCGCGGGTTGGATACGATCTCTTCGACGAGCCGCCGTCTGACGGCTTTCGTCGAGACGTTCCGGCGTTTCACACGTATTCCCGAACCTCGGAAATCGGCATTCGAGGTGCGCGGGATGCTCGAACGGGCCGTCATGCTGGCAGGGGTTTCCGATGTGGTGCGGCTCGACGTCGAACCGTCGCAGATGCTGATCTACGCAGACGAGGGGCTGGTCGAACAGGTGGCGGTGAACCTGTTGAAGAATGCCCGCGAAGCAGCGGAGGGGCTCTCCGATGGCCGCATCGAGGTCGTGGCGCGCATTTCGGCCGACGAAACCGTGCGGATCGACTTCGGCGACAACGGCGCCGCCATTCCCGCCGAAGTCTCCGACAATATCTTCACGCCCTTCTTCACGACCAAACCCGACGGGTCGGGGATCGGATTGAGCGTATCGCGGCGCATCATGCAGCTGCACGGCGGATCGCTGCGCCTGACCTCCAATGTCGACGGCAAGGTGACGTTTACGCTCTTTTTCGCATGATCGTTCGGAGGCGGGCGGGATGGAGTCTCCCGAAGAAGACGAACAGCCGGAGGCTCCGGCCGCTCGTCTTGGCGGATGGGGGCGCGCCGCGCCTCTCTTCGAATGTCGCGTTCGGCGAAACGTGCTTTTCGTCGTTCCGTCTTCTGAGGCTCCGTTTGTCCGAGTCCTGCGCGGATATTCCCGTCCGACTCCCCGCACCGTCCCGCAAAAAATGAAAGACGACCGCCGTAGCGATCGTCCTGCGTAGTGGATAGGGGATTCGAACCCCTATGTCATGCGTGAGAGGCATGTATCCTAACCCTTAGATGAATCCACCGATTGTGGGTGCAAAAGTAATACATTAATCCGAATCTCCAAAATTTTTCGGAAAAAATCGTCGTTCGCACCTTTTTCCCTATTATTTGTGCTACCTTTACGGGTGTTAATTTTTGAAGACCACGCCTTATGAAATTACCTGCTCTCGTTCTTCTGGCGGCCTTTGCCGCGGGGATGGCCGGCTGCTGCCGGCGTGCGGCCGCGCCGCAATTCACCGAGCGGTCGCTCGATACGGTCGTCCGGTGCGGGGCGGTGCCGTGCGATCTGTCGTACCGCTTCCTCACGATCGCCAACGCCGACCGCAGCGAGGCGCTCGCAGCCATCGAGAACGCCAACGTCAACTACTTCTTCGCACTCGAAGACTTCACGGGGACGGCCGAGGAGGCCGCACGCCGTTTTATCGAACGGTTCGCCGCCGACAATGCCTGCGATACGCTCTACATGCCCGACATGCGCTATTCGCTCAGCGTCGCGGCCGCTCAGGCGCCGGTCGATACGCTCACGGTCTACACGATCCGCCGCGAGAGCTATACGGGCGGTGCGCACGGTATGCGCACGACCGAGTACCACAACTATTGGACGAAGGGCGGTTACGAACTCTCGCTCGGCGACCTCTTTCCGGAGGAGCAGCTTCCCCGGCTCACCGAGCGGATCAAGGCGAAGCTCCGCGAGCAGTACGGTGCCGCCGATGACGAGGAGCTCGCCCAGCGGGGATTCTTCCCCGAAACGATCGCCCCGACCGAGAATTTCGAGGTCACGCCCGAAGGGATCGTCTTCCACTACAACCCCTACGACATCGCCTGCTATGCCATCGGCGAGGTCGACGTACCCTTTACGAAGGAGGAGTTGAAGTAACCGATGATCGCTGCGCAGTACATCACGCTGTCCGAGTTGCAGCGCCGCGTGCGGCAGGTGCTCGAAGAGCGTTTCGCGCTGCCGTTGTGGGTGAGTGCCGAGATCGCGGAGGTCAAGGTCAACTATTCGGGGCACTGCTACCTCGAACTGGTCGAGAAGGGGGAGGGCGACGGCGTTCCCAAAGCGCAGGCGCGCGCCGTGATCTGGCGGTCGCAGTACGCGCGCATCGCCGCCTATTTCGAGGCCGAGACGGGGCAGCGGCTCGCCGCCGGCATGCGCATACTGGCCAAAGCGACGGTGAACTACCACGAACTCTACGGCTTCTCGCTGCAACTGCTCGACGTCGATCCGGCCTACACGCTGGGCGACATGGAGCGACAGCGGCAGCAGACCATCGCCCGCTTGCAGGCCGAAGGGGTGTGGGAGATGAACCGGCAGCAGGCGATGCCTGCCGTCGTGCAGCGCATCGCCGTGGTGTCGAGCAGCCGTGCGGCCGGGTATCAGGATTTCTGCAACGAACTGGCTAAAAGCCCCTACCGCTTCTGTCTCACGCTCTTCGACGCCGTCGTGCAGGGCGCGGCGGCCGAAGATTCGATCGTCGACGCGCTCAGCCGCATCGCCGCTGCCGGGGAGGCGTTCGATGCCGTGGTGATGATCCGCGGCGGCGGGTCGTCGAGCGACCTGAACTGTTTCAACGCCTATCGCCTGTGCAACCACGTGGCGCAGTTTCCGCTGCCGGTGGTGACGGGCATCGGGCACGACAAGGATACGAGCGTCGCCGATCTGGTGGCGCATACGGCGCTCAAAACGCCGACGGCCGTGGCTATCTGGCGTGGGCCGGATTGCAGTTGGGAAATGCGGCGCTGGCGATCACGCATTCGGCGGCGGTCGGACTGGAACGGCTCGGCGCGGCTCTCGCACAGCAGAGCCAGCGGTTGTTGCAGGAGGGGCGGAGCCGCCTCGACCGGGCGGAGGAGACGCTGCTCGCGGCTCCGGCCGATCTGCTGCGCGGGCACGACCGCCGGCTCGCGGCCGCTTCGGAGCTGCTGCTGAGCTACTCGGTCGAACGGGTGCTGCGGCGCGGGTTCGCCGTCGTCCGCCGCGGCGGCGAAGCGTTGCGCAGCGCCGAGGGGCTCGCGCCGGGCGACCGGCTCGACATTACGCTGGCCGACGGCGAAGTGCAGGCCGCGGTGGTCGCATGTACGAAGAAAAAACGATAGAACGATGGATAAAAAGGAACTCACCTATGACGAAGCGATGGCCGAGATCGAGGCCATCCTCGCCAAATTCCGCAACGAGGAGATGTCGGTCGACGCGCTGGCCGCCGAGGTCAGGCGCGCCACGACGCTCATCGCCTTCTGCCGCAAACGGCTCTTGAAGGCCGAGTCCGACGTGAAAAAGATCACCGGAGAATGAAGCGGCTGATCCGTTGGGCGCTCAATCATGTGCCGCGGCCCCTCCTGCAACGCCTTGCAGGGTGGGCGGTGCCGGTCGCGGGCCTTTTCTACGTGGGGCGCGGCCGCGAATGCCCCGTGTGCGGTGCGCGCCGCCGTCGGTTCCTGCCCTACGGCTACGTCGCGCCGCGTGCCGATGCGCTCTGTCCGTCGTGCCTGTCGTTGGAGCGGCACCGGCTGCTGTGGCTCTACCTCACGCGCGAAACCGATCTGCTGCGCCGGCCGCAGCGGATCCTGCATATCGCCCCCGAAGTCTGCCTGATGAAGCGGCTGCGGCACAGGGCGGCCGACTATACGACGGCCGATTTGGAGAGCCCGCTGGCCGAACTGCATTTCGACGTGTTGCAAATCCCTCTTCCCGATGCCTCCTACGACGTGCTGATCTGCAACCATCTGCTCGAACACGTCGCCGACGACCGCCGTGCGCTCGGCGAGTTCTACCGCATCCTGCGTCCGGGCGGCTGGGGCATCCTGCTCTCGCCCGTCGACCGGTCGCGCGCTGCGACCTTCGAGGACGATTCGATCACCGATCCGGCGGAGCGCACCCGTATTTTCGGGCAGTACGACCATCGGCGCATCTATGGCCGCGACTACGGCGGGCGGTTGCGCGAAGCGGGGTTCGAAGTTCGCGAGATCGACTATGCGGCCCGTTTCAGCGCGGAGGAGCGGCGGCGCTACGCACTGCCCGACGACTGGATCTACGTCGTGCGCAGGCCCCTTTGACGGAGCGGTTCGTTCCGGTTTGCCGCGGCCGTCGGGACAGGCACCCGACGGCTGCGGCCGCTCTCTTGCCGGACGACACCGAATGAACGTATGGCTCGAAAAGTTCGTATGTCTTATTTCCACGTCCGAATGGAATAATTTACCCCCCCCCGATTTTTTTGCGGAAAAAGTTGCAGAATCGGGAAATTGTTTCGTATATTTGTGATAACCAACCCAAAACCACCCTCTCTGATGGAACGATCACGCCGACGTGTATTGTCTCCGATGCCGATGGGGCCGATCCGGCGATCGGGTCGGCCCCGGCACCTTCCCCCGCTTTCAGAGGGGCGGAACCCTTTCGCTGCCGTGTTTCCCGCGGCGGATCGTGCTGCGAACTCCCTGAATCCATAGCCTATGAAACCTTATTTCTCTTGGAAAACCCTCTGCTTGCTGTTGTGTCTGGCGCTGCTTGCCGGCTGTTCCGACGACGACGAACAGCCCGATCCTCAGCTGCCGCCGCTCGTCTGGCCCGACGACGTG
>OOAE01001916.1_pt1 | contig 12883 bp, 16 predicted proteins | sample 1671271 | NCBI WGS metagenome assembly OOAE01 (sample SAMN06348139, study PRJEB24527) | human gut metagenome | biome: human gut; feature: ankylosing spondylitis patient; material: feces | host: Homo sapiens | place: China | collected 2015-10 | reverse complement strand
GTTTGTTTGGTACTCCTTTTGGCATAGCAAAACACCCCACTTGTTAGATAGTATACCATACTGTCTAACAAATGGGGTGCAGTTCAATCATTATGCTCTGCAATATACTTCTTTATCTTTTCATAGGTTGCCTTTGTCTCTGCTGAAGTACCTTCCAATTCAGCAACATCAATATCCACATCAATATAATCATCCGGCTTCTGACGGAGTTGGGAAAGAAGAACTACCGTCTCAATATGCGTATCATTGTCCAAACTCAAGCTCATATCTTCCGCAATGATTGGGAGCTTGAATTTGATGGACTTGAGCCACTGACCGTTGGGCTGCCGTTCCTCATAAATCTGGACTTCGGAAAGCAGCGATTCCATAAGCTGCCGCTTTTCCTGATCGTCCATGACGGAATAGAGCTTATCAAAGTAAATCAGCACCTTGTAGATGTTGTCGCCCGTCAGCCTTTCCGCCTCAATCGCCATCTTCTTGGCTCTGGCAGCAACGAGCTGGTTTTCTGTATCCTCGATCTTATCATACATCTTGTAGAGCCGGTCATCAAGGTCTGCTTTGCGTTTGATGTAGTGCTTATCGTCCGGGTCGAGAGAATCAATTTCATCCATCAGCCGTACCTTTACGGAATAGCTCTGGCGAAGCTGCTTTTCATTCGCCGCGATCTCCTGCTCAATGGAAGAGGTATCCACCTTCATGTTGATTTTTTCCTGCATCATGGCGGCAAACTTCGGATTGCTTACCAGTTTTATAATAACCTCCGCAACGGCGCTGTCCAGCAGTTCTTCATTGATCTGCTTCTTGAAGTCGCATTTATGACCGCGCGTCATCGCACGGTGCTTACAGCCATAGTAATAAAAATCCTTGTATTTTGAGCCGTCCGCCTTATGTTTGATGCTTTTGTTTCCATACATTCCTACGCCGCAGACCGGGCATTTCACAATACCGGACAGCAGATGTATTTTTGTATCCTTGCCCCTGTTGACGTGTTCGTATTTCTCCGCTTGTGCCAGCAGCTTGACCTGCGCCTCGTGCCATAGTTCTTCGGAGACGATTCCCTCATGCAGACCATCTACCAGCAGATAATCGTCTTGTTCTACCAGCCGGTAATCATTTCGGGTGCCATGCACCTTCTCCGTTCGACGTCTGCCATAGGCGATTTTCCCGCAGTATACCGGATTTTTCAGAATCCTGCGGATCAGCGCCGCATCGAATAAGGGATTTTTTCCGTTTTGCCTTTGGATTTTGCGAATCCCGTGGGTTGCAAGGTATTTTGCAAGGCCGTTTGCGCCGGTATCCGTATTCACATACTGGTCAAAAATCACGCGGATTGCCGCTGCTTCTTCCTCATTGATGAAAAGCTGCCCTTTTTCCAGCCTGTAGCCATAAGGTGCAAAACCGCCGTTCCATTTCCCTTCACGGGCTTTCTGGATTCTGCCCTCCATGGTCTGCACACGGATATTTTCACGCTCAATTTCAGCCACAGCAGAGAGAACGGAAATCATCAGCTTTCCTGCATCCTTGGAGGAATCGATCCCATCCTCCACGCAAATCAGGTTGACGCCAAAATCCTGCATGACCTGTAAGGTAGACAAGACATCTGCCGCATTTCTACCGAAGCGCGAGAGCTTGAACACCAGCACATAGGACACGCCGTCCTTGCCAGACTTGATATCCTCCATCATGCGGTTAAACTCTACACGCCCTTCAATGGACTTGCCGGATTTACCGGCATCCTCGTATTCGCCCACAATCTCATAGTCATTGAACGCGGCATAGGCTTTCATTCTAGATTTCTGTGCATCCAGAGAGTATCCGTCAATCTGCATGGCAGTAGACACGCGAGTATAGATATAGACTTTTATCTTTTCTTTTTTCATCGCATCTTCTCCACCCCAGCTTACTTTTTATCTGTTTTCTGCTCCAACAACTTGATGGAATCCAGATAATCGCGCTCAACTTCGCTGAGGGTACGGGCTTTGTATTTTCTGTACTCACCGGTTGCCTTGTCAATAGCCTGCTTATGGCTGACACTTCCGTTGCCAATCAGCAGTTGCTCTCCACTCATAGTCAAAATCCGATCAAGATGCTCCGACCAGTCCTGCATGGTCATTGCCTGCTCTCGCTCTGCCTGACGTTCCGCAAAATCCAGATAGCCGGACACAAGCTGCCCCATAGCACGAAGTTCTTTCTCATTCAGGTAGTTTTTTGCGACAACCGCCTCTCTCAGCGTGGGCTGATTGCCCGCAAAGGTGGTCAAGCCCATAAATTCTTTCTCCGCATCGGCGCGTGTGTAAATGACCTCCGCCGCGGTTTGCCCATGAATGGCATAATGAATTTTATTTTGGACTTTCTTGAAAAACTGAACGGAGATTTCCGCCTTGGGATCATAGTCAATACTGGTCGCGTAGATTTCAAGCACCTGACGGTAAAACACCTTTTCAGAAGCACGGATATCGCGGATACGCTCCAGCAGCTCCTTGAAGTATCCGCCGCCGCCCAGATTTTTCAGGCGCTCATCATCCAAAGCAAAGCCCTTTCGCATATACTCCTTCAAAATCCCCGTTGCCCAAATACGAAACTGCACGCCGCGCTGAGATTTCACACGGTAGCCGACAGAAATGATGACATCGAGATTATAGTAATCCACCTGATAAGTCTTACCGTCAGCGGCAGTTGTTGCAAAATTTGCAACAACTGCTTCTCGCTTCAATTCGCCCTCAGCGAAAATGTTCTTGATATGTCTGGAAATGGTAGACTTGTCTCTCTGAAACAACTCTGCCATCTGGTCAATGGACAGCCAAACGGTATCTCCATCGAAGGTCGTTTCGATCTTTGTCAAGCCATCCTCTGTGGTATAAATCATCATTTCAGAATTGTTCTGCTCATTCTCCCAGCGTTCCATTGTCACTTCACCTCGTTTTCTGCCATTGCAGGAGCTTTTGCTCCTGCAATGGCGGTTTGGACACTTATTTCATGACGATTATATCATGCCGCTTTCACAGGTTCAATATCGTTTTCGTGAATATTCTTATCAGCATCATCTTTTTCAGACACGGCTTCCTCTATAACGAGATTGGGCAGCGCGTCAAGATTCAGAACCACGGCATACTTTTCAATCAAATTTGCCAGCAAAGCGGCGAAACCGCTCCATTCATCTACCATAGGCAGTCTCCCTCTCTTTCTCCGTTCTGTGCGTATATGCCGCCAGCACTTCCTTCGGAATACGATCCAGCACGGCGACGGCATCCTCATAATCCCGATGCAGCTTGGCGTCAGCCAGCTTTTTCAAGGTGCTTTCCTGTGTAGCTTTGTCCAGCGACTGCTCCAACTGCTCCGTTTTCTTTTTCAGCTTTTTATTTTCGGCAGTTATGACCGTGAACGCCGTATTGTACTTTTTCAGTGTCGTGTGCATCTGCTCCACAGCAGGAATATACTTGTCCAAAAAAGCGCCGATTTCTGCTGCTTTTCCTTTGGCATTGAACGCATTGACGCCTGAAAGCAATTCTTCCAGCTTGGTCTTCTGCTTGGTCAGGCGAGTCATTTCCTTGAATACCCGCGGTGGGATATGGTCGCGTCCGGTTTCACTGGCACTCTCGCCGCGCTCCAGATCGGGGTATTTCTTCACCATATGCTCCCAAAACCTGTCCTGCCACTGCGTCAGCTTTTTCTTGTTGCCGACGATTTCCTTGGCGCTGAGCCGTTTGTCCTCCGTCAGCGGGACAAAGCAAAGGTGCATATGGGGCGTTTTCTCGTCCATATGCACCACGGCAGATATAATGTTTTTCGGGTCTTGGTGTTCCCGGATGAAGTCCAGTGCCTCCTGAAAATAGGCTTTGACTTCGCTTTTCTTCTTTCCCTTGAAGAACTCCGGGCTGGCTGTCACCAGCGCCTCCACCACGCGCACACTGTCTGACCTTGTGCGGCAGCCCGCCTCGGCGATCTGCTTTTCCGCTTCTGCGCGGTACTTGCGCTGCGGCGTCACCAGATGAAAATTGAAGTGACTGCGGGACGTGTCCACGTCGGGATTGCTGGCGTATTTCTCCTTGGTGCGCTCGTTGTGGGACTCGATGTGCCCGATCTCCGGCCCCTTGTACTTGGCAAAGCGGAGAATGGCGTACTGTGCTTTCATCGGCGCTCCCCTCGCTTCACCCACACGATGTCGCAGTCCAGCGCGTCGGCAAGCTCGACGACCTCTTTATAGCGGATGCTCTCCCGCTGCAACTTGGCGGACAAATTGGGAACGCTGTCCGACCAGCCATATTCATCATGTATGGTAAACAAAAAAGGAAAAGTTCTTGAACCCGAAAAAGATATGCGTTTTGAAGATTTGAAAAACTTTAGCACTGGAATTCTATGGGACGACGACAAATCGAGCGATTATTTGTGGGTAGATAGTATTCAGCACAAAAGAAATGCGATTCATTCATTCACATACAAAGACATTGGTACTCCTGCGGATTTTTTGCTCGATGTTGACCAGCTGTGTGAGTTCGTAGATATGATATTGAATCATCTTCCACCAGTTGAAGAGTATATAGAATGCTATCCTGCAGGATATGTACTAAACGTGTACTTCGAATAGCAAATTCATAGTGGAGTGAACTGAAAGGAGGTGCGCTATGCTGAATGATTTTACATGGAATATGACCGGATACATACCAAAACACCAAGTCAATCCTCACAGTGATAGTATCATTCCCTATGTGGCAGAGCGCATCTTCCAACTGGAACCGGAGCCGCCAGCAGTGGACAGTCTGAACGAATATATCCTGTCTGCCTTGCAGGAAAAGAATTTGATACATTTCTCATTCTTCCTACACCACTACGAGCCGCAGCTTAACAAGCGCATCAAAGACTTTCTCGGTGTGGATGGCGGCGATCTGTACGACACAGACCGATTTATAGATATAAAGCTCTCCTGCCGGGAGCAAATGCTCCAAAAGCTGATGGACTATGACCTTGCCAAGGGTGCAGAGTATGCTACATACATTTTCCCGTTCATCCGGGATGCTATGCTCCGTTTTCGCATGGGCGAAGAAAAATGGTCGGTGTCCTCTCTGACCAATTACAAAATGGTGCGGTCAATGGCTTGGCTGTACCACAACACCAAGGATGCGATCAACGAATTTGTAAAGAAGTACAACTGCGATCTTGCCCTTGCGGAAGAATATCTGAAAGTTGTCCGTGGTATCCGCAATCAGCAGCCCTTTTATGTGACGGACGAGGATGGCGAGGAAACAGGCGAAGATGTTGCCCTCGACGATAGCTGGAACTATGCCGACATCCTCTGGAACGGCATACAGGCAGAAAAGGTGCAGCGGGCATTTGAGAAGCTGAATTACCGGGAGCAAACTTTGCTTGAAAAGCGGCTGGCGATCTGCATGACCTGTGGACGTGTCGGCTCATGGAAGAACCGCCCCACCTTTGAGGAATTGGCGGTTATGTTTGAGGGCAGCACTGCCAGCGGTGCAGAGCGAGCCTACCGGAAAGCGGTGGACAAGCTGACAGAATTGTTGGTTGCCGAGGGTGCCATCCATGCTGTCCGGCTGAAACAGAAGTCAAAAACAAAGCGCAAAAAGAAAATCGCCGCCGCAATCTACGAATACCAAGCAGACTGCGACGGCGAATGGGGCGAGATTTCATTGGATTTTGAGAAAGGCACAGCGGAGATCATCCGTCTTGCCGATTGGGATACCATGAAAACAAACCGCTTTGCGAACACGGCGATAACGTATCTTCTGAACTGCGAGAATGAGAAACCGCCAAAAGAAACGATAGTAGTATTTGAACTATAAAAAAGAAAAACCGCTGCAATTTCCATACTACACGGGGATGAAAATTACAGCGGTTTTGTCAGCAGAGGTATTTGCCCGAATACATATTTTTTGTTTTGTTACGGCGCACAAAAAATGTGTATAGCAAGATACCACCGCAAATCAAGAATAACGAAAGCACCTGCGATACTCTGATTCCGGGAATAATATAAAGGCTATCTGTTCTAAATCCTTCAATCAAAAATCTTCCCAGACCATAAATCACAAAATACATACAAGTCAGCGTTCCGGTTTTTGGGTTTTTTCTACTGACAATTAACATGGCAATTAGAAGACAAACATTCCAGATACTCTCATAGAAAAATGTTGCCTGATGCCATTCACCAAGAGCGTCAATATACACAGCGTATGGAAAGAACTTCAACGATGAATCTTTAACCAAATTACCAAATGCTTCCTGATTTACAAAGTTGCCCCAACGTCCCATCGCTTGCCCCAGCACAAGGCTGGGCACAACAAGGTCCAGGAAACGAAACAGAGGAATCTTATGATAGCGGCAAAACAAAACAGAGGTGGCCAATCCTCCAAGTACACCGCCATAGATCGCAAGCCCGCCGTTCCATATTTTGAAGACGGAAAGAATATCTCCTGAAAAACTGTCCCGCTCAAATATGACATAATATGCTCTGGCGCAGACAATGGCAATGGGCAACACAAGAAGAATAAAGTCAAATATCAGATCTTCGCTGATACCTTGTTTCCTAACTCGGTAAATTGCCAGCATTACACCTAAAACGATGCTAAAGGTAATAATTACACCATACCAAGCAATATTCAAGCCTTCTATGCCAAATAGGTTTTCAATCAAATATTTGCTCATGCCAATATCCATTCTACACAATCAAAAACTCATTTTCATGTTCGATATATCTGCAAAACACAAAAATGCCGCAAAGAATTTCAGGAGCAAACCTGCCATCATCTTCTACCACCCATCCTCCCGCAATGCCCTTGTGCATGATGCGGAGAACCTCAAGATTTTTGTTGTCTGTCACGGCATAATTCTGGCTGTTGTGCATGGTCAGGAAATATTCTGTTCCATTTATGTTCAGCTTGGCGTTGTCAACTCTGGGCATCCTGCAAATTGGCCAGCCAACTACATCTGGTTCGTCTCCTTTGGCATACCCTGGCCGTGCTGATGCAACTACTTTTCCTTCCGGATCAATCAATACATATTCCCGATTCCGTACATCTCCGGAAGATGATTTTATCTGGTCAAGACAGCGGATGTCTGCTTCCAAAAGCAGCTGCCCTTTGTTGTCATCGATTTTTTTTAATGGCCCAACCAAGGAACTTTTTACTCTTGCTAAGACCGCAAGAGCATCGTCGTTATAAAGGATACCCGCCTTCATTATATATCTCATAAATATTCCCACCTCAAAAAACAGAATACAGAATGACTCCAGCAACACCGGAACCAGCCATGACCCAAAGTGGATTCGGCCTCCATTTTCTCAGAACAAAAATAGCCATTACAAAAATGATCACAGCAATCATGTCCAGAGAAGTCAAATCATCCGGAAGTGTTCTCTGCCCGTAAAACGCCATGATCAACAGTGAAATACCAGCCGAAGCAATCATGGCAATTACCGCAGGGCGAAGTCCGGCAAGCACACCCTGCACCATATTCAATCCACGGAAACGATAATAGATATAGGCAAGGGTCATTACGATAACACAGGATGGAAACACGCAGCCAACCGTTGAGATGATAGCACCGGGAAGTCCTGCGACTTGGATACCAACAAAGGTTGCGGAGTTGATGGCTATGGGGCCGGGTGTCATTTCTGCGATGGTCATAATATCCGCAAATTGTGTCATCGTTAGCCAGGGGTGAACATCCACCACTTGATTCTGAATCAGCGGCATGGCTGCATATCCGCCGCCAATGCTGAATAAGCCAATCTGAAAAAAGCTCCAAAACAATTCAAGATATATCATTGCTTATCACCCGCTTTCTGTATTTTTCCTTGATGCCACGTATCCGCTGCTCCGATCACGCCACAGACAAGAATAATGATTATGATATTTACAGAGAAAAAGCGGACGGCAGCAAAGGAACCAAGCATAACGATAACAGGCAATAGCCTTTTTTTTTGAAAAATGGTTTTTGCCATATTGATCACAACATCGCAAATCACCGCTGCCACTCCGCAGAGCATTCCTGCCATCGCCATATTTACAATGGCATTATCTCGAAATGCCTGATAAAACATGGAAATGATTGAAATAATAATCAATGGCGGCAATATAGCTCCCAATACAGTGAGCATTGCGCCGGGGAATCCTGCTACATGATAGCCTACCAAAATGGAAGCATTAACTGCTATTGCGCCCGGAGAAGACTGTGCTATTGCGGTCAGATCCATCATCTCATCTTCTTCAATCCAGCCAAGCTCCTCCACAAATTTCTTTCGCATCAATGGAATGATTACAAATCCACCGCCAAACGTGCAGGCACTTAATTTGAAAGTGGAGAAAAATAATTCTCTGTATTTATGAAAGCTGTTCACTGCTAAAAACGCCATCCTTTCTGTGTTTATTAACATTATACCTCTTGATTTCTGATATCGGAAATAATATAATTTAATAGAAACAATAAGTGTTTTAATATAAGAGGCATTTTATGACGATACGACACATGATAATATTCCGCACCGTATGCGAAACAGGATATAATTCCACAAAGGCAGCGGAAGTTTTGCATATGACACAACCGGCAGTGAGCCTTGCAATTAAGGAATTAGAGCAATACTATGGCGTACATCTTTTCGACAGAATCGGTCGAAGACTACAGATCACAGATGCAGGACAGCACTTTCTTCAATATGCGATACATATATCAGACTTGTTCTCTGATATGGAGACTGGGTTGCGTGATTGGGATTCTAAAGGAGTTCTCCGTATTGGTGCAAGCATTACCATCGGCTCGCAGTTTTTACCGAGCTATGTAAAGGCATTCTCTGAACTCTGCCCGGGGCTTGATGTCAGAGTTACCGTTGAGCAATCAGAACGCCTGGAACAAAAAATTTTGGCAAATGAATTGGATTGTGCGTTGATCGAAGGCATTGCACATGATCCCAATATCGTTTCGGAAGCCTACATGGAAGATCATCTGAGTGTTATATGCGGTACGGATAAAGGTTGGACACAGGGGCAAGTTATATCCATAGAAGATTTTCAAAGACAGCGATTTCTCTTGCGAGAAAAAGGCAGTGGCACACGGGAGGTGTTTAACCGTGTAGTTGAACAGGCTGGCATCCACATTACACCAGTATGGGAAGCAATGAGCACAACGGCACTGGTCAATGCTGCAATCAGTGGATTGGGAATTGCTGTATTACCGCATCGAATGATTCTTCCGGCTCTGCGACAAGGCTTGATTTGTACTGTCAAAGTAGAGGGGTTGAGTTTCAGCCGAAATTTCCATATCATTCATCATAAAGATAAGTTTTTAACAACTTCTGCCAAGCGATTTATTACTTTGTGCAGAGATTTTGAGACTGATTACCCCTTGCCTTGTTACAACGGACTATACGAATAAAAGATTAGAGCCGCAGTCCAATCACATGACTGCGGCTCTTGCAATATTAGTATAAAGATTTATATTCAGTTACAGTTTTCAGATATGCTTCAGGATCACCGTTTAGTATCAAATCAGCATATCCAACCGGGTTATTGTAAATCAGATAATCCAGTTCTGACCGCTGATACATATTGTCGGCAACCTCATTCTCCACGGCGATGGTATCAATGGCAATCATGCTGCCATCTAAGAATTTCAGTTCCACACAAGCGGTATCCATGTTAAACTCACAAGAAATCAATCTATCCATAAGAAACCTCCATTTTGCGAGATGTTAGATCATCCCAAAATATTTGAATGCTTCTCGGATTGCTTTCTCTTTTTCCGGCGGACACTGGGGCTGTCTGGAATCCTCGGATTTCGGCAGATTATAGTTTTTGCCTACCTCAATCCCACATTTTCGTTTAATCTGCGAGATATACAGGTTAGATACCTTTAATCCGCTATGTTCCAGTACATAGTCCTTGATCTGCGGATAGGTTGCTCCATCCTGGAACTCTGACATATCCATATTTTCCAAAGAGAACTCAACCCGAATCTTTTTCGAGTCGACCTCGCCCTTGGAAAGCAAGACAACCGTCTCCACGTGTGTCGTCACTATGATAGGAACACATTGACTTTGCCTCGTCGGTTGTATGGGAACACAAACCGGCGTTTTGTTTTGCTGCCTTGCTATTCTTTCTCGGCGGCTTAAAATTGGTGCCGTCCAAACTGTTTTTGAATCCAGTCTTATAGATGAATGTCAGCATGGCCGGGTCTTTGTTACCATCTTCATCATACCCGCCGACGATCACTTTTTCAACTATGCTTTCAAAAACATAACGGTCAAAAGTGTCTAGCACTTCGTTTTCTTCCAGCGTCCTACGAAACTCTGCAATCCGCTTTTTCATAGTGCTTTCTGTTTCAGCAGATTTTTGCAAGCTCTCGCGCTGTTTTTGGAGCTGTTCGATCTGACTGCTTAAATCAAAATACTTTTGCTCGTATGTTTCTTTGTCAATGATTTCTTCCAGCCGCATATCAACCAGCTTGGCCCGCTTTGCGTCCAATGCAGCAATATCTTTCTCTACTTTCGCCAACTGTTTGCTTGCATTACTGTCCGAAAGGGTTTCTTCTGTTCGGGCAATAAATTCATCTAACACGTCTTTATTATTTTGGCACAGAAGCCGGTAGGATTCAATAAATGCCTGCTCAATGGTTTCCTCGGCAATTCCTTTACTGTCAGGACAAAACTTCTTGCCCTTTTTGGTGGCAGTCACACATTGCCAGATAACCTTGTTATACTGTGAACCGCTGTGCCAGCTTCGCCTTGTAAGTGTACCACCGCAGAAGCCACATTCCAGCATACAGCTAAAGGCATATTTCCGGCTGAATTTTTCACGTTTGCCATCCGTACCTAAACGGCGCGGCTTTGCGCGGCGCTTCAAAATCTCCTGTGCCTTTTCAAACATTTCCTCTGATATTATGGCCTCATGGTGATCCCGGATGTAGAACTGATCTTCTTCACCGAAATTATCCAAACGGCGCTTAGAGATAGGGTCAAGCGTAAAAGTTTTCCCCATCAAAATGTCGCCTTTGTATTTTTCATTTTTGATTATGCCGATAACTGTTGTTTCGGCCCATCGGGTGCTGCCGCGTTTGGTCTTGTACCCTAAGTTTTCAAGCTCCTGTGCAATTACGGAACCACCAGCCCCCTCGATATAGCGCCGGAAGATATACCGTACTATTTCAGCTTCTTCCTCATTGATCGAAATGCTCTTATCCTCTGGATGGTAGTCATACCCTAAGCAACCTTGGAACCCAACCAATTCACCGCGCTGCATTTTCATTTTCAAGCCCTTTTTGACATTTGCAGAGATGTTCTCAACTTCCTGCTGCGCCACAGAGCTTAAAATGACGAGAAGCAGCTCACCGTCCATTGTCAAAGTATTTATGTTTTCTTCCTCAAAGAAAACGGCAATTCCTTTTTCTTTCAGCATACGAACATACTTCAACGTGTCCAGTGTATTTCTCGCAAAACGGGAAATAGATTTAGTGATTATCATATCAACATCACCATTCATGCAGTCGTTAATTAACCGCTGAAAATCTTCCCGCTTCGTTACCTGTGTACCTGTAATTGCTTCATCGGCATAGATACCGGCTAAGTCCCATTCAGATTTGCTTTTAATCAAATCGGTATAATGCTGAACTTGTGATTTGTAACTGTTTAGCTGATCTTCACTATCGGTACTCACTCGACAATAAGCAGCAACACGCAGGCGCTTTGCCAAATTTGTCCTTGCTCTGGACGAAAGTACATTACGCGCCTTAATGATTTCCACGTCTTTCATGGCGGCCCTCCTTTTTGTGTTCCTATTATAGTGTTATTATAACACATAGAGGACAGCAATTCAAGACAATAGATCGGAAACAATTTTGTAGTCTTTCATCAGACGACTTTTGATAAGGGAATATTCTCTATCAGAAATCAGCTTCTTTTCCAAAAGCTGTTTGAGAAAAGCAAGCTGCATACTATATCGAAGCAGATTGTCCTTTTTCAAAGATAATTCCCCCTTTCCATATCTAAAAAAAGTGGACAGAACGGACGGCTGATGGCATCAGCTCCACAGGAATTTCACCTCGGCCCATGCTTGTGGGTGCGCCGCGCAATGCTTTGAGGGCGTTCAACGCGGGAGTATCGTTAGCGTATGCGCCGCTGCTTGTGAGCTGCCAACTCTCGGTGTAGATGGTTCTCGCTCACTCAAAGGATATGAGGTCATGGCGCATCCACCGACGCGGAACATACAGAATGTGTCCGTTGCCCTATACTGCGCCGGTGGCCTCCCATCGGGCTTTCTTTTTCAAGGTACTGCCAGCGGCCCGCAACAGAGGGAAGAAACAGGGAAAGGGTTAAGCTGTTTCAGCCTCCGAGGGCCGGTTCGTCACGGTATCGTGACGATGGAAGAAATGAGCTTGATTTCCAGACGGCGCTTCATGTACTCGTCCACGCACACATGAGGCTGGCCGTATTCGTCGTAAAGCGTCCGGGTACACAACTTGTTGATGTAACCCTCGTAGTACCGCAATACTCGTTCCACGGCTTCGGCATCACCGGCGCGGGCGGCCTTGATCACCGAAAGGGGTAAAAGCTCAATGCCTTTGTAGTTGGGATTTTTCATCCGCGTCTAACCTCCCTCCGGCATCAACGCCATCAATTTTGTTCGCAGCTCTTTCAGCGTTTTAGTCCTGTGCCGCTGGACGGCACTTCTGGACATTCCCATGAGTGCGCCGATCTCGCCGTCTGCCAGTTCCAGAACACAGTGCAAAATCAAAATGCTCTGCGCCTGCTGGGTCAGCTCGGCAAATGCGGCGGCCACAAGCTCGTTGTCGATATGTAAATCATAGCCGTGCGACGAAAATACAAAGTCGTCGCTGGGGTAATGATCTACGGTGTAGAGCTTGTCCAATTCTGCCTGCGGGA
>OOAE01001901.1_pt1 | contig 12977 bp, 8 predicted proteins | sample 1671271 | NCBI WGS metagenome assembly OOAE01 (sample SAMN06348139, study PRJEB24527) | human gut metagenome | biome: human gut; feature: ankylosing spondylitis patient; material: feces | host: Homo sapiens | place: China | collected 2015-10 | reverse complement strand
AAGCCCATCAGGGTGGTAAAGGCAATGATGGCAAAGGTGCCGGTGCCCGGGCCCATGACGCCATCGTACAGGCCGATGCCCAAACCGATGGCCAGCGCCAGTAAAATCTTTTTCAGGTCCAGCGTGCCGTCGTCCCGGTTCTCGTCCGGCAGGTTGCGCTGCCACAGGATGATGACCGCCGCCACCGGCAGGATGATGAACATCATAGTGCGCAGCATCTCATCGCTGAGCAGCAGCACGATGTGCGCACCCAGCGCACTGCCCGCAAAGCTGCCGATGGCTGCAAGAACCCCCACCTTCACGTTCATGGCACCGCTTTTGAAAAAGCTTGCCGTGGCAAAGGTGGTGCCGCAAGCGGCGCTGAACTTGTTGGTGGCATAGGTGTAGTGGGGCGGCAGCCCAGCGAACAGATAGGCCGGCAGACTGATCAGCCCACCGCCGCCGGCTGCCGAATCCACAAAGCCTGCAAAGCCGGTCATCAGCATGAGAAACGCCATCATCCACGGCGAGATCGTGATACCCATTGTTATAATTCCTCTTATCTTTCCAAGTCGTTTGTTCTTTTTCAGGGGACGCGCGCCTCAGACCATATAAAACCTCCCCTCGCAGGGCAATACACAGCCCGGGATACCCGCACACAGCAGGGCATCTCCGGGCACTTTTTGCAATTTTAGAAGTTATTATTACAGATTGTTTTTAAAGAAGCGGTATGCGTTGCGCCAGTAGACGGCCTCCACCTCGTCCTCAGTAAAGCCCTCGCGGCGCAGTGCCTCGGCCAGCAGCGGCATATCTGCCGCCGTTTCCAACTCATGCTGACCGCCGATGCCGTCAAAGTCGCTGCCAAGGCTGATGACCTCAATGCCGCCCACCTGCTTGAAGTGAGCCGCGTGCTTTGCCAGCCGCTCCACCGTGCTGCGGCAGAGCTTGGGGTGTGCCGAGTCTGCGTCCACAAAGGAAGCGCAGTAGTTCAGCCCTGCAATGCCGCCCTTTTCTGCCAGTGCGCGGATCATCTCATCGGTCAGGTTGCGGTTGTGGGGTGACAGGGCACGGCAGTTGGAGTGGCTTGCCGCAAAGGGGCGGGTGCTGTGATTTGCAATGTCCCAGAAGCCCTTATCGGAAAGGTGGCTCACGTCTGCGGTGATGTGCAGCTTTTCCATCTCTTCCAAAAAGGCAAAGCCCCGCTCGGTCAGGCCTGTCTCGGTATTGGCCACCAGCGGCCCGCCGGGGTTTGCGTTGGGGGCTGCCAGCTCGTTGGGGTAGTTCCATGTCAGGGTCATCATGCGCACGCCCAGCTCCTGCAGCCGCCGCAGCACGCCCAGACTGCCCTTGCAGCAGCCGCCCTCTTCCACCGTCAGCATGGCGCTGAGTTTGCCCTCGGCGCGGTTGCGCTCAAGGTCGGCGGCGGTGTACACCGGGGCGATCTTTTCCGGGTAAGCCGCCATGAGCCGCTTGAAGATGTCGATCTCCTCCAGCACGCTTACCAGCGGGTCGGCCCCGGGTGCGGGGTCGGCCAGATCCACATAGGCCGCAAAGCATTGCAGCAGATAATCCCCCTGCTGCAATTTTTCAAGGTCGATATGCAGGTCGTTGTGCAAAAAGCTTTTGGGTGCGCCCGCCTTTTCGGCGCGGCGCAGTTCGTACAGGGTATCGCAATGCAGATCCCAAACCTTCATGATGGATACACTCCTTTATGCTTCTTCTCCCAGCAGCTGCAGCAGCTGTTCGGGGTTCATGGACAAAATCGCGCCGTCTGCCCCGCCGGTAACGGTGTCGGCCAGCGACTGCTTGGCCTGTTGCAGTTCCACAATCTTTTCCTCAATAGTGTCCTGCGCGATCAGCCGGTACACCTGCACCGGGTTGCGCTGACCGATGCGGTAGGCGCGGTCAGTGGCCTGATTCTGCGCGGCAAGGTTCCACCACGGGTCGTAATGGATGACGATATCAGCGGCGGTCAGGTTGAGGCCCGTGCCGCCCGCCCGCAGCGAAATGAGAAAGACGTCTGCCTCACCCTGATTGAACCGGCGCACCTGCTCGGCACGCACCGGCTTCGGGGTAGAGCCTTGCAGGGTGAAGTGGCTCACCCCGGCTTCGTCCAGCCGCTTTGCCAGCAGTTCCAGCATGGAGGTGAACTGGCTGAACAGCAGAATGCGGTGCCCGCCCGCCACCGCCTCGGTGACAAGCTCCAGACAGGCCTCCAGCTTGGCGCTGCTGCCGGTCCAGTTGTCCGCCACAAGACGGGGGTCGCAGCAGATCTCCCGCAGCCGCATCAGCACAGCAAACACGGTCATCTTGTCCTCCGGCTTTGCCGCCCGCAGTTTCTCCCGGGCGTCCACCACCGCTGCCAGATACAGCTTGCGCTGCTCGGTCTCCAGCTCAACGCGGCGCACATTCTCCGTTTTGGGCGGCAGCTCCCGCAGCACCTCGGACTTCATGCGCCGCAGGATGAAGGGGCCGGTGAACTGGTTCAGCCGCCGCACGGCGTTGGCATCCTCGTCCTGCACGATGGGCTTTTCAAACCGGGCGCAGAAGGTCTTGTAGGGGGGCAGATACCCCGGCATCAAAAAGGAGAAGATGCTCCACAATTCGCCCAAGCGGTTCTCCACCGGGGTGCCGGTCAGCGCAAAGCGCACCCGGCTGTTCACCCGGCACACCGCCTTGTATTTCTGGGTGGTGTGGTTTTTGATGGCCTGCGCTTCGTCCAGAATGCAGGCGTAAAAGCTTTGTCCGGCATACAGTTTTTCGTCCCGGCGCAGCAAATCGTAGCTGGTGATGACGAGATCCGCCTGTGCCCACCCATCGACCAGCGCGGCGCGGTGGGCGGCATCGCCGTCCATGGCAACACTTTGCAGCTGCGGGGTGAACTTCTGGCATTCCTCCTGCCAGTTCAGCACCAGCGACGCCGGGCAGACGATGAGGCTGGGCAGGCACTGCCCGCCCTCCTTCATGGCCAGCAGGTAGCTGAGCACCTGCACAGTCTTGCCCAGACCCATATCATCGGCCAGAATGCCGCCCATGCCGTAGCCGTCCAGTGTACGCAGCCAGCGGTAGCCGTCCCGCTGGTATTTGCGCAGGGTCTTTTGCAGCGAGAGCGGCGGGGTATACTCGCTGTCCCGCACGGCGTGGAAGCTGCGGCTGATGCGCCGGAAAGCATCGTCCCGGTCGAACCGCAGACCGTTCTGCCCCGAAAGCGCCCAGTCCAGCGTGGGGGCGCGGTAGAGCGGCAGAGCGGCGTGGCCGTCCTTCAGCTTTGCGCCGGAAAGCTCCAGCGTGTCGTTAAGCTCGTCCAGCCCTTCCAGACTGTCATCCAGCCGCAGCAGACTGCCGTCCCGCAGACGGTGGTAGCGTTTTTTCTGGTGCAGGGACTGCAACAGTTCCCGCAGTTCCTCCACCGGGAAGGCACCGGTGTCCACTTCCAAGTCCAGCACACTGCCGTGCACCGATACCCCTACCGAAATTTTAGGCGGGGCGGCTTGTAAGTTGCGGAAAGCATCGGTCTGGTACACCTCGCCCATGGCCAGCAGGGCGGGAATGCCCTCCTCCAGCAGCTGGAAAAGCGCCTCCTCCCCGGAAAGGCTGTAATGCCCCGGCTTGCCGCTCTCGGGTTCCAGATAGGTCTCCAGCAGCCGCTTTGCCCGGTTCTCGGTGCGGGCATCCCGCAAAAGATCCGGGGGCACCGGCTCGCCGGGGGCTACCCTGTCCTCTCCGTACAGAAAGACCGGGTACGCCGTGACGGTAAGCCCCCGATCGGCGTCCAGATAAAACTGCACCACCGGTTCCAGCGGGATCTGGTTCAGCAGCAGCCGGTCGGGGTCCACGATGTTGACCCGGTTGCCCAATTCCGGCAGCACATAGCTGCAAAAGGCGGCGGCATCCGCGCTGGTAAAGAACAAGCTGCGCCCGCCAAAGGTATCCAGCACCGGCAGCACCCGGCGGCACTCCTCCCGCTGCATCCGCCAGAGGGTGCTTTCGCCCAACAGATAGGCATAGTCCAGCCCCTGCACCCCGCGGAGCGCCGGGGTACAGCTCAGCTGCACGCCGCCCTTGCGGCGCTCCACCTTCAGGCTGATGACCGGCAGCCCCTCTTTAAGGGTATAGCCGCCCACAACGCCCTCGGCAGCGTAAAGCTCCACAAGGGCATCCAGTCCCTCGCCGGTCAACGGCAGACCGCCCGCCGGGCCTTTGTCCCAGCCGGAGCGCATGGTACCCTCGGCTTCAAACGCCTGCCGGGCGCTCACCTGACGGCGCAGCAGCCGCAGCAGCTGCTGTGCATCCGGGGCAAAGGCGTCCCACCGGTGCACAAAGGCCAGCGATTTCCCGTAGCTGACGCTTTCGCCCCGCTCGATCGCATCCAGAAACTGCGGGATGCTTTTTACCAGATACTGCCGCCCGCCGATGCCATCCGAGACCCGCAGTCGCAGCCAGATACGGCCATTGTGCGGCGTAAGCTCCGGTTCCAGCAGAGCAAAGCCTGTACGCTGGGCGGCGTTCTGGGGCTGGGGCTGCGCATCCTCCCGCTGGTAGCGCTTCAGCAGCAGCTGGGCCTCATAGTCGGTCTCTGGCTCCTCGCCCCGCCACTTGCGGCCGAACAGCATATCCAGCCCGGCGCTGTAACTGTCCTTGCGGGGCTCGGTGCTCAAGCCTGCCACGCCCCGCTGCACCCCGGGGATGCTCTCCGGCTTTTTTTCCGGGGCAGGCGGGTTCTTTTCCGCGTCCTGTAATAGCAGCGCACCGATATGCTTGCAGTAGGTGCCGTCGCCGTTCTGGTTATAGGGGCAGTCGCAGGAGGCACTGACAAAGCTGCCGTTTTCCCGCAGCCAGACCTGCGTATAATAGCAGTCCGGCCCGCTGCCCTGCACCAGCGCTGTCAGGTGCCGCACCCCGTCCTCGTTGGTGGTGCAGCTGCTTTGCAGGATACGCTTGCGGTACTTCTGCGCCCGCTCAAAGATGCTTTTGCCCAGCAATGTGCGGATCTCCTGTGCGTCCATGTAGTCTCCCTCCCCTGTGCTGTCGCGGTTCCGGTCTATTCTATAAGAATACCGCGTTCCACCCCGGGATGCAAGGGCAGAAGGGTAAAAAACGTTTAGAAAGCGCGGGCGGGACGATTTTGAATGGCCTCCGCTTTGCTTTGGCCATCTTCAGCGGAAAAATTATTTTTATATAGAGCAATACCGGAGCGTCTGCGGACGCTCCGGTATTGCATTTTTCACGGGAAAGGCCGTAAAGGCAAACGGCATTTATCGTGTTATAGTAAGTTCACAACCGTTCAGCCCTGTTTTTCTGCGGGGGCTGTGCCGCGCTTGCGGGTCTTAAGGTGGTACATCTCCTGATCGGCTTTATCGATCAGGTCGTGCACGGTGGCAATGTCCGGCTCAAGGCGGGCGCAGCCGATGCTGATCTCGATCTGGTAGGGCTTGCCGGAGGCGGCGTTGGCGGCGTCCAGCTCCCGCTGGATGGAGGCGATCAGGGTGCGCACCTCCACGCTGTTGCAGCCGCAGGCGATGCAGAATTCATCGCCGCCGTAGCGCGCCAGCACGCCGTTGTAGTTGGCGCACACCTTTTTCAGGATGCCCGCCAGCAGCACCAGCGCAGCGTCCCCCTCCAGGTGGCCGTATTCATCGTTGATGTGCTTGAAGTGATCCATGTCCATCATGAGGAAGTGCAGCGAGCGGTTGGGGTGACGGCGGTAGTAGGGCAGTTCGCTTTCCAGATACCGCAGCGCCACGATGCGGTTGCTGACGCCGGTCAGGGTGTCCACCGTGAACTTGGTCTGCAACACCAGCACATACACGCACACCAGCCCCAGCGTAATGCCGCAGCACAGCAGCCCGCGCCCGGGCAGCCAGCCTTGCAGCAAAAAGCCTGCCGCCGGCGCAAGCGCGAGCAGCAGCAGGGTTTTCAGTTCCTCTTTGGGTGTTTCCTGCTTCCAGTTGCTCAGCGTCCAGCTGCAACGGAGAAAGGCCGCTGCCAGATAGGCAAGCCCCACCAGCTTCGCCCCCCAGAACAGGGTGCTGCCCCGCAGCCCTTCTGCGTTCAGATAGCAGAAGCCGTTTTCGTCCCGCGCTGTCAGCAGCGCCAGCAAAAGCAACGCCACCGGTGCGGCGCTGAGCGCCAGCTTGCGACCGTCCTCCATCCATGTACGCCCCAGCTCTGCCTCTACATACAAAAACACCAGCAAGCAGCAACACGCCGCCAGCAGATAAAACAGAATACTGCCCCCGGCGTTCAGCCGGTAGGTCAGGGGGATGCCCAACTCCTGCCACGCGCCCAGCTGCGCCAGCGCACTGCCATGATCTACGATCGTCAGCGCCCCGGCAGACCACAGCAGCGCCGTGAACAGCCGCCCGGGCAGGCTTTTATCCCGCATTTTCTGCTGCGCCCGCAGCAAGACCGCCAGCGTGACCAGACAGAACCCACTGACCTGAGTATGGGCAATCGCATCCATGCCGCAACGCTCTCCTTTACCCTAGGGCGGCTTTGCGCCGTCCCGGCCCTTTTTCGCTCTTCCAACGTTCCTTTTCCGCACAGATTTATTGTACCAAATCCGTAACAGATATGCAACACAAACCGAAAATTTCATACAAAAAAAGACACCGGAACGTCTTTCGGCGTTCCGGTGTCTTTTGAACTCAAATCACTTTGCCTGCGGATGGGCGGCATCGTTGCGCAGGGCGCTTTCGCGGATCTTTTCCAGCGTCTGCTCGCTGAGGATGTGCTCTGCCTTGCAGGCGTCCTCGGCGGCGGTCTGCTCGTCCACGCCCAGCTGCACAAAGAAGTGGGTCAGCAGCTGGTGGCGGCTGTAAATGCGCTGAGCAATTTCCAGCCCGGGCTCCAGCAGGGTCAGGTTGCCTTCGCCGTCCACCGCGATATAGCCGTTCTCCCGCAGCTTTTTCATGGCGATGCTCACGCTGGCTTTGGTAAAGCCCAGCTCATTGACAACGTCAATGGAGCGCACTTTGCCCATACGCTGGCTCAGCATCAGGATCGTTTCAAGATAATCTTCTGCGGATTGGTGGATCTGCATGGTTTGTCCGGCCTCCTGCCTTATTCCCTCTGGGGGATTTTTCCGACAGGGGATGTGTACCCTCTGTCGTATGTTAAAGGATATCACATTTTTGCGGTTGATGCAAGTAATTCGCAGCAAGTTTTGTTAAACTAACCATATTTTTCTGCACAGAACTGCTGTTTTGCCGGTTTTGCACCACCCCTGTTTTGTGCAAAGGGTGCAATTCTCGGCGTTTTGGCCTTACCGTGTGGCCAGATAGGCCGCAGGGCCTGCCTCGTACAGATCGCCGCCGTGGGCGTCCAGCACAACGGTCAGGGGCATATCCTGCACGGTCAGGCGGCGCACCGCCTCACAGCCCAAGTCCGGCCATGCGATCACTTCCAGCGTCTGCACGCTTTTTGCCATCAGCGCACCGGCACCGCCCAGCGCGGCCAGATATACCGCGCCGTTGCGCACCACAGCTGCCTTGACGGCGGCATCCCGCTTGCCCTTGCCGATCATGATCTTGTTGCCAAGATCCAGCAGCCGAGGGCTCATGGCGTCCATGCGCCCGCTGGTGGTAGGCCCTGCCGAGCCGATGACTTCGCCCGGGCGCTCCGGGGTGGGACCTACATAATAGATGGCGCTGCCTTCCAGATCAAAAGGCAGGGTCTCGCCCTTGTCCAGTGCTTCCATCATCCGCTTGTGTGCCTGATCCCGGGCGGTGTACACCACGCCGGAAAGCAGCACGGTATCCCCCGCCTTCAGCGGGGCAAGATCCTGCGCGCTGCAGGGGGTAGTCAGTCTGTATTCCATCGTTCTCCCCTCCTTACAGCTCCGCGCTGGCGCGGCGTGTCACATGGCAGGAAACGTTCACAGCCACCGGCAGACCCGCCACATGGGTGGGCATCTGCTCAATGGCAAGGCCAAGGCAGGTGGTCTTGCCGCCAAAGCCCTGCGGGCCGATGCCCAGTGCATTGATGGCGGTAAGCAGCTCCTGCTCCAGCTGGGCGTAGTAGGGGTCGGGGTTGGGGACATCCAGCGGGCGCAGCAGCGCCTTTTTGGCAAGATACGCCACCTTGTCAAAGCTGCCGCCCACGCCGATACCCAGCACGATGGGCGGGCAGGGGTTGGAGCCAGCCAGCTTTACGGTATCCACCACGAACTTTTTAAAGCCCTCCACGCCGTCGGCGGGCTTGAGCATCTGGATGCGGCTCATGTTCTCACTGCCAAAGCCCTTGGGTGCTACCGTGATGCGGCAGCCCTCGCCATCCACCAGATGCACCGTGATAGCCGCCGGGGTGTTATCGCCGGTGTTGCCCCGGCGCAGCGGGTCGGCCACGATGCTCTTGCGCAGATAGCCGTCCGTATAGCCCCGGCGCACGCCCTCGTGGATGGCAGCCTCAAAGCTGCCGTCAATGTGCACATCGGTGCCCAGCTCCACGAACACGCAGGCCATGCCGGTATCCTGACAGATGGGCAGGTCTTTCTCCTTTGCGGCGCCAAGGTTCGACCACAGCAGGTCTAATGTGTTCTTTGCCAGCGGCCACGGCTCTTCTTCCCGCGCCTTTTCCAGCGCTGCCTGCACGTCCTGCGGCAGCTGGGTGTTGGCTTTAATGCAGAGCCGCGCCACCATATCCGTAATGCTCTGTGCGGAGATTGTTCTCATGCCTGTGTCCTCCGCTTACAGCCGTGCCACGCCGGTCTCACGGGCAGCCTTTGCCACGGCATTTGCCACAGCCTCGGCCACGCGGGGGTCGAACGCGCCGGGGATGATGTTCTCCTCGCTGCGGTCTGCATCGGTGATGAGGTCTGCAATGGCATAGGCAGCAGCCAGCTTCATCTCATTATTGATATCCCGGGCGCGGACGCTGAGCGCGCCCTTGAACAGGCCGGGGAAGCACAACACGTTGTTGACCTGATTGGGGAAGTCGCTGCGGCCGGTAGCCATCACGCGCACGCCGCCCGCCTTGGCTTCATCCGGCATGATCTCCGGGGTGGGATTGGCCATGGCAAAGACGATGGCGTCCTTGTTCATGGTCTTGCACAGCTCGGTGGTCAGGATGCCGGGGCGGGACACGCCGATGAACACGTCAGCGCCCTCCAGCGCCTCCTTCAGGCCGCCCTTGATCTGGCGGGGGTTGGTCACCTCGCCCAGCCAGTTCTTGTGTGCTTCGGCGCTGTTGCAGCCCTTGTACAGGGTGCCAAACTGATCCACCGCCACGATGTCCTTGGCACCGGCGGTCATGAGCATCTTGATGATGGCGGTACCGGCAGCGCCGGGGCCATTCAGGACGATGTGCACGTCCTCCATCTTTTTATTCACCACGCGCAGGGCGTTGATGAGGGCAGCGGTGACCACGATGGCGGTGCCGTGCTGGTCATCGTGGAACACGGGAATGTCCAGCTCCCGCTCCAAGGTCTCCTCGATCTCGAAGCACTCGGGGCTCTTGATATCCTCCAGATTGATGCCGCCAAAGGTGGGCGCGATGGCCTTGCAGGCTGCAATAACGCTGGCAGCGTCGTGGGCGTCGATGCAGATGGGGAAGGCGTCCACGCCGCCAAACTCCTTGAACAGCACGGCCTTGCCCTCCATGACCGGCAGACCGGCCTCCGGGCCGATATCGCCCAGACCCAGCACGGCGGTACCGTTGGAGACAACGGCTACCATGTTGCCCTTGAAGGTGTACTTATACACATCCTCGGGGTTTTCCTTGATCTTGCGGCAGGGCTCGGCCACACCGGGGGTGTAGGCGGTGGACAGGTCGTCACGGGTGGCGACTTCCACCTTGCTCACGATGCCCACCTTTCCCTTGTGGGTCTCGTGCATTTCCAGAGCTGCTTTATTGTAATCCATGGTTTTATCCTCCAATTTCAGCAAAAGGCTTTCCCCCGCAGGGAAAGGCTCATACAGTTTTATTGTAACAGAACCGTCCGGGTATTTCCACCGGTTTTGCGGCATTTCCCGCCTCAAAGCGGGCAAAAGTGATACCTGTGCCGGGCGATATTTGTGGAATTTTCGCCAAAATCTTTTCTTTTCGCATTTTTCCGTTATAATAGGATGGTATGATATTTGCATTCTCCGTGAAAACGGTCTGCTATTTTTAGGAGGTATCTCTTTTGAAACGCATTACCAAGATCCTGTTGTGTGTGCTGTGCGCGGTGGCTGCTGTGCTGTGCGTAGCTGCGGCCTGCTTTATGCTGCTCAAAAAGCAGAGCGGCACCACGGCAAACTCTGCCGCATCCGGCGCAAGCGTGTCCACCTACGGCAAGGTGTCGGATTTCGACTACGCCAGCTTCGATTATTCTGAGGGGCTGGACGATAACGGCCACTGGACCGGCATCCGCGCACTGGACTATGTGACCCTGCCGGAGGATGTATCCGCGCTGCCGCTTTCCAAGGCCGATATCGAGCCCACCGAGGCCGAGATCCAGACCCAGATCGACACTTTGCTGAACCAGTACGCCACCACCCAGAACATCACCGACCGGGCAGCCCAGAGCGGCGACACCGTAAACATCGACTATTCCGGCGCGGTGGATGGCGTAGCCTTTACCGGCGGCACCGCCACCGGCTACGACCTGACGCTGGGCAGCCACACCTTCATTGACGGCTTCGAGGATCAGATCATCGGCCACAACATCGGCGACACCTTTGATGTGACCGTTACCTTCCCGGAGGGCTACGGCGACTCCACCGACGCCGAGGGCAACACCATCCCCCTCAGCGGCAAGGAGGCCGTGTTCAGCGTGACCCTGAACGCCATCACCCAGAGCGTTGTCCCCACCCTGACCGATGAGTGGGTGGAGGCCAATTTTGCCGCCAGCGACGACCTGCACACCGCAGACGCCCTGCGCCAGTACTTTGACAGCGCCCTGTACGCCAACAATCTGGACAACGCCGCGATGGACTATCTGCTCACGAACTCCACCTTCAAGGAGATTCCCACCCAGATCACCAGCTACTACATCCGCATGTTCCTGAACTACCACTCTCAGCTGGCTACCCAGTACGGCATGGAGCTGGACGCCTACGCACAGGCCAAGGGCTACGCCGATGCCGACGCGATGCTGGCGGATTCCGACGATTACTTTGAGCATCTGGCCAAGCAGGATCTGGTCTTTCAGGCCATTGCGGAGCAGCTGGACATCACCCCCACACAGGAGCAGATCGACAGCGCCAACAGCTCCTACGCCGACACCTACGGCGCACAGCGCAGCATGCTGAACGCCTTGCAGTTGGCGGTGCTGGACAAGGTGGAGGAAAGCGCAGTGCTTTCCTGACAGTGCGTCGAAAAACAATTTTAAATGGCTTCCGCTACGCTCTAGCCATATTCAGCGGAAAAATTATTTTTAATAGAGCAATGCCGGAGCGTCTGCGGACGCTCCGGCATTGCATTTTCACGGGAGGGGGCGCAACCGAAAACTGCATTTGCAGCGCCGCTTTCTGCGAAAGCGCGGCGCGGCGGGGGAAAGATTTTTGCAGACTTTCAGCGGGCTGGACTCCCTCAGTCAAAGCCTGACGGCTTTGACAGCTCCCTCTAGGAGGGAGCCTTTGGCATGGCGAGAAAGTTTCCGACTAAAGCACAAAGCTTGCGGGTGGGAACGCTCCCCTTGGGGAGCTGTCGCGCAGCGACTGAGGGGCTTCAAATCGGCGGAGCCGGAAAAAACGGTTAAAAGATCTTCACGCCGAACAGGCGTGAATCTTCAGTTTTTTCCGGTGTAGCCCTCCTCTTTGGGGTTAAAAGGGGCGAGCAGCCCCTTTTTCGTGGCTCCAGCGCGTCGAAATCGCTGGCACTTTTCTGGTTCTCTTTTGGTGTCAAAAGAGAACATCCCCGGCTACCACCTGCTACCCCTGCGGAGGGCATTCCCAATCGTCCCACTCAAGCAAAAGGCCGCTGCACGGTGAAGTGCAGCGGCCTTTGGTTTTCCACATTTTTACTTTGCAGTGTTGATAAAGCTGCGGTTGTCCCACAGGTACTTGATGCCGGAGATGGCGGTCACAGCGGCCACCAGCCAGCACAGGGCGATGGAGACCACCACCACGATGGAAACACTGTCCACCGTGCCGCGGTAGCTCAGCGCCGTGCCGAAGAAGTAGAAGATGATGCTCAGCATCTGCAGCACGGTCTTTACCTTGCCCCACATATTGGCGGCGATGACCTTGCCGTCCTTGGCACCGGCAGCCACCATGCGCAGGCCGGACACCGCAAACTCGCGTGCCAGAATGATGCACAGCACCACGGGGCTGCACACGCCGTCCCGCAGCATGTAGATGAAGGCCACGGTGGTCAGCAGCTTATCGGCCAGCGGGTCGGCAAACTTGCCGAAATCGGTGACCATGTGCCACTTGCGCGCCAGATGGCCGTCCAGATAATCGGTAAAGCTGGCAGCGGCGAATACGATACCTGCCAGCAGGTAGAAGGTGGCGTTAAAATTGCCGTCCACGATGCTGTCCAGACTGGTCAGGGACACAAAGATCATGAACACCGGCACCAGAATGATGCGGGTCAGGGTAAGTTTATTGGGCAGATTCATAGATTTTATCCTCCAATTCGTTATTTTACGACTGTACCATACAGATCGTAAAGGTCGCTGTCCTCTACCAGCACATCATAGAACTGGCCGGGGTACAGCGGTTCCTCGCTGGAAACGCAGACGCAGCCGTCCACTTCCGGCGCATCGCCGGTGGTGCGGCAGAGGTACAGACCGTTTTCCTCGTCGATGCCGTCACACAGAACGTGCACGGTCTGACCCACCTTTTCGGCCTGCTTCTGCGCCATGATGCCGGTCTGGATCTGCATTACCAGCTCGGCGCGCTTGTCCTTGACTTCCTGCTCGATCTGGCCGTCCATCTTGGCTGCCACAGTGTTCTCCTCGGCGGAGTAGGCAAAGCAGCCCAGACGGTCGAACTGCACTTCCTTGACGAAGTTGCACAGATCCTCGAACTGCTCCTCGGTCTCGCCGGGGAAGCCCGCGATCAGGGTGGTGCGCA
>OOAE01001886.1_pt1 | contig 13055 bp, 8 predicted proteins | sample 1671271 | NCBI WGS metagenome assembly OOAE01 (sample SAMN06348139, study PRJEB24527) | human gut metagenome | biome: human gut; feature: ankylosing spondylitis patient; material: feces | host: Homo sapiens | place: China | collected 2015-10 | reverse complement strand
GTGCCGCGTCCGGTGAAGGAGCTCAAAGGCTATGAGAAGGTCTTCCTGAAACGGGGCGAGACGAAGCGCGTGGAGATACTCCTGCCGCACGACGCCTTCGCCTTCTACGATACGGTGCGCCACGACTTCGTGGTCGAGCCGGGCGATTTCCTGATTCAGGTGGGCGCTTCGTCGCGCGACCTGCGGCTGAAAGGGACGATCCGCGTCGACTGATCTGCGGCGCGCGGCGGAATACGACGGGAGGCGGATGCTGCGGCGTCCGTCTCCCGTCGTCCCGCCCGATGCCGGGGTTCGGCGGTGCGTGTTGAAAATGACAGAAGCCTCTTATGCAGAGGCTTCTGTCGTTTGCAGGGCATCCGGCCTATTGCAGCAGGAAGCGCTCGCAGTCGAGCGCGGCGATGCAGCCCGAACCGGCGGCGGTGATGGCCTGCCGGTAGGCGGGATCCTGCACGTCGCCGGCCGCGAAGACCCCTTCGACGGAGGTTTTCGACGAATTGCCTTCGGTGCGGATATACCCCTCGGCATCGAGTTCCAGCTGGTTGCGGAACAGTTCGGTGTTGGGGTGGTGGCCGATGGCCACGAAGAATCCCGCAACGGCGAGCGTCCGTTCCTTGCCGTCGTTGTGGCGGATCGTGACGCCCGTGACGCCCGTGTCGTCGCCCAGCACTTCGGCGGTGTTGTATTCGAAGAGCACTTCGATGTTGGGGGTGTTCATCACGCGGTGCTGCATCGCCTTCGAGGCGCGCAGGTAGGGTTTGCGTACGATCATGTAGACCTGCCGGCAGATCGAAGCCAGATAGGTGGCCTCCTCGCAGGCAGTGTCGCCGCCGCCCACGACCGCCACGTCCTTCTTGCGGTAGAAGAAGCCGTCGCAGGTGGCGCAGGCGCTCACGCCCTGTCCCCTGTATTTCGTCTCGGAGGGTAGTCCCAGATAGCGCGCCGAAGCGCCCGTAGCGATGATGAGGCTGTCGGCTTCGATCTGTTTTTCGCCGTCGACGACCAGGTGGAACGGCCGCGACGAGAGGTCGGCGCGCGTCACCGTGCCGCGGCGGATGTCGGCGCCGAACCGTTCGGCCTGCTTGCGCATGTGGCCCATGAGCTGGTTGCCGTCGATCCCTTCGGGGTAGCCCGGGTAGTTATCGATTTCGGTGGTGGTGGTCAGCTGGCCGCCCGGTTCGATCCCTTCGTAGAGTACGGGGTTCAGGTTGGCGCGCGAGGTGTAGATGGCCGCCGTATATCCGGCCGGGCCGCTGCCGATAATCAGACATTTGACTTTTTCCATGATTGTTATGCGTTGTGATTTTCGTTGTCAGGGTTCTACGGCGCCGAACTCGGTGAGTTGACGGCCCTCGTAGTCGAAGGCGGCCCAACGTCCGTCGAGGCGGGCCAGCAGACGTCCCGTCCGGTCGTCGTATTCGACGATTTCGTAGTGCGGTTCGAGGACGTAACGGCCCGTCTTGTCGATGAGCCCCATCCGCCCGTCGGCGGTCTGCACCTCGGCGCGGCCTTCGTGGAAATCGTTGGCCCAGCGGTATTGCGGGGCGATGAGATAGCGGTTTTGCGTGTCGACGTAGCCGTATCCTTCGGCGTCCTCGACGCAGATCATCTGTTCGAACATGTGTCCGACCCAGAGGTGGTTCCGAAAAGCGGTGCACGGTGCGCTGTACTCCGCCGAGGTATCGCACATCATTTGTGCCACGGAGGCCTTTTCGGCGACGAAAGCGCGCAGCGCGTCGAACTGCGGTGCGTCGTCGCCGCCGTCGAAACGCATGTAGGCGTAGCGCAGCGGCAGCAGCCGGTAGTCGGGCGTCATCCAGAGGTTGGCCGCTTTGAGGTTGTTGTGCGTCAGGCCGGCCTGCGCCAACTGCCGTTGCAGAGTATCGAGCGCCGAGAGCAGACGGTCGCGGTCTGCGTGGCCGACTGCCGTTGCGAGCGGCTCGCCCTCGGCGGGAAGTCGCTGCGTGCCGGTGGCGTCGGTGTAGGTGAATTCCTCGCGCAGCATCCGCCACGGGAGCAGGAATTCGGCCGGATGATATTTGAGGCGTTGCGCCGTGGTCTCCGCGAGCCGGTGGGCGAGCGGCGAGAGCGGGCAGAACAGCCGCAGCCGGCGGTCGCCGAGCGTACACTGCGCCTCGGCGAAGAGCGTCGTGCGTTCGAGCAGCAATGCGCCCGTCCCGTCCTGTGCGAAGCGGGCTTCGCTCAGCGTGCGGAGCGACGTGCGGGGTGAGAGCAGCCCCTCCATGAAGCGGTGGATCGTAGGGAACATGGCTATTGGAGATTTACGCTGATCGACCCGACGTTGAGGATCGAGAGCAGTTCGGTGATCGATGCGTTGTAGCACATGCCGCGGAACGGCCCGCGGGCCTCGTCGCCCCGGAGCGAACGGATCGCGTCGTCGAAGAGCGGCGGCATCGGGCTCGAAATGTCGTAGAGCAGGCGGGCGTAGCGGTTGTTGTAGGCGGTCTCCCCGTCGGTCAGGAAGATGCGGCCCTTCGCTGCGTCGCCCGATGCGAGGTGGATGTTGACCAGCAGCGCACGGCCGTCGTCCGTGCCGAGCGAACGGATGCGCCCTGCGATCTGCGCGAGCTCCTCCTCGTCGCTGTCGGAAGCCTCGCCGTCGGTGATGTTGAAGACCAGCGGCGGGAAACTCTCGCGGTGTTCCGGCCGGCGGCACCACGCCTCGACGAGATCGTGGACGTAGAGCAGCGCTTCGTACATCGGGGTCTGTCCCGATGCGGCGGGAGCGATCCACTCGCTCACGGTCACCTCGTTGAATGCGGGCTGACCGTCGGGAAGGCGGCGTTCGATGCTGACCCGGCGGGTATTGCGCACGGCGTTCCGGAGCGCGGAGACCGGAACGAACGTTTCATCGGCCGAGAGGAGCGAGTGTACGCCTTCGCCCGAATAACCGACCACGGCGATGTCGTAGTAGTCGCGCACTTCGCCTTCGCGCGTGGCGCGCAGCAGCAGTTCCGACAGCAGCGAATTGGCGACCTCCGCCACGGCCGCAGCCTTCGAGGTGCGCCGTCCGCGGAATTCCAGCTCCTCGACCATCGAACCCGACTGGTCGATGGCCAGAACGAAGGCCGTGCGGTGATGGCGTGTGATGCTTTGGGTGTAGTTCATGGTTTATGTTGGTTTTAGGTCTCTCTATTCCAGTCCGCGGACGGCGCGGAAGTCGGCCCTGCGTTCGTCGTCCGTGGCGGCGTCGAGTCCGTAGCCGACGGCCATGTCGAACGAACAGTCGAACGCTCGGTCGGCCTCCGCGAGGCGTTGCAGCTCCTGTTGCGCCGCCTTCCCTTCGACGACGGCCCGTTCGATCTCGGCGGCGTCGGGCGTGTGTCCCAGCCGCCGGGCCAGGATATCGAGCGCCCAGCTGCGGGCGTAGTCGTCGTAGTGCTCCGCAAAGGCCTGCAACCGCTCCGTGAGGGCTTCGGGCGTAGTGACGGCATCCTGCTCGATTGCGTCGAGCAGCTCTTCCATGCAGGAGCGGGCGAGGTAAAGCCCAGCGGCGTCGATCCACGCGCCGCGGCCGTCGTATCCGTCGCCGCCGCGCGCGAGCAGGTCGCCGAGCGTCGCCGCGAGCGCTTGCTCGTAGCGCTGTATTCCGCGGCGCAGCCCCGTGAGCTTGATATGGACGGAGTTGTAGATGAAGCTCTGGGCGTCGGGGTTGCTGTCGTAGAGCGTGCGGAGCGCATCGAGGCCGGCTGCGAGGGCGTTGCCCACGAAGGGATTCCAGGTCTCGAAATTGATCAGGTCGCGGCCTGCGCTGCGTTTGTCGCGCTGCCGCCACTTCTCGATGTCGCGCACCGTGCCGTAGCTCGACAGATTGGCGCCGGGCAGCAGAGCCGAACGCCCCTCCTGTTCCAGCAGGTAGGAGAAGGGGAAGACTGACGTGTCGTGGTGATGCGTGTGGCGCCCCATGATCATCGTATAGACCCCTTCGATGGCCGGCGACATGACGTAGGCGCCGCTGGCGAACTTGCAGCCGCGCCGGTGGACGGCCTGATGCACGGCGCCGCACTTGAAGAGGTGGTTGCTCTGGTTGGTGCCGCTGCCGGCGTTGAAGAAGGAGAACATGCCGGCGATCAGCAGCGACGACTTGTGGTGCGAGACGGTGTAGGGGCCTGCGAAGATCGAAACCGCTTCGCCGTTCTCGCAGTGCGAGTTGGCGAAGAAGAGCGAATCGGAGGCGGTGTAGCCGCGGTCGAAGATGCAGCGTTCGCCTATGAAGCAGCGTTCGATGAGCGAACCGTTGTCGACGAGCGCATGCTCGGCCGTGACGAAGTCGTAGGCCTTGACGTCGATGCCGATGCGCGAAAAGTCGCCGACCGTGCCGTTGGAGAGGACGGAGACCCCTTCGAGCGTCGCCCCGTAGCCGATACATACGTCGCGCAGCAGCCGGCAGTCGGTGATGCGGCAGTCGCGGCCGATGCTTCCTTGCGCGGAGCGTGCCGCGTCGGCCGCCCGCCGCGCCATACGGTCGAGTGCGGCGACGAGCGCCGGACGGTGGCGGTAGACGGCGGCCATGTAGGCGATCTGGGCGGTCAGGCCGCTGTAAATCCGTACCGTGCGGCCGCCGTTCTCGTTCATGACGGCCACCTCCGTGCCGTTTCCGAAAGCGCTTTCGCCGCGGCATTCCAGGCGGACGACCTCTTCGACGAGCGTTCTTGCGCCGATGTCGTAGTTGCGGACGCCGGAGTTGCGGATGCGCACGCCCGATGCGAGCCGGACACGGCCGCCCAGCCGTGCGCCGCGCAGTTGCGAGGGGTGGAAGTCCTCCGCCACCTCGATCGACGACCAGTCGTCGGCCGTCGAGCCGGAGGCTTCGAGCGCGGCGATTTCGCCGGGGGTCAGAGCTCTGTATGTGTCCATTCGCGTCATATTTCCAATCTACAAATATAGCGTTTTAGCGTGAGTTTTTCAACGGGTGTGCGATTTTCTCCCGCCGCAGGCCGCTGCGCAGTTCGGCCGTACCGTTGCGGAAAGGTTTCACGGCATCGCAGGGCGGGCAGTTGAGGACGACGCGGCCCGCCGTGTCGATGAAGTGCCACCGTCCGGCGATCTCCACCGCCGCCAGTCCTTCGCTGAAATCGAATCCGTTGTCCCACACGGGCGGGATGACGAACCGTCCGCCCGAGCGGAAACCCCAGCGTCCGGCGTCGACGGCCAGTTCGGGCGGATCGTCGGCGGGACGGGGCGGCCGCAGCCGCCATGCGAAGAGCGAAGCGGCCTGCGGAAGTTTCGCGACGGGCGAGCGGAGCAACTGTGCCGTGCGGTATCCCACGGCGTCGCCGCGGCGGGCGAAGGCGTCGAGCATCTCGCGGTAGGCTTCGCTGCGCCCTTCTATGACGGCCGAAGGGTCGAGCACGAGCCCTTCGGCGGGATAACGTACGAGCAGCGAGGGATCGTGGGCCGCGGCATGGAGCACGGTGGCGATCAACGCCGCCGGATAGTCGTCGAGCGAGGCGTCGAAGTCCGCTTCCGTGCGTGCCGGATGCTGGAAGGCACGGGTTCCCAGTTCGGGGCTGCGCCGGCCGCGGAATTCGGGCAGGAACATCGCGTCGAAGTCGATCGGGCGGAGCCGCTGCCCGTCCCAGATCAGGTTGTCGGGTTTCAGGTCGCCGTGCGCCCACTCGGCCGGCAGCAGTCGCGCGGCCAGCGTGTCGAAGGCCGCCGCGAGTCGTGCGACGAGGGGTTTGTCCCCGTTCGCTGCGGCACGGTCCAGCGTGCGGGTGAGCGTCTCGCCCTCGATCCAGTCGTCCACGACGACATCCGCCCACATGCCCTCCGACGGGGCGGTGTAGAGGAAGAGTTCCGCAGGCCGGAACCGGTCGCCGTAGATCGCTTCGAGATGGCGGTGCGGGCGGGTGTAGCATTTCAGCAGGCGGTCGCGGCCGTCGAGCCGGATGCGGAAAATCACCGCGCTGTTGCCCGTATGGAACACGGGACGGCCGTCGGCCGTGCGGCAGACGTCGATCTCTCCCAGCGTGCGCGTCAGGCCGCGGGAGTTGAGAACCGATTCGAGGTATTGGGTGACGGTGAAGAGCAAGGCCGGAGATGGTGAATCATGGGATCGCCGCGGCGATAAAAAAAGCCGGCCTGCGGGCCGGCCTTTGCATTCGGGTGTCGATCAGTGGCAGCCGTGGCAGCCGCAGTCGGCGTGCGACTCGCCTTCGCAGTGGCAGTCGTCGCCGCAACTGCACTCCCCGCAGCCGCATTTGCCGGCCAGGTCTTCCGGCGTCACGTCGCGCACCGAGATCACCTCCACGTCGAAGTTGAGCGTCTTGCCCGCCATCGGGTGGTTGAAGTCCATCTTCACGGTATCGTCGCCGATCTCCTTCACCACGCCCAGCATACGCTGGCCCTGTGCGTTGGCCATCGGAATCTGGCTGCCCACGAAGAGAATGTCCTCGGCCAGCTTGCCGTCGACCATGAATATCGTTTTGGGGAGGTCGACGATCGCGTCGTCGACGATTTCGCCGTAGCCGTCGGCGGGAGCGAGCGTGAAGGAGACCTTCTCGCCCGGTTCCTTGCCGACGATGGCCGCCTCGAATTTGGGCAGCAGCATACCGGTGCCGAAGATGAATTCCAGCGGCTGTCCGGGACGCGACCGGTCGGCGATTTTGCCGTCGACGGTGAGCGTGTAATCCACCGCCACCATTTTGTTGTTTTCTGCTTTCATGAATTTATAGAATTAAATATAGTATCGAAGTCGTCTGCGCGGGCGTCGCCGTCCGCGGCACTCTTTTTCTCGACATGCACGGCAAAGATAGTGCAAATTATCGGATTTCCGCTCCATCGGCTCGAAAAGAGACGGAACGTCCGGTCGGACGTTCCGTCTGTGCAAGGTGCGATGTGCCGGCGGGAGCTCTTCGAGTACGGCTCCTTCGGGCTGTCCGTCCGCGGTTTTCGTCTGCCGGCCGATGATACGGTACAGTCGGAACGTACTGCTCGATGCCTCCGTGCGGATTACTCCGTGCAGCGGCAGACGAGGTTGCGGTCGCCGTAGCCGTTGTCGATTTTCGAGACGTAGGGCCAGAACTTCGCCTCGGCGATCCAGCCGAGCGGGAAGGCCGCTTCCCGGCGCGAGTAGGGGTGCGACCACTCGCCGGCGATCTCCACGGCCGTGTGCGGAGCGTTGCGCACGACGTTGTCCTCCTGTCCGGCGGCCGCTTCGCACTCGCGCTTGATGTGCACGAGCGCCTCCATGAAACGATCCATCTCGGCCTTGGGCTCCGACTCCGTGGGCTCGACCATCAGCGTCTCGTGCACGGGGAACGAGAGCGTCGGGGCGTGGAAGCCGTAGTCCATCAGCCGGTGGGCGATGTCGCCGCAGTCGATGCCGTAGTCGTGTTTGAAATTCGTCAGGTCGAGGATCATCTCGTGCCCCACGCGGCCCGTTTCGCCGCTGTAATAGGTGCGGTACTCCGCGGCCAGCGCCGACGACATGTAGTTGGCGTTGACGATGGCCATCTCGGTGGCGCGGCGCAGCCCGTCGCCGCCCAGCATCTTGATGTAGCCGTAGGTGATGGGTAGCAGCAGCGCCGAACCCCACGGGGCCGACGCCACGGCGGTGATGCCTTCGTCGCCGCCCGTCGCGGCGATGGGGTGCGACGGCAGGAAGGGACGCAGGTGCGCGGCCACGCAGATCGGGCCGACGCCGGGACCGCCGCCGCCGTGCGGCATGGCGAAGGTCTTGTGGAGGTTGAGGTGGCAGACGTCGGCGCCGATGTAGCCCGGATTGGTGAGGCCGACCTGCGCGTTCATGTTGGCGCCGTCCATATAGACCTGTCCGCCGGCGTCGTGTACGGCGTCGACGATCTCGCGGATGCGGCTCTCGAAGACGCCGTGCGTCGAGGGATAGGTCACCATCAGCCCGCACAGCTCCGAGGCGTGCTCCTCGGCCTTGGCTTTGAGGTCGTCGACGTCGATGTTGCCTTTGGCGTCGCACGCCACCGTGACGATCTTCATGCCCGCCATGGCGGCCGACGCGGGATTCGTGCCGTGCGCTGAGGCGGGGATCAGGATGACGTTGCGGTACCCCTGCCCCTTGGACTGGTGGTAGGCGCGGATGACCATCAACCCTGCGTATTCGCCCGCGGCGCCCGAATTGGGTTGCAGCGAGCAGGCGGCCAGTCCGGTGATCGTGGCCAGGTCGCGTTCGAGCGCGGCGATCAGCTCCATGTAACCTTCGGCCTGTTCGACGGGTGCGAAGGGGTGCATGTTCTGGAACCCGGCCAGCGACAGGGGTTGCATGAGTGCCGCCGCGTTGAGTTTCATCGTGCACGACCCCAGCGAGATCATCGAGTCGGCCAGCGAGATGTCGCGGTGTTCCAGCCGCTTGATGTAGCGCATCAGCGCGCTTTCGCTGCGGTGCGAGCGGAAGACCTCCTCGGTGAAGATCGGCGAGGTGCGGCGCAGCGCTTCGGGCAGCGTGCTCGGGGCGTGGCTCCTGGCGACTTTGGGTTTGCGTCCCCGCGCCTCGGCGAAGAGGGCCACGACCTCGGCTACTTCGTCGGGGGTGGTCACCTCGTCGAACGAGAGGCGCACGCGCTCCTCGGAGGGGTAGAAGAAGTTGATGCCCCGTTCGAGGGCGAGCGACTGGATGACGGCCGCTTCGGCCTCGATGTCGAGCGTATCGAAGAAGTGCTGGTTCGTGAGCTTGTAGCCCAGCGCCGCGAGGGCGCGGGCGGTGTCGCAGGCGGCCGTGTGGGCCGTCTCGGCAGCACGGCGCAGGCCTTCGGCGCCGTTGTAGACGCAGTAGAAGCCCACCATCGAGGCCATCAGCGCCGAGGCGGTGCAGATGTTCGAGGTGGCGCGCTCGCGCTTGATATGCTGCTCGCGCATTTGCAGCGCCATGCGCAGGGCGCGGTTGCCCAGCCGGTCGACCGAGACGCCGATGATGCGGCCGGGCATCTGACGTTTGTAGGCCTCGCGCGTGGCCATGTAGCCCGCGTGCGGGCCGCCGAAGCCCATGGGTGTGCCCAGACGTTGCGCCGAACCGACGCAGATGTCGGCGCCCCATTCGCCGGGAGCTTTCAGCAGTGCCAGCGAGAGCAGGTCGGCCACGGCCGTCACCTTCGCATCGTGCGCGTGCGCCGCTTCGACGAAGGCCGCGTAGTCGCGCACGGCGCCGTCGGCGGCCGGATACTGCACGACAGCGCCGAACTCTTTGCCCGAGAACTCGTAGCAGTCGTAGTCGTCGACGATGAGCTCGATGCCGAACGGCTCGCTGCGCGTGAGCAGCAGGTCGAGCGTCTGCGGGAAGAGGTTGCGGTCGACGAAGAGCTGCGTGCGCCCCTCCTTCACCGCGTCGCGGCTGCGCAGGGCGAACATCATGAGCATCGCCTCGGCCGTCGCCGTCCCCTCGTCGAGCAGCGAGCAGTTGGCGATTTCCATGCCCGTGAGCGAGAGCACGGCGGTCTGGAAATTGAGCAGCGCTTCCAGACGCCCCTGCGAGATTTCGGCCTGGTAGGGGGTGTAGGAGGTGTACCACGCGGGATTCTCGAAGACGTTGCGCGCCACGGCGGCCGGTACGGCGCAGGGGTAGTAGCCCATGCCGATGAACGACCGCAGCGGGTGGTTGCGGTCGGCCAGCGCACGGATATGTGCGGCGAATTCGTATTCGCTCATGCCCGCAGGCAGGTCGAGCGGTTTTTTCAGCCGGATCGACTGGGGGATCACCTGCGCGATCAGTTCGTCGACGCTTCCGACACCGATCGTGTCGAGCATGGCTTTGAGTTCGTCGGGATTGCTGACGCCGATATGGCGGTCAGCGAATGTATCAAAAGACATTGTCGGTTGTATTTGAAATTGTTGTACTTGTTTCGGTTGTCGCAGGACTCGGGCGGGGCGTAGCCGCTTCGCGGATATCGACATTCCCACCCCGCTGTCCCCTCCCTTCGCTTCGCTCGGTTTCTGCGGCGGCGCCTCGGCATCCCGCGGGCGGGTGCGCTCGGCTTGCGCGCAGTTGACAAAGGGAGGGGCTTCTCAGGGCCGTATTCTGTCGGTTATGTTTGAAATTGTTGTACGGGTTTTGTCAATACCTGAAACTGCTGCCGCCGATGAATTCGCGCAGCAGCGAGGTGGGCGGAATCTCGGCGGGATCGATCGGGATGAAGTTGTCGAGGAATTTCAACAGCCGCTTGGCCTCGCCGTATTCGGGCACCGTATCGGGCACCTCGCGCAGGATACGTTCGGCATAGGGGCGCAGCACCGAGATCTCGTAGAAAAGCGACGAGTTGAACATCACGTCGGCGTTCTCCTGATAGGGGAAGATGTGCTTCTCCTCGCCGCGCCGCACGCTCTCCCAGCGTGCGAGCGTCGCCTGCGCGTTGTGGCCGCGCGTGGCGTTGTCGCGCACCATGCGGCGCAGCAGGCGGTTGTCGGTGGTGGCGATGCGCGAGAGGTTGTCCATCGCCACCGACGTGAAGCACGAGATGTAGATCTTGAACTTCATGTGGTCGGGGATGCTCGGCGTGAGGCGCGGGTTGAGTCCGTGGATGCCTTCGACGATCAGCACCGACCGGTCGTCGAGCCGCAGCGGATTGTCGTGCCACTGGCGTTTGCCGGTGATGAAGTCGTAGCGCGGCACGGGAAGGCTCTCGCCGGCGAAAAGGCGTTGCAGGTGGTCGTTGAAGAGTCTGAGGTCGATGGCTTCGAGCGCTTCGTAGTCGTACTCGCCGTCGGCGTCGCGCGGGGTCTTGTCTCGGTCGACGAAATAGTCGTCGAGCGAGATGAGCACGGGGTTCAGCCCCAGGATGCGCAACTGGATGCCCAGACGCTTGGCCGAGGTGGTCTTGCCGCTCGACGAGGGGCCGGAGATGAGTACCATGCGCGTTCCCTGCGAGCGGTTGGCCGCGGCGATCGTGTCGGCGATGCGCGCCAGCCGTTTCTCGTGGAAGGCTTCGGCGATCTTGATGAGCTCCGAGGCGTCGCCCGCCAGCACCTTGGCGTTGAGCCGGCCGACGGTCGGTACGCCCATGATGTCGACCCACTCCTTGTACTGGTGGAAGATGTCGAACAGCTTGTCCTGCGCCACGAGCGGTTTGAGCGCGTCGGGGTGGCTGCGTCCGGGCAGTACGACGTAGAAACCGTTGTAGTAGGGGCGGATGTCGAACAGGCGGATGTAGTCGGTCGACGGGGCGAGCGCGCCGTAGAAGTAGCCCTTCATGTCGCCCAGCGAGTAGAGCGTGCTGTAAAGGCGCGGTCGGGTGTTGAGCAGCTCGGTCTTGTCGTCGAATCCCAGCCGCGTGAATTCCATTGCGGCGTCGATCGACCGTACGCGGCTGCGGATGATCGGAATCGCCGCGTCGACCAGCTCCTCCATGCGGGTGCGGATGGCTTCGGCCTCCCGGGCGGAGATGCCGTCGCGCCCCTCGATTTCGCAGTAGAAGCCGCGCAGCATCGAGTGGCGGATGTAGAACTTGTGTTCGGGATAGAGCTCGCGGACGGCCCGCTGGAGGATGAACGACGCCGTGCGTTCGTAGACACGGATGCCTTCGAAGTGTGTGGCGTCGATATAACGCACCGTGATCGGGGTGTATACCTTGTAGTTCAGTTCCTTGATGCGGTTGTTGACGTAGGCCGCCAGGTAGGGGTGCGGTCCCTTGGGCAGGTATTGCCGCTGGATGTCGAGCAGCGACGTTCCCATTTCGACCTCGATCGTGCGGTCGAGGTTCTCGCAGATGACTTGGATAAGATCTCTCATGAGGTATGGGGCAAAAGGTGCGTAAAGATACGAATAAGCCGGGAGCGATGCAAATTTATTTGCGGTTGCCGGGGCGGAAGTGCTGAGACGCAGCCGACGGTAACGATAATTATTTGTGTCGGCAAGCGTGCCCGTTCCCGGGCGGTCAGCTTTCCGCAGGCAGCCGGATTTCGAGCAGCACCGGCAGATGATCCGATGCGCGGGCGGCGTCGCCCGCCTCGAAACAGTGCAGGACGCGCGCGCCGGCCGTTTCGCACGTGACGCCGTTGTCGAGTTGCAGGATGTAGTCGATGCACTTTTTCGGATCGTGCGAGGGGTAGGTGCCCCCGTCGGTGGGCGTCAGTACCGTCCAGGCCTCCTGCAACGCGCGGAGCGTTCCGGAGTCGGGGAGGGCGTTCAGGTCGCCGCCCAGAAAGACGGGTTTGGACGCCTCGGCGTAGCGTTCGCGCATCACGCGGTTGATGACGGCGACCTGATCGCGCTGCGCTGCGGCCGACGTATGGTCGAGGTGGGTGGTGGCGATCACGTACCGCGCCAGTTCGACGACCGTCAGCACGCGCGGCTCCGCACCTTCTCCCCGCGGCAGGGCGACGGTGAAATGGTCGAGGATGCGCTCGCGGGTCATGACGCCGACGCCGTAGCTTCCGCCCCGATAGGGCATGGCTCGGCCGAAGCGGTAGTCCCAGCCGCCTATGGCCCGGGCGATGCGTTCGAGTTGGAAAACGCCGCCCGTGCGGGTCGTGCAACTGTCGAGTTCGTTGAGGCAGACGGCGTCGGCGCCGACCTCCCGCATCATTTCGGCCACGAGCGGGTAGTCGTCGGCGATGTACTTGTTGAAGGTGCCTGCGTTGTAGGTCACCAGCCGTACCGTCTCCGCCGGTCGGGAATCGCCGCAGCCGGCCAGAAGAAACACAAGGCCGAGCAGCGGCGGAAACATTCGGAATTTATTCATGGTTCGCAAGGTCGGGTTTCCTACAAAGTTACGCATTTTTTTTCGCCGGATTCGCTCCGCACCGCGCTTTTTTGCAGGTCTGCCGTTGCGGCAGGGTTTGTGTGCGGCGGGAAGGCCGTGCCCGTCGGCCGGCGAAAGAAAACGTCGGAAAATTTGGAGGATCGACGGGGAGTCTCTATCTTTGTCTTCCCCATTATAATAAAGTGGGTTCTGGCCGGATGAATTCGAAAAAAGAGATACGTGTATGATGAAAAAATCGTTATTTGGCGCATTGCTGCTCTTCGTGCTGGCGGCTTGCTCGCCGCGCATGGAGACGGTGGTGATTCTTTCGACCAACGACATCCACGCCCATATCGAGAAGTTCCCGCAGCTGGCCGAAGCCGTCAAGAA
>OOAE01001873.1_pt1 | contig 13122 bp, 10 predicted proteins | sample 1671271 | NCBI WGS metagenome assembly OOAE01 (sample SAMN06348139, study PRJEB24527) | human gut metagenome | biome: human gut; feature: ankylosing spondylitis patient; material: feces | host: Homo sapiens | place: China | collected 2015-10 | reverse complement strand
GGAAGCTGAGTATGTATAGGTTTGATTAGATATTCAATGGCTAGCCATTAGCCCTTTCTCATCAAAATCAAATTCTCTCTGATGGTGCGCTGCTGTTCTGTCGGCACCCACTACAAAAAATTCGCTCTTGCCTCCTGCAGCTTTCACGCGGGTTGCGAGCATCGTGAAATCCTCAGAGCATCCAAGCTTCTTGTGCTGTACAACGCGTTCACAGCTCGGAAGGCTTCCGGCAACTTCCGTCACCATAGCTGCCAGTTCCGGATCATTATTAAGTTCACCGGCCTCACCGACTTTCTCAACTTCATACTCAACGTCGTAAGCCAAGGCTGTACCTTTAACGATACGATTGGCCTGATCTACCATGAAATCGTTGATTTCGGCTTTTTCCCCGCGTACTTCTAATTGGACCTGGGCATGTACCGGAATGACATTTCTGCCTTCTCCGGCTTGCATCATTCCTACGTTAATGCAGCCGATACCTTTTCCATGGCGAGCCATGCCAAGAAGCTCAGATACACACGTGCAAGCACAGGCCAAAGCATTCCTTCCAAGGTGAGGACTCATTGTCGGGTGAGCCGGACGACCTTTGAAGCGAACATCCAACTTAGTCGTGCAGAGGACACCTTCCGGATAGACACAGACTTCACCGGTCGGACACATCATTGCCAGATGAGCTCCTAACAGATAGTTGACGTCGTCTAAGAGGCCGGAAGCTGCTTGAGCCGCACCTCCTCTCACGCCTTCTTCCGCCGGCTGGAAAATCAGCTTAATCTTTCCGCACAGTTGATCTTTGTGATCAACGATCCATTGCGCCATGGTCAGACCTACGGCCGTGTGGCCGTCATGTCCGCAGGAATGCATGACACCTGCGTGACGAGATCTGAAGTTTTCCTTGTTCGGAAGATGGTCTTTGAGGTCTGTTTCTTCAACACCGACGCAGTCAATATCGAAACGCAGACCCGTGACAGGACCCGGTTTGCCGGTATCTAATTCCGCGATAGTACCCGTGTAGCCGTGCATTCTCTCGATGAGTTTCGGGTCGACACCTTCTTCCAGAGCCCTCTGTTTGCTTTTTTCGACAAAGTCTTCCGGTCTTCCCATAACCGCATCAAGGCCGACCTGCTCAACTCCGGCATACGTCTTCCAACCAAGCGGTTCAATTGTCTCCAAAATTTTGGCGGTTGTGCAAAATTCGCCCCAACCAAGCTCAGGAATTTGATGAAGCTCTCTTCTGAGTTTTACTGCGTTTTTGACGTAATCCATGATGTTCTCCTAAACCATAGCTAATGCAACAAAGATGACGGCAATAATCATCGGAATTGCCAGACGTTTCGTCAGTTCGATCGGATTGCTGACTCCAGCAAGGCCGCAAATCACGATGGCAACACCTGAAATCGGACTCATCATTCGGCCAAGCGCCCCGGCCAAAGCAGCCATAGTTCCCAGCGTCGGAACAGCCATACCGAAACTCGGGGCATGCGGCGTAACCGCTTCGTTAAAAGCAAATGCAGCAGCATCTCCCGACCCGGTGATGACACCCATCACAAATGGTCCAAAGGACCCGCCCCAGCGAGCAATTTCGTTTGATCCGCGAAGCACTTCAATGAAGACGGCAATGAGACCGGATGCCTTCAAGCCGGCGGCAAAAACACCTGCTGCGATAATGATGCCTAAGACTTCTCCGTATCCGTTGCCCATACCTGCAAAGAAACGTTTAGAGAAAGCCTGAGGATCAGACAAAGTTACTGCCAGCGTGTAGATTGCGCCGACAATCATGGCCTGAGCAACGCCCATCTTTATAGCGGGAATCCACAAATTTCCGGTAACGAGAATAAGCACGGGAACAAGCGGCGCCAAAGCTTTCAAGATATTGACGCGCTGAACATCGCTTTCTTCGGCTAATTCATCTTCAGAAACAGAGCCCGGCTTGTAGTCTCCGAGCAAAATACACATGATCGTGACACCGATCATCGAGATCGCGCCGCAAACCAATGTGTAGTTCATGTGGACGCCGATTGTTTGGATGACATCAAGGTTGGCCATTTTGGCCACATAAGCGTTGTGAGAAAGACCGGGAGAAAGCATGGAGCCGAACGTTCCGCCGAGGATTGCTGCGGCGGTACCGGGACGGCTGACGCCGGCTCGACGATGCAAAGGAATCATTGTCGGCCCCACGGCTGCTGCACAACCGGCCGCGGACGGAATCGCAATGCAGATGAAATAGGTAATAGCAGTTGCCGCCGGGATTAACAGTAAGCCAAGTTTGCTCAAAGGTGCCGATAAAAGCTTGACCAAATGCACGTCGCATTTGGTCATCTGCACGACGAAAGCAAAGCCCATCGCCGAGCAAATCGCCATGATCAGCCCGCTGTTCGTCATAGACTTCGCAAATGCATTCAAACCTTGCATCGGATCTAAAGACAGACAGGTCATAAGGAAACCGGAAGCTAACAAGACCAAGCGGGTTTCATAGCGCTTGATCAGAGCAGCCACCGTCAAAATGACGATAACGATGGCAGCCCACACTGTCCAAGTCATAATCTTCTCCTATGGATTATCGTTATGTCACCATTGTGAAGACTGAACTGCGTTACGGTAAGATATCAAAGAGTGACATCGTTTTGATCTAAACGGAACACTATGCGCAGCCTTGATACCATCGAAACTCTGGAAACCTTTGTCGTTCTTGCGAGGTTAGGCAGTGTCGGAAAAACCGCCGAACAGCTCCATATTTCAAAGGCTTCGGTTTCCCGTCGTATTTCCGCACTTGAAAAATCCGTCGGAAAGCTTTTTGTGAGGGATCAAGACGGAAGCGAATTGACTCCGCATGGCTGCGTATTTCTTGAAAAAATCCAGCCTCTCTTAGAGCGTTTTAATAAGCTGTCAGCGCCCGTCTCACGACCGGAAGGCAGCATCAGCGGAAGCATCCGAATATCTGCTCCCAACGCGATCGGAAATGGTTTGTTAATTCCTTGGATTACTGCATTCCAAAGGAGAAATCCATAACTCGTCGTCAATCTGACATTGACTCTCGGGCCTGTCCACATCATTCCTCCTGAGTGCGACATCAGGATTAACCATGGCCTTTACCCGTGTTCGAATGCCGTGATTAGAAAACTTGGAGAAATGCGCCGAATGATGGTGGCGTCCGCTGGTTATCTCGCAAAACACGGTGCTCCGAAAACACCGGAAGATTTAGAATTTCATGAACTTTTAGGCGGCAACGATTTAGTCAACGGAGCGCCTTTAGTCCTTCTTAAGAACAATGAGCGTGTCCTCGTTCCCATCCACTCAAAACTTAGACTAAAAGATCATACAGCGGCAAGAACCGCAGCGTTGTCCGATGCCGGAATCAGTGTTCACGCCTTCCGTTACGATACTTTGGATTTAGTACGCCGCAAACAACTTAATCATGTTCTTCCGGAATGGGAGCCAGAACCTTCTCCCGTCAGCCTGCTTCTTCCCGTCGGCAGAAAACCAACGTCAGCCGTCGAAGCCTTGTGTGACTTCATCTCTGAAAAATGGCGCTCTAACCCGGAACTTATTTTTTAAACATGAATTCTAAAAACACCGAAAATAATGCAACTTTGCGCCAGTGGCAGTTATTCATTCTTGCCATTGAAAAAGGAAGTATCCTTGGAGCAGCGGCTGCCGCCGGCACCGATCCAGCCGTCGTCAGCAAAGAAATCACAAAACTTAAACACCTTCTTGGAGAGCCTCTTCTGGATCGTTCACGCTCAGGAGTAAGGCCCACATGGTTAGGCGCCCAAAAATACAAAGAAGCGGTCAAACTTCTACACGAGATTCATGAGGTTTTGTCAGCATCGGAAGATGCAACACTACGATCCTCGACCATTCGGCTTGCCGTTCCCGGTGCTCTGACCGGCCTGATCGCCAAACCTCTTGCTGAGTTCGAAAAACTTCAATCTTTGAACCACACACCTATCGAGATCAACAGTTATCAAAACCTCGACGACATTCAGCCTGAAAATTTCGATCTGATCATTTGTACACAAACGCTGCCTAATGTCAGGATGATTGCTTACGATATCGCAAGTATTTCATATGGAATTTTTGCCTCTCCCGACTTTCTTGCGCAAAACAAAAGAATCACGGTTCCTGCTCAGTTAGAAAAACTGCCTCTAATCCATTCGAAGAGCGAGAAAGTTCTTTTGCAAGGACCTCTTCAAAGTATCACCATTACTGTGGAACCTCAGATCAGAATTAATTCTGATGAAGCAATGATCAGTGCTGCAGTTGAAGGTTTAGGTATTGCACTTCGCATTCCTCTTTGGGCGGCAGAGTCATTAACGAAGAGCGGCAGCTTGATTCAAATACTGGGAGAATAGCATCTTCCAAACGCTCCTGTATGGCTTCTAAAGCACCCGGGGAGGAAGATTCCTGACTTAGAAAAACTTATTCCGTTTCTGAAAGAAACATGGTCGTTCCATCCGACGTTATCAAAAAATTGCAGAGATCAAAACCCGAACAATGATTAATCACCCAAACCTAAAAAACTTTGATGCCGCTGAGTACTTAGAAACGAAGGAAGACGTCCTTCTGTTTCTGAATGAAGCCTTTTCTTCGAGAGACACTGACCATATCGTCAGTGCTGTCGAATCAGTCCTTAGATCAAAGCCGGTTAGAGCGATGCAAGGGTCGGGTGGCAACCTAAAGAATGTTGAACAAACGTTCGGGGAAGACCGAAAGCCTACCCTTCAAACGCTAATTTGCATTGCTGAAGCACTAAATTCTCAGCTGGGGCTTTTCCCAACTGACTGCACTGGTGCAATCTCATAGGCAGAAAACCCCATAAACTCCTTGAATCGAGTTCAATCATCCCAAGCTGAACTTGATTTAACTTCCCGGAGTAAGAAGCTCAAAGTGCTTCGATATTGCGCAAAAGTTTTCATTTTCTTTCAAGGGGGTCTCATCGACACAAAACTTCACAACTAACACAATTTCTGACTGTATTACTTGAGCAATGCGTGTAGATTACCGCCCTGAAGACATCGATTTGGGTCTTCACAGTCTTTCATTTGAAGGGGATGAAAGATTTTGGTGTTGCATGAGATGAAGTTGTAGCCACCGTGTTTTCCTCCTATGTCACGGCAGAGCTCCTTCATTTAAAACTCATTTGCTTATCCGGCGCCGCGCGGCGTCGGATTTTTTTTCGCCTTTTTCAGGCGTAAAAAACGGCGAGTCAAAATCGCACTCGCCGTCTCTGTTTTCTAATGCTTCAACTATTGCTGTTTCGCCGTATCAAGTTTCACAGGTTCGCCGTCAACGGGTTTTGGCGCAGGCTCAGCTTGGTTTGCAGCCGGAGATTGTTTTTTGAGCTTTTCCGCTTCTTCGATTTCTCGAATGGCCTGCTGTTCTTCAATCAAAGCCTGGTCGATCCAGCCACCGCCCAAAGCCTGATAGATCTGAGCAACCGAGTTCAAAGCGCGAGACTTCACTTCGGCTAGCGAAATCTGCTGCGGCAGCAGAGACTGCTCGGCCTGCAAAACCGTGAAGTAGCCCGTGTAGCCGCCCTGATACTGAGCGTTAGCCAAACGAGAATAATCTTCCAAGCTCATGACCAGACTCCGCTTGCTGCGAAGTTCTTCAATCACGTTCTGGCGGCGACTCAAAGCGTTATCCACATCGGCAAAGGCTGTTGAGACTGCTAACTGATAAGCTGCCAACAATGCCTTCTGCTGGGCTTCCGCGCTGCGGACGCCGGCGGTTACTGCGCCCCAATGGAAGATCGGTCCGCTGATATTGCCGGCGTACTGCCAAACTTTAGACGGACCCTTGAACAACTCTCTCAGCTGGTCACTGGAAAAGCCGAGGCCCCCGGACAAAGAGATCGACGGGAAGTAAAGTGCTTTAGCCGCACCAATATCGGCGTTGGCAGCTTTAAGCTGCTCTTCTGCCTGAATCACGTCGGGACGTTCTTCCAGTAACTGACTCGGAATCCCGGCAACAACATCCGGTACGTCCAGTTCATCCAATGCTTTGGGTTTCGGAAAGTCCTCAACCGGAACACCCGTCAGAATGGAAAGCGAATTCTTCAGCTCCGTGCGGTTCTGGCGAATCTGCGGGATCTGGACCATCGCGCTTTCCCATTGCGACCAAGCCTGAGCAACTTCCATCTCTGAAACGTTGCCGTGGTTAAATCTCAAGAGGAACAGCTGGTAAGTCTTGTGATAGCTCTCCGCAGTCTCCTCAGCAATCTTGTACTGCTCTTCGGTCATCAGGATCGAAAGATAAGTACTGATCACTGAACCGATAACAGAAGAAATCGCTGCCCGATGAGCCGCTTCCGTCGCTCTCAAGCTGGCCTGAGCAGACTCGGTCTGACGTCTGATCTTGCCCCACAAGTCAATTTCCCAAGAAGCTGTTGCGAGGACTTCGTAGCTCTTGATCGGCTTGTCTCCCATTGCAGCCCCGGTCGGAGTATTCAGGCTGGCCTTCGATTTTCCAAGGTCGCCTGAGTAATTAAGCTGCGGGAAGAGATTGGCTCGGGCCGTTGTCAGAGCCGCTGCGGCCCTCTCAACGTTGGCCATCGTCTGTTGAAGCGTGCGGTTATTGGCAATCGCTTTAGAGACGAAGAAGTCAAGGTTGGGATCGTGATACTCAGTCCACCATCTCGCCTTCAAAAGATTGACATCCGTCTCTTCACCGCGAACGTGTCGGTAGTCCTTTGGAACCGGAACATAAGGACGGTTATAGTCGGGACCGACCGCGCAGCCCGTCAGCATTGTGGCGCTAACCGCCGCTGCTAGAAATGTGCGTCGATTCATCATTTGCCTTCTCCTTTGTTCTTATCGGCATCCGCAGCTTTTTGAGAAGCATCAGCTGCCTTTTGGGAGGCTTCATTGGCGGCAAGCTCAACTTTCGTAATTTCTGTCTTGTCGCTCTTAATGCTCTTATCTCTTTCAAGATCGGTCAGCTCGTCAGCGGATTTCACATTCGCCTGCTGTTCCTGCGGTGTCAAGTCACCGATACCGATATCCTGGTTTTCCAAGCCTTCGGGGTTAAATCCCGGAGAGTTGGTAATCGTAAGTTCGCCGGTCGGAGAAACTTTTACGGTTGCATTCGGATCATAAACAGTACCCGGTCCGCGGAGAATAGCGGAACGAAGCTTGTCGGTAATCGGAATATTTCTGGAAGAGAGCTTGGCTGCGAGTTTCAAAGCGCTCTTAGCACCGGAGCGTTCGGCCCAGCCTTCAAACCAGACGTAGAAGATCGGCACGAACAGAAGAGCCAGCGTAGACACACCGATCATGCCGCCCACAATACCGGTACCCAGAGAATGACGGGAGGCCGCGCCGGCGCCGGTCGCAATAGCCAGCGGGAAAGTACCGCCGATGAACGCCAGAGACGTCATGATAATCGGACGAAAACGAAGTTCGCCGGCATCGATAGCGGCTCGCACCAAGTCCATACCTTTGTGACGAAGTTCAACCGCAAATTCCACAATCAAAATCGCGTTCTTTGCCGCCAAACCGATCATCACCAGCATACCGATCTGGAAGTAAACGTCGTTTTCCAGGCCGCGGGCCCAGGTTGCCAGCAAAGCTCCGATCACGCCGAACGGAACCGCCAGAATCACGGAACCCGGAAGTGCCCAGCTTTCATACTGTGCAGCCAGCACTAGGAACACCAGCAGCAGACCGAAACCGAACACAATTGCGGAAGAAGATCCCGAACTTTGCTGTTCGTAGCTGATACCGGTCCATCCGTAGGTGTAACCCGGAGGCAACACTTCGGCTGCGACTTCTTCCAAGGCCTTCATGCCCTGACCGGAAGAGTAGCCCGGAGCGGCATTGCCGATCACCTGTGCAGCGGGGAAGCCGTTGTAGTGCGGCAGCGAAGTTGCACCGTTGGTATATTCCGTCGTAATAACGGAACTTAACGGAATCATTTCGCCGTCCGTGTTGCGGACATACAGTTTGTCAATGTCTTCCGGTTTTGCACGATATTTCGGCTCGGACTGCATGATCACGAACCAAACACGGGAGAACTGGCTGAACTGACTGGAAATCGCTGAACCAAACTGGCTTTGCAGTGTATTAAACACATCTGCTGTGCTTAAGCCTAATAATTGAGCCTTATCTCGGTCAAAGTTAATCTTGAGCTGCTGATTGTTGGCGTTATAAGTGCTCGTGAGTCCTGTCAGTTCCGGACGCTGACGGGCCTTCTGCAGGAAGTTGTTCAAGACATCGCCCAACTGCTGAGGTGTGCCGCTTCCGGTGTCCTGAATCCAGAATTCAAAACCGCCTGTGGTACCTAAGCCCGGAATCGCCGGCGGGTTAATCGGAACCACCAAAGCTTGCATCTGAGAAGCCATGCCGCGGTATTGCATCTGCTGCATAATCGCATCCGCACTCATCTCTTTTGCAGTTTCCGAATTCTTATAGCGCTCTTCAAAAGGATCTAAGGTCATGAAGAACGTACCGGCATTGGTCTTCATACCGCCGTCAAGCAGGGAGAAGCCGCCGATGGAGTTCTTCGTCATAATGCCCTTGACCGGATCCAGAGCTTTTTCGATGGTGTCCATCGCTTCTGTAGATCTCTGCAGGCTCGCAGAGGAAGGAAGCATGATGGCCGCCAGAACGTAACCCTGGTCCTCACTCGGCACAAAGCCGGTCGGGAGCACGCGGAACATCTGGAAAATCGCAACGCCCATACCGGCAAACAGAATGATGACGAGCAGTGTTCTGCGGAACAAGGCACGAGTCCATTCGCCGTACTTCACTGTCAGACGTCCGAACATCTGATTGAAGCGGAAGAAGAATCCGTGTGTCTTCGGTTCTTCATGCGACAGCCAAGCCGCGCACAGTGCCGGGGTCAGTGTCAAGGCGACGAAGCCGGAAATGGCCACGGAAATTGCAATCGTGATGGCGAACTGCTTGTAGAGCATACCGGTTGTTCCGCCCATGAAAGCTGCCGGAACGAACACACTCGCCAGCACCAGCACGGTAGCGATAATCGGGCCTGACACTTCGGACATAGCCAAAATCGTCGCGTCGACCGGGTTCATGGCTTTTTCGGACATGTTTCGCTCGACGTTTTCCACAACCACAATTGCATCGTCCACCACCAAGCCGATCGCCAGGACCAAGCCGAATAAGGTCAGCAAGTTAATGGTGAAGCCTAGGGCCAGCATACCGACGAAGGTACCCGTCAAGGCAACCACAATGGCTGTACAAGCAATCGCCGTCGACTTGAAGCTCTGCAAGAAAATGTAGATCACACCGATCACAAGAAGCACAGCTTCAAACAGCGTCTTAATCACTTCATCGATAGAAATACGGACGAACTCGGTCGTATCAATAGCGACTTTGTAATCCAAGCCTTCCGGGAAATTTGCCTTGAGCTGCTCCAATGTCTTTCTAACATTCGTCGCCACATCCAGAGCATTCGCACCGGCCTGCTGATAAACCGCAATGTAGCTTGTCGGCATACCGTTCATATTGGACGACACATCGTAGCTCTGAGAACCGAGTTCGACACTTGCAACGTCCTTCAAACGAACAATGGCACTTTGATCCTGATTTGAACGAATGATGATGTTTTCATATCCCTTCGGATCCACCGATGGAGACGGAGCAAGAACCGGGAAGGTTTGAATTGTTCCGGGAACCGACGGTGCCGCGCCGATGTTGCCTGCTGCAAATCGCTTATTCTGATTTGCGACAGCGTTATTAATATCGGAGGTTGTAATACCCAGAGAAGCCATGCGGTCCGGGTTCAGCCAAATACGCATTGCCTGATTGGCGTTGCCCATTACGGCAGATTGACCGGCGCCCTTCACACGCTTAATCGCGTCAAGGACGTAAACGTTGGCGTAGTTATTAATGTAATCGCGGGTATAACGGTCGCCTGTACCGTAAATACCGATCAGCATCAGAATAGATGAAGATCGTTTTTCAATCTGAAGGCCGTTTTGAATGACTTCGTTCGGCAGGTACGGCTGTGCGATATTGACACGGTTTTGCACCTGCACCTGCGCAATATCCGGATCGGTACCGATATCGAAGAAGACAGTCAGCATCATGGTGCCGGTCGATGACGAGGAGCTCGTCATATAAATCATGTTATCGACACCGTTGACCTGTGTTTCAATCGGAGCAGCCACCGTTTCAGCAACTGTCTTGGCATCTGCGCCCGGATAAGTAGCTGTGACCATAATCTGCACCGGCGCCATGTTCGGATACTGCTCAATCGGCAGCTGGAACATAGAAATCAGACCGGAGATCACAATCACCAACGAAACAACGATGGCGAAAATCGGTCGCTTAATAAAGAAGTTCGAGAACATACGGGCCCCCTATTACTTCTTAGCCTTGTCGTCAGCAGAAGATTTCTGGTCCACTTCTTTGACAATCTTCACAGGAGCTTCGCTGGCCAAAAGCATCATGCCTTCGGTTACCACCTTGTCTCCTTCATCCAGGCCGTTCTTAATCAGCCAGTCGTTGCCGATCCAGCTGCCGACTTCGACCGGACGGAACTGAGCTTTATTGTCTTTGGTGATGACCCAAACAAAGTGGCCCTTACTGCCTTCTTGTACCGCAATCTGAGGAACGACGATTGCATTGACGTAAGTGGCCCCTTTCACAATTGCGCGCACATACTGCTGAGGTCTCAACTGATTGTTCGGGTTTTCAAAAGATGCACGGAGCTCAAATGTTCCGGTACTCGGATTAAAGTTCGGGGACGAAAATGTCACGCGTCCGCTAATCGGATAGATCTCGCCGCCGGCAAGTTCCAACTGGACTTCGTAGTCATGGTTTTCCGGACGGCGAAGTATGCCTTCTTTCACTTCCTGGTTGATCTTGGCTTCTTCGTTTTCGGACATGGAGAACGTTACCCACATCGGCGACATCGTATAGACCGTCGCAAGATGGGAGTTGCTCATATTGATGTAAGTACCGTCTGTCTGAAGCGCGGAGCTGGCGTAGCCGGTCACCGGAGAAGTGATCGTGCAGTAAGAAAGATTGAGTTTGGCATTTTCTACTTGCGCCTTAGCGTTGGACACAGCTGCGGCAGTGGTCTGGAAGTCACCGATGGCTTGGTCCAAGTCGGTCTGGCTCAGTGCTTTAAGTTTGGCCAGAGGACGAATACGGTTCAAATTTCTCTTTGCCACTTCGTGGGCAGCGAGACTTGAGTCCAGAGAAGCCAAAGCTTCGGAGAGCTGAACCTCAAAGGGCTTTTTATCCATCATGAAAAGCACATCTCCGGCGTTTACCATACCGCCTTCGGTGTATTTTCTGGCATCCAAGAAACCGTTGACACGGCTATAGATTTCAACCGCTCGAGAGCTTTCTGTTTTAGCGACCCACGTCATATCCGCGGGCACGTCATGCCGCGTTACTTTTACCACTGAAACCGGGCTCGGACCTCGTCCCGCCTGACCTTCTTTTCCCTTGTCGCATCCGCTTAAAGCCAGAACTCCGCAAAGCACAGCGGCAGTTAGCATCGAATATCGGCTGAAATAGTTTTTTGTCACGTTGTACCTCTTCTTCTAATCCCCGTACCACCTAGAAAGCGGCAGAACTGCTTTTTTGTAAATACGGTAAATATATGTGTAACTTTTATAAGTATCGTTGTCGGAGGTGCGAGTGTGGTTGTCTTTCGCTCATTTCAAGACTAGATAGATACCTCTTTCACGGAAAGTCAATAGGAAAACCCGAAGCAGATAAACCCCTACGAAATTGTCAGACAATTTCTTTGCCACCGAATTAGAATGTAATTGTTCGAAATAAAACTTACAAATTATTAGAACAAACTTCGAACCATCGGCAAGGAGCTGATATGACAAAACTTAAAGTATTCTCTCTGCTGCCGGCTCTTCTACTCGCATCGATTGTTCAAGCCTGGGAAGCGCCCGACGTTCGGAATCCGTGCGTTAGCGCTTAGCGCCATCTTTTTATCTTTTCCGAGGACAGGTACCGCTTCACCTGTCGCACCCGGCATTTCTGCCGGAGAAAGAAACCCTTCTACTGCCAGAAGACTGCCAATTCCTAACACCGTCGCAAAAGCTCAGCAGTGGCTTCGGCGCCCTGCCCGCATCATGAGTCCGCAAGAAGTGATTCGTATGGCAGGTGAAGAATCACCGGACTGGCAGGAAGTTGCTCGCCACGGCAGCATCCTTCACGGCAAACTGCACGAGGTATCAGAAAACTACCTCAAGATGGATGAAACGCTGATCTTCCTTCTGAACATGCGGCACACGAGTAACTTCCAAGTGGGAAGCGAAGTCATGCTGCGCATCAAGGAAGTCTCTGTAGACCGTAAAGCGATATACGCCATCTTGGTACCATCTGAAGCGACGACCCGCGGTTTCTGAACTCGGACCTTTGCTCAGATTCTCTCTAATTTTGTTGATGAGTTTGAGAAAGCACCTCCGAAATTCAATCCTTACCTCTCCTGAAGCCCAGCTTATCCTGGCCAACTGGGCTTTGTCGAACTCTGTTGATTTAACATTGATAGTAAGTAGTTTCACCTCCAATGAGCAACGCTTTAACTACAGAAAGAGGCATCCGAAAGTTTCAAAGAATCTTAACTGTTCTTCTTTGGGCACGTCTGGTTTGAAGTATTGCTTGTTAGACTTATTCAGGTTAGCCTTGGAGAAAATATTGCGAATAAGTCCGGATCTTTTCTGGACGCAGCTTTCACGAAAAGTGTCACCTCAGAGTCGGTTTAAGAGGATAGTATGGAAAGAAAAACTTTTTCCCAACTGCCGTTAGGTGTGTCTGATTTTCATAAGTTACGAGAGTTGGAAAAAATTTACGTAGACAAGACTGGCCTGCTCTATGAACTTATCACCACCTTTGAAAAAGTTTTTCTTGCTCGGCCTAGGCGTTTCGGTAAGTCGCTTTTGGTCTCTACCTTTGAATCACTTTTCAAATATGGAACGAGAGATTTCAAAGGGCTGGCGATTGAAAAACTTTGGAAAGATAAAACTTACAAAGTTATCCGACTGGACTTCTCCAACTTAAAAGATTTCTCCAGTGAAGAAGAATTTTCTGTCCTCTTAGACGAATACTTTGAGATTTTGATGGCTCAGAGCGAAGTTACCGTTATCTGGAAGCTATACAAACCTGTACATTGCTTCTCAGTTCGCTCTTC
>OOAE01001863.1_pt1 | contig 13150 bp, 9 predicted proteins | sample 1671271 | NCBI WGS metagenome assembly OOAE01 (sample SAMN06348139, study PRJEB24527) | human gut metagenome | biome: human gut; feature: ankylosing spondylitis patient; material: feces | host: Homo sapiens | place: China | collected 2015-10 | reverse complement strand
AGAGCAATTAACCTACGCTCATTTCCAATAAATTACACTCTTTTCGTAACTTCATGCAGCAAAAGTACGAAAAAAGGTTTAAACGAGCCTATTCTCATATAAAATATGTACCTTTGCCGAATAATTTTGACTTCAAATGGGAAAGATAATAGCATTGGCCAACCAAAAAGGTGGCGTAGGCAAGACAACAACAACAATAAACTTGGCAGCATCGCTCGCTACATTCGAAAAGACGGTGCTCGTGGTGGACGCCGACCCGCAGGCGAACGCATCGAGCGGACTTGGTGTGGACATCAAGGAGATTGACTGCTCGCTCTACGAGTGCATCATCGATCATGCTGACGTACACGATGCTGTCTACACCACTGACATCAACGGACTCGACGTCATTCCCAGCCATATTGACCTCGTTGGAGCAGAGATAGAGATGCTCAACCTGAAGAACCGCGAGCGCGTTATCAAGAATATGCTCGACCAGATACGCGACGACTACGACTATATACTTATCGACTGCAGTCCGTCGCTCGGACTCATCACCGTGAATGCCCTCACCGCAGCCGACTCGGTCATCATTCCCGTGCAGTGCGAGTACTTCGCACTCGAAGGCATTACAAAGCTCCTCAACACCATTAAGATTATAAAGAGCAAGCTCAATCCGGCGTTGGAGATAGAAGGCTTCCTGCTCACCATGTACGATAGTCGTCTGCGCCTCGCCAATCAGATATACGACGAGGTGAAGCGACACTTCCAAGAACTTGTGTTCAAGACTGTTATACAACGCAACGTGAAGCTCAGCGAGAGTCCGAGTCATGGACTCCCCGTAATACTTTACGATGCCGACTCGGCAGGGTCGAAGAACCACTTGGCACTCGCCAAGGAAATAATCAACAAAAACGAAAAAAGAGTAAACAAACAAGACGATGGCAGTACACAAGAAATACAATAGAAGCGTATTAGGACGCGGACTCGACGAGATAGAAGGCGGACGCGGACTCGACGCTCTTATCGACACCGGTGGTGTGCGCACGCAAGGTACGTCCACAATCAACGAAATTCCGCTCAGCCAGATAGAAGCAAACCCCAATCAGCCCCGCCGCGACTTCGACCCTGAAGCACTGCAGGAGTTGGCTAACAGCATAAGTGAGATAGGTATTATTCAGCCTATCACGCTGCGTCAGGTGTCTGACGACCGCTTCCAGATTATCGCCGGCGAGCGTCGTTGGCGTGCTTCGCAGATGGCAGGACTCACAGCGATTCCGGCTTACATACGCACTATCGCCGACGAGAACGTTATGGAGATGGCTCTCGTTGAGAATATACAACGCGAAGACCTCAATGCCATAGAGATAGCACTCGCCTACGAACATCTGCTTGATGCCGACGGAATGACACAAGAGAAGGTGTCGGAGCGTGTAGGAAAGAGCCGCACAGCCATTACCAACTATCTGCGTCTGCTCCGTCTGCCGGCTCAGGTGCAGATAGCCCTGCAGAAGAAAGAGATAGACATGGGACATGCTCGTGCCATCCTGGCAATCGATTCGCCATCGTTGCAGATAAAACTCTTCAACGAAGTGCTCAAGAACGGCTACTCCGTACGCAAGGTGGAGGAGATGGCACAGATGCTGAAGAATGGAGAGGACGTGAACAGTGGCTCGAAGAAGATTGTGGCAAAGTCGAAGCTTCCAGAGGAGTACAACGCGCTGCGCACCCACCTCTCCGAATTCTTGCAAACGAAAGTGCAGATGACATGCTCGCCGAAAGGCAAGGGAAAGATAACCATTCCTTTCGCCAACGAAGAGGAGTTGGAGCATATCATGGCTGTGTTCGATAAGATGAAGTAAACGTTCTGTGCGTTACTTGTAGATAAACAAATCATAAAGAAGAACAGTGAAAAAGGACATTACATATATATTACAAACATTGACACTTACTGCGTTTCTGCTGCTGTTCGGTACAACAGCAAAGGCGCAAGAGCAGGTCGTAGCTGATAGTATGGATGTTCAGTTCACGTCTATAAAAGCCGATAGTATCTTCGTAGCCAGTGACACCATCATCGGTAAGCCTAAGCGCGACTGGAGCACGTGGCGACCCAACCCGAAGCGTGCAATGTGGCTCGCTATTGTCCTGCCTGGTGCCGGACAGATATACAACCGCAAGTATTGGAAACTGCCGATCGTGTATGGCGGATTCGTTGGTTGCGCCTATGCCATGCGTTGGAACAACCAGATGTATTCCGACTATTCGCAAGCGTATCTCGACTTGATGGACGACGACCCGAACACGCAGAGCTATAATCAGTTCTTGCATCTCGGAGCGAAGATTGACGAGACAAACATACAACGCTATCAGCAACTCTTCAAGAAACGTAAGGACAAGTTCCGTCGTTGGCGCGACTTGAGCTTCTTCTGCTTGGTGGGAGTCTACGCACTCTCCATCATCGATGCCTACGTCGATGCATCGCTCTCCGAGTTCGATATCTCGAAAGACTTGAGCTTGAGGGTGGAGCCTACGATACTTAACAACGACCGCGAAAGAAATCCGTTCAAGGCTAATAGCTTGGGATTGAGTTGTAGCCTGAATTTCTAAAGACAAACAAACGAATATGAATAAATCACTGATACTTATAGCCGCAGCATTTTTCGGCTTTACCAGTCAGGCTCTCGCGCAGAGCGAGAATAATGACGACGAAATCGTTATAACCGATGCTCATGGTAAGCAGGAGGTTATCGACCTGCCCGAGGCACTTACCAACGATTATGATAGTCTGCTCAACAACTACAATAGCAAGACCTATCTGCATGTTAACTTCGACTGCAACATGCCCGATGTGAACCCCGTGTATAGTGCGGAGGTGTATAAAGAACGTCTGAGCCGTATGCCGACAATCATTGAGATGCCATACAATGATGTCGTACAGAAGTTTATAGACCGTTACAGCGGACGCTTGCGCCGCTCGGTGAGCGTAATGCTCGGCGCACAGAACTTCTATATGCCTATATTCGAGGAGGCACTCGAGTCTTACGGCTTGCCGCTCGAACTGAAATATCTTCCAGTGATAGAGTCGGCACTCAACCCGAACGCCGTTTCGCGCGTCGGTGCCACTGGTCTGTGGCAGTTTATGATTACAACCGGCAAGAAGTATGGCTTGGAGGTGAACTCGCTTGTCGACGAGCGTCGCGACCCCGTGCGTGCATCGTACGCCGCAGCTCACTACCTGCGCGACCTCTATAAGATATTCGGCGATTGGAACCTTGTCATAGCAGCCTACAACTGCGGACCAGAAGCCATTAACCGAGCCATCCATCGCTCAAACGGCGAGAAGGACTATTGGCGCATCTATCCCTATCTGCCGAAGGAGACCCGTGGCTATGTTCCGGCGTTCATTGCCGCCAACTATATTATGAACTACTACTGCGAGCACAACATCTGTCCGATGCGTGCCGACTTGCCCGTGAAGACCGACACCGTGGTAGTCAACCGCGATGTACACTTCGAGCAGGTGGCTAAGGTGCTTGGTATGGATGTCGACCAGGTGAAGCAGCTCAACCCACAGTATCGTCGCAATGTGGTTAACGGCAGAACGAAACCGTCAGCACTGCGCCTGCCCGTGGCTATGGTGGGCAACTTCATCGATAACGAAGACTCTATCTACGCCTATCGCCCTGACGAACTGCTCACAAAACGACTTGAGGTGGCTGTGAACACAGAGACCCCAACCGTGTCGTACCGCTCTAAAGGCAGAGGTAGACACAGCAAATCGAGAACACGTAGAGGCTCGAATGGTCGTCGTAGGAGTGTGACTATACGCCAAGGCGACACACTCTCTGAAATCGCACGTCGTAGTGGAACAACAGTGAGCAAACTGAAGCGACTGAATAATATCAGCGGTACTAATATCCGTGCAGGCAAGAAGCTCCGCGTCAAGTAGTAATGATGCGGAAGTCTTCCTAATGCTGCATACATATATATACCTTATTAATATATAGGAGACCTAAATCATGGACGACCAAAATCTGAAAGACAAGCAGCGTGAGCTTGCTGATGACCAAATGATTGAACAAGCCTTCAAGGAAGTACTTGATATATACGTGGCATCGCGTCACCGAAAGAAGGTAGACATAATAACAAAGGCGTTCAACTTCGCACGACAGGCGCACAAAGGTGTGCGCCGGTTGTCGGGCGAACCATATATTATGCACCCTATCGCCGTGGCTCGCATCGCCGTAGAGGAGATGGGACTCGGCTCTACAAGTATCTGCGCCGCACTCTTGCACGATGTTGTGGAGGACACCGACTATACCGTAGAGGATATCTCGAACATCTTTGGCGAGAAGATAGCGCAGATTGTAGACGGACTGACAAAGATTTCGGGCGGTATCTTTGGCGACAAGGCATCTGCGCAGGCAGAGAACTTCAAGAAGTTGCTGCTCACGATGAGCGACGATATACGTGTCATCCTTATCAAGATATGCGATCGTCTGCACAATATGCGTACGCTACAATCGCAGCCTGCCAATAAGCAGTATAAGATTGCAGGCGAAACGCTTTACATCTATGCTCCGCTTGCCAACCGCTTAGGTTTGAACAAAATCAAGACCGAACTCGAAGACCTCTCGTTCCGCTACGAACATCCAGAGGAATACGACTATATAAAAGGAAAACTTGCAGATACGCAAGCGCAGCGCGATGTGCTCTTTGAGAACTTCACCGCTCCGATACGTGCTGCCCTCGACAAGATGGGCATCAAGTATGATCTGAAGGCGCGTGTGAAGAGTCCTTATTCTATTTGGAATAAGATGCAGAACAAGCACGTCACCTTCGACGAAATCTACGATATTCTTGCTGTACGTATAATTTATACGCCGAAGGAACGCTCGGAGGAAATCAACGAGTGCTTCAAGATATACGTCGCAATCAGTCAGATATACAAGTCGCACCCCGACCGTTTGCGCGACTGGGTGAACCACCCGAAGGCAAACGGCTATCAGGCTCTGCACGTGACGCTCATGTCGAAGCAGGGTAAATGGATAGAGGTGCAGATACGTTCCGACCACATGGACGAGGTGGCAGAGCAGGGCTTCGCTGCCCACTGGAAGTATAAGGAGCAGGGACTGGAGTCGAGCGTAGAGACTGTTGATGACGATTCGGAACTCAACAACTGGCTCTCTACTATCAAGGAAATCCTTGACGACCCACAACCCGACGCAATGGATTTCCTCGATACCATCAAGCTGAACCTCTTTGCAAGCGAGATATTCGTGTTCACACCGAAGGGCGAAATAAAGACAATGCCTGCGCAGTGTACGGCTCTCGACTTCGCTTTTCAGATACACACCTTCCTCGGTTCGCACTGCATCGGCGCAAAGGTGAACCACAAACTCGTGCCGCTGAGCCACAAGTTACAGAGCGGCGATCAGGTGGAGATACTCTCCTCTAAGTCGCAGCATGTGCAGGCGTCGTGGATAAACTTCGTGTTTACGGCGAAGGCGAAGCAGAAGATTATGGCAATACTGCGTCGCGACAATCGCGAGTTGCAGAAACGTGGCGAGCAGATACTTGATGAGTGGTTGAGCAAGAACGAGCTTGAGATGACTACCCCCGTGCTCAATAAACTCTGCGATCTGCATGAGGCGAAGAAGCATGAGGACCTCTTCTTGATGCTCGGCAAGCGTTCTGTCTTGCTCGGTGATAAGGATTTAGACGAACTGCGTGAACGTAAAACCGATCCAAATGGCGGTTGGCGCAAGTTCGTGCCGTTTCTCAAGAAGGGCGATAATAAGGAGGGTAAGAAGCCCAAACTGTTTGTTGTTGGCGAGGGCTTTAATAAGAAGAAGCCTGTTGTTATTAATGAGGAGAACATATCGCAATACATCTTCCCAACATGCTGCCACGCCATACCGGGCGATGACATCATGGGATACATAGATAACAAGAACCGCATAGAAATTCACCGTCGCGACTGCAGCGTGGCTTCAAAGTTGAAGGCAAGCTTTGGCAACCGCATCCTTGATGCGAAGTGGGATATGCATAAGGTGATGTTCTTCGATGCTACAATCGAGTTGCGTGGCATCGACCGCAAGGGTATGCTGCGCGAGATATCGGAGGTCATATCTGACAAACTCGATGTCAATATGCACCGCATCACAATCTCGAGTGAGGAAGGTATCTTCGACGGCACCATTGAGATTCGCGTTCACGATCGCAGCGAGGTTAGCGTCATCATGGATGAGCTAAAGAAGATTGAAGACCTCAAAGAGGTTTTACAGATATTATAAATATAAAATCCGCAATGCTTGTTGATTAGCATTGCGGATTTTTTACTAATGTAGGCTTTGTGCAATTGCGTCTATTTCTTCAATTGTAAGCCCCGTGTATTTTTGAATTTTTTCAGTAGAGTCGCCGTCGCTTAGCATGAGCTTGGCAAACTCAATGTTCTTTTGGTGTTCTGCCTCTGCTTTTCCTTTCTCAATTCCCTGCGCCATACCTTTCTCAATTCCCTGCGCCATACCTTTCTCAATTCCCTGCGCCATACCCTGCGCCATACCCTGCGCCATTCCTTCCTCCAAGCCTTGTTTTCGTCCGTCTTCCAAGCCGGTTTTTATAGCGTATTTGTAGGTGGCGTATGCATCGCGCATAATCCTAATGCTATCCTCGTATTTATCCATGTCTTTTTTACTGAGAGTTCTAAGGTCAGAAATCTCAGCTAATTTCTTAAACACAGCGTTTTTAGCCAGGAATGGCATTCTTTCAAATGTATTCATATTCTTTAAAACAAATATCCAACGTTCAAAGTCTGTCTCGCATTCTGCCTCTGTTTTTTCAAAGAGAGGTAGCATTAGATATATCATACGTATCTTATCCGACACAGTCTTGCCGGTATCGCGATCGGCGAGTACCATGTCCGTGCGGAACTTTCCCAGTGGCAGCAATGGGTCGACGAAGTTCATAAAGCATATTGTGTAGACCGGTCGTATGTCATAGTCCCACTCGCCTTTTATGCCTTGGTTCACTATCACGCGCGAGGTGTAGTACAAAGCGCGGTCAATGAAGTGTTCTTGTCCTCGGTTTTGCATTTCCACGATAATCTCTTTGCCCTCATCCGTGGTGCAGTAGATATCGAAGATTACCTCGCGTGAGTCTTTCGACAGTCCAATCTGTTCTTTGTTGCCGAACGCCAGCGACTTAATTACAAACTCGCCAGCAAACAGGTCGTTCAAGAAACAAATCAGCAAGTCTTTGGAAATCTCGCGACCAAAGATATGTTTAAATCCCCAATCTGAGAAAGGATTGATGAATTGTGCCATATTTCTATTGTTTTGATTTACTGCAAAAATACGATTTTGTTGTGAGAAATACAAGAATAGCCTGCTATTTATTTATTATTTATGTGTTTTTGCAGAATGTTATGTATATGTTGGGGTTATTAGTGAACAGCACACGCATCATTATGTGTAGAAAAACAAGAGGGTGTACATTCCGTGTCTCTACTCAAGAAACATAGAATGCACACCCCAAGTTGCGTTATATAGATTAAAAACGATCAGCTTACTTCTCGCCGTTCACTTCGAGCGAGCATGTGATGCCGCGGCGCATCATGTCCTTCATTGTTGGCTTCAGACGGGTGAGGAAGCCCTCCCACGAGCGGTTCTGCTGCTTTGTCCAGCCAGCCTCGGCGAGAGCGATGGCGCGTGGGTAAGCCTGGTAATAGATGCGCTCAACGGTAGGGATGCACTCGCTCCAGAGTGTGCCAGCCACACCGAAGAGGTTGTTCTGTTCAAACTTCTCATTCATGCCCCACGCCGGGTCGAGCGAGTAGGCGTCCTTCAGTGTCGTGGCAGGCATACCCCAGTTCACCTCCGGCATGTCGCCCTTCGACATTGGGTAGTCGAAGTAGCAGTGCTCGCCGGGGCAGAGCATAATGCGTGCGTTGTTGCGCACGGCTGCGTCGAGTGCCTCCTGCGTCTGTCCGCTGCGCCAAGCGAAGGTTACGCAACCGGGCTGAATCTCCTTGAAGTCAGACTCGTACCAGAACATAGGTGTCTTGCCGTACTTGTCGCGCAGCAGTTCGATCATGCGGTCGAACAAGTAGCCTTGCAGACGCCAGTTCTCAGAGCGGTCGGTGGTCTTGATGCCGAGCTTCTGCTTCAGTGCCTGACACTTCGGGCAGTCGGTCCAGCAGTCGAGTGCCGGGTTGCCAGCCTCGTCGCCACCGAGGTGTATGTACTTTGACGGGAATATGTCCACAATCTCCTTGAATACATTGCCAAGGAACTCGTATGTGAAGTCGTTGCCAGGGCAGAGCAGTTCGTTAGACACGCCGCATGTGGTGCGTACCGGCACCTGACGCTGGTGGCATGTCAGTTCGGGGAACACGCTGATGGCAGCCACCTCGTGTCCCGGCATCTCAATCTCCGGCACGATGTCCACGTGATACTCAGCACCCAGCTTCACCAGTTCGCGCATCTGCTCCTGTGTGTAGTAGCCCTTGTACGGCATCTGGATGTCGTCCTGACCCCAACGCGACGAAGCCTGCGCTGTGAGCTGTGGATATTTCTTTATCTCGATGCGCCACGCCTGGTCGTCAACCAGATGGAGGTGCATGGCGTTGAGCTTGTAGCGTGCCATCTCCGGCACAAAAGCCTTCAGATCCTCGAACGGGATAAACGTACGAGCAGGGTCAACCATCAGTTCGCGAACATGTGTGTGTGGTTTGTCGCTGATGAACAGAGCCGGGATAGCGTCGGCACACTCTGTAGAGCCGTTGCCGCGCAGCAGTTGGTCGAGCGTCATAAGCGCGTAGAACACACCTCGTGCTGTCTTGCCCTTCGCCGTCACGCCCTTCGCGTTGATAGCGAGCGTGTACGCCTCGTCGTCGCTGAGCGAGTTGTCGAGTGCCAGCGTAATCTGTGTGCCGCGCTGACGACTGTTCACGATGTTGCCGATGCGCTCTGTGAGCACGCGTCGCGCTTGTGTAGCCTCATTTGCAAGTCCGTCGGCAGCTATGATGTTCCAGGCGGTTTTCACCTTCAAACTGCCACCCTTCTGCAGTCGCAGTTCTACGGGGAACGGCACGAGGCAGTCCTCCGGCTTGCTCACCTGATACGGCTCCTTAGCGTCGCTGAAGAAGAGGCTCCAACCCGCTGCCTTGCGGTAGAGTTTCTCGCTGCCTGCGGGCACGATGAGCTTCACGTTCTGGCGGTTGATGCCGTAGAACGCCGTAGCGTCAGCCTTTGGTGGCACCTTCGAGTCGACGCGCACGGTCTTCAGCCCCGCGAGTCGTGCGAAAGCGTACTCTCCAATCTGGGGATTGCCCTTTATGATGATTCCCTCCAACGCAGTACAACCCGAGAATGCTGCTGCACCGATGCTCTCAACGCCAGCCGGAATGATTATCTTGCCCAACTTGTCGCACGCGAAGAACGCCTGCGAGCCGATTGACTTCGCTACTGTTGGCAGCGTAATCTGTTCGAGTTGGTGGCGCGAGTGGAATGCGTTGTTAGGGATTGCGGTGCTCTGTGCCTCGCTGAGGTCTACGGAGCGCATCTGGAAACAGAGGTCGCGCAACTGACGGTAGTCGCTGTTGCCCGTCGTTGTCAGTTTGCCTGTGAGCTTGAGGCTTACAGCCATCGACTTTTGCTCGGGCTTCAGGTCGTCCATACGTGCTACGGTCTGCGCTGAAACTACGGCAGAGAGGAGCGTAGCGGCAGACAATAGGAAGAATTTTCTCATTGTTTTATTGTAGATTTAGTTTATAAATTCAGTGTAAATGGCTTGGTTGTGTGGGGTAAATGGCTTGGTTGTGCGGGGCGAAAGTTCAGCGATTGTCATCGTGCACCGAACGCCGCCCGATCGGATTGCGTCCGCCACCCGATCAGATTTCGAACGCCACCCGATCAGATTTCGAACGCCATCCGATTGGATTTCGTCCGCTGTCCGCTAATAGTTGTAGTAGTTTTACGTTCCGAAACATCACGTTTTACACGACTTAAACCATGCTGTCGAGTTGCTTCTTCAGCTCCTTCAGCTCGTCGCGCACGCTGATGAGTGTGGCAAGAATATCCGAACTCTTATCCACGCCCGTGCGGTTCTTGTTGAGCATCTTGCGTGCTGCCGACAGCTTGAAGCCGCGCACCTTCACAAGGTTGTGTATCACGCGAATTTGCTCGATGTCCTTCTCCGTGTACTGGCGCACGTTCTGTCCCACGGTCTTGGGCTTCAGATGCGGAAACTCCGTCTCCCAAAAACGCAGCGTGCTCTCTCGTATGTCGAACATAGCAGCCACCTCCTTAATAGAGTAGTACAACTTCACGTTCTTATTGGTATTCAATGCCATATTATTTGCAATTTATTTGCAAAAGTAACCAAAACAAAGTACCTTTGCAAACGTTTTAGAAAGAAATTAAAAAACAAAACGACAATATTATATAATATGATGACAGCTAACGAAATCCGCGACTCGTTCAAGAAGTTCTTCGAGTCGAAAGGACACACCATCGTGCCGAGTGCGCCGATGGTAATCAAGGATGACCCAACATTGATGTTTACAAACGCTGGTATGAACCAGTGGAAGGACATCATCCTCGGCACACGCGAGCCCGAACCGCGCCGCCGTGCCGACACACAGAAGTGCCTTCGCGTGAGCGGTAAGCACAACGACCTCGAGGAAGTAGGTCACGACACATACCACCATACCATGTTCGAGATGCTCGGCAACTGGTCGTTCGGCGACTACTTCAAGGAAGGCGCCATCGACTACGCTTGGGAGTACCTCGTAGACGTGTTGAAGCTCAACCCCGCCGATCTCTACGTGACAGTGTTCGAGGGTTCGGAGGAAGAAGGACTCACACGCGACGATGAGGCTGCATCATATTGGGCGAAGCACGTGCCCGCCGACCACATCATCAACGGCAACAAACACGACAACTTCTGGGAAATGGGCGATACGGGTCCTTGCGGTCCGTGCTCGGAGATTCACCTCGACTCGCGCACACCAGAGGAGAAGGCTAAGGTGCCCGGACGCGAACTCGTGAACAAGGACGACCCACAGGTTATCGAGATCTGGAACATCGTGTTCATGCAGTACGAGCGCAAGGCTAACGGCTCGCTCGTTCCGCTGCCGATGCACGTTATCGATACCGGTATGGGCTTCGAGCGCCTCGTATGCGCCATGCAGGGCAAGCACTCCAACTACGACACCGATGTCTTCCAGCCTATCATCAAGGAAGAGGAAGCTATCACCGGCATGAAATACGGCGAGAAGGAGGAGACCGACGTGGCTATGCGCGTATGCGCCGACCACCTGCGCGCCGTAGCGTTCTCTATCGCCGACGGTCAGCTGCCTTCTAACGCTAAGGCTGGCTACGTCATCCGCCGCATCCTGCGCCGTGCCGTGCGCTACGCATACACATTCCTCGGACAGAAGGAGGGCTTCCTCTACAAGCTCATCCCCGTTCTGACACGCGAGATGGGCGAGGCGTTCCCCGAACTCAAGGCTCAGCACGACCTCATCATCCACGTTATAAAGGAGGAGGAAGACTCGTTCCTGCGCACTCTGGAGAAGGGCATCAACATGCTCAACTCGGCTATGGACGAACTGAAGAAGCAGGGCAAGACAGAGCTCGACGGCGTGCAGGCGTTCCGCCTGTTCGACACATACGGCTTCCCGCTCGACCTCACCGAGCTTATCTGCCGTGAGAACGGATTCACCGTTGCCGCAGACGAGTTCGACGCCGAGATGCAGAAGCAGAAGGACCGCGCACGCAACGCTGCCGCTGTTGAGAACTCCGACTGGGTAATCCTGCGCGAAGGCGAACAGCAGTTCGTTGGCTACGACTTCACCGAATACGAGTGCCACATCCTGCGCTACCGCAAGGTGACACAGAAGAAGAATACATACTTCGAGCTCGTGCTCGACAACACTCCGTTCTATGGCGAGATGGGCGGTCAGGTAGGCGATACCGGCGTGCTCGTTAGCGAGGACGAGACCGTTACAATCACCGACACAAAGCGCGAGAACGGACAGTCGGTTCACATCGTGAAGGCTCTGCCGAAGAATCCGGAAGCCGACTTCATGGCTTGCGTAGACGTAGACGCTCGCGAGGGCTCGGCTGCCAACCACACCGCTACCCACTTGCTCGACTACGCTCTGAAGCAGGTGCTCGGCGACCACGTAGAACAGAAGGGCTCATTCGTATCGCCCACAACGCTGCGCTTCGACTTCTCTCACTTCACCAAGGTGACTGATGAGGAACTGCGCAAGGTGGAGCGTCTCGTCAACGACCTCATCCGTCAGGACCTGCCGCTCGACGAGCACCGCGACACTCCGTTTGAGGAGGCTAAGAAGCTCGGCGCTATCGCCCTCTTCGGCGAGAAGTACGGCGACAAGGTGCGCGTAGTGCGCTTCGGTCCGAGCTGCGAGTTCTGCGGCGGTATCCACGCACAGTCGACTGGTCGCATCGGTATGTTCAAGATCATCTCTGAGAGCAGCGTAGCTGCCGGCATCCGCCGCATCGAGGCAAAGACAGGCAAGGAGTGCGAGGAGCTGATGTACGACATCGAGGACGTGCTGAAGGCTATCCGCGGTCTGTTCAACAATGCAAAGGACTTGCAGGGCGTCATCGGCAAGTACATCGAGGAGCACGACGCTATGAAGAAGAACATCGAGCAGTTCCAGGCTGCTGCCGTAGAGCGCACAAAGAACGACCTCATCGCTAAGGCACGCGAGGTGAACGGCGTGAAGGTCATCACTGCTGTCCTCCCACTGGAGCCGGCTGCTGCCAAGGATCTCATGTTCAAGCTGCGCCAGGCTGTTCCGGCTAACCTGCTCGCCGTTGTAGGCTCGGTAGCTCACGAGAAACCGATGCTCAACGTCTGCATGAGCGACGACCTCGTGAAAGATCACTCGCTCAACGCTGGTCAGATGGTTCGCGAGGCTGCCAAGCTCATCCAGGGCGGTGGCGGCGGTCAGCCCCACTTCGCTCAGGCTGGCGGCAAGAACGTCGACGGACTCTCTGCAGCTGTAGATAAGGTGGTGGAGCTTGCACAACTCTAATCAATAGGAGGTGCGGGCATTCCTGCCCGCATCACGCACACCCACATAGGAGGGAGGTGTGTCAAAACTCCCTTATTCTAAAAAAATCACAAAGCCCTG
>OOAE01001860.1_pt1 | contig 13181 bp, 10 predicted proteins | sample 1671271 | NCBI WGS metagenome assembly OOAE01 (sample SAMN06348139, study PRJEB24527) | human gut metagenome | biome: human gut; feature: ankylosing spondylitis patient; material: feces | host: Homo sapiens | place: China | collected 2015-10 | reverse complement strand
CGGCCACAGGCCGACCCTTTGCCGTATGTTTTCTTATGTCAGGCGGCCCTTTGTTATCTCTTTTTCAACACGCCCAGCAGACCCCGCTTGAGGATCTGCCCTCCGGCGGAGATCAACTGCGTTTCAATCTTGGCCGCACGGCGCTCCGCCTTACGCTTGGCCTCGGCTTCCGCCTTTTCCTGCTGGCGCTCGGCCTTGCGGCGCTCCTCATCCTCCAGCTTTTGCTGGCGGCGGCGTGCTTCATCGTCCAGCTTCTGCTGGCGCTTGCGCGCCTCGTCCTCCAGCTTCTGTTGCCGCTTCTTGTTGGCTTCTTCCTCTTTCAGACGCTTTTTTTCCGCCTCGGCCTCCGCCTTCTCACGGGCCTTGCGGTCGGCCTCCTCCTGCTTGGCGGTCTCCGCCTTTTCGGCCTCCTCCGTCAGCACCTCATAGGCGGACAGATTGTCCACGTAGTCATCATATTTCTCCATGCCGTCCCGCATCAGCACCTTGGCGCGGGCCATGGGCTCCGGTGCGGCCATCAGGCTCTGGGGACAGATGATCTTGGTGCGCTGCACCATGGCGGGTACGCCGCCCTCGTCCAGGAAGGAGGTCAGCGCCTCGCCCACGCCCAGTTCCATGATGGCGTCCTCCGCCTGGAAGGCCGGGTTGGCCCGGAAGGCCTGCGCCGCCACCCGGACGGCCTTCAGCTCGGCGGGGGTATAGGCCCGCAGAGCATGCTGCACCCGATTGGAGAGCTGGGCCAGCACGGCGTTGGGAATATCGCTGGGACTCTGGGTGACGAAGAACACACCCACGCCGCGAGAGCGGATCAGCTTCACCGTCTGCTCGATCTTCTGCAGCAGCACGGCAGGCGCGTCCCGGAACAGCATATGAGCCTCATCGAAGAAGAACACCAGCTTGGGCTTGTCCAGATCACCGGCCTCCGGCAGATTCTCGAACAGCTCCGACAGCATCCACAGTAGGAAACCGGCGTACAGGGTGGGGTTCTGCACCAGCTTGACGCAGTCCAGCACGTTGATCATGCCGTGTCCATCGGCGTCGGTGCGCATCCAGTCCCGGATGTCCAGCGCCGGTTCGCCGAAGAACAGGTCGCCGCCCTGCTGCTCCAGCGGCAGCAGCGCCCGGAGGATCGCCGCCACGGACTGGGAGGTGATGTTGCCGTAGGTCATCATGTACTCCGAGCGGTGCTCGTTCACGTAGGTCAGCATGGCCCGCAGATCCTTCAGGTCGATCAGCAGCAGACCCTTGTCGTCAGCAATGCGGAACACGATGTGCAGGATCCCCTCCTGCGCCGGAGTCAGCCCCAGAATGCGGCTCAAAAGCTCCGGGCCCATGTCGCTGACGGTGGCGCGGACGGCATGTCCGCCCTCCTGATAGATATCCCAGAAGGTGGTGGGGTATGCTTTATAGGTAAAGGTATCGCGGACGCCGAATTTGTCGATGCGCTTTTCCATGCCCTCGTTGCTGATGCCGGGTGCGCAGATGCCCGCCACGTCGCCCTTTACGTCGCACAGGAACACGGGCACGCCCGCATCGGAAAAGGACTCGGCCATCACCTTCATGGTGATGGTCTTGCCGGTGCCGCTGGCGCCGGCGATCAGGCCGTGACGGTTGCACATGTTCAGTGCCAGCTCCACCCGCTGGTCGTCCGCCAGACCCATATAGATCTTGCCGTTTTCGTACATATAGCCATCCTCCGTTTTTGATTGACTTTATTATACGATAGATTTTTCCCCCGTGCAAGGGTATGCGCAAGAAAACGCGCTGCGGACTGCCGCCGGATACATATTCTCCCCACGTCTCCACATACTACCGGAAAACTGTGAGGTGAAGCAAATGGAAATGCATCGAACCGGGCGGACGGTGGCCTTTTCCGGCGGCATCAGCGTACTGTCATGGGGCAGCATCGGCGGCAAGCTGGAGGGGCAAGGCCCGCTGGGCAGCTATTTTGACGAGATCGAGACGGACTCCTTCTGCGGACAGGCCAGCTGGGAAAAGGCGGAATCCATCTTCCAGCAGCGGGCGCTGGGCCACGCGCTGGAGCGGGGCGGCATGGGGCCGGAGGACGTGGAGCTGGTGCTGGCGGGCGACCTGCTGAACCAATGCGCCGCCAGCAATTTTGCCCTGCGGAACCAGCCCTTCAGCGTGGCCGGACTGTACGCCGCCTGCGCCACCATGGGCGAGGGGCTGGCGCTGGCAGCCATGCTGTTACAGGGCGGCGCGGCCCACGTGGCAGCGGCCGTGACCTCCTCTCATTACTGCACCGCCGAGCGGCAGTACCGCATGCCACTCCCCTACGGCTCCCAGCGGTGCCCCACCGCCCAGTGGACGGCTACCGCCTCGGGCTGCTGCATTCTGGGCCGCAGCGGCGACGGGCCGTATCTTACCCACGCCACCATGGGCCGGGTGGTGGACATGGGCGTCAACGACGAGTGCAACATGGGCGGGGCCATGGCCCCGGCGGCCATCGACACGCTGGAGACCCTGTTCCGGGATACCCGCACCACGCCCCAGGACTATGACCTGATCGTCACCGGCGATCTGGGTGCCATCGGCCACAGCGTGGTAAAGGATCTGATGGCCCGGGACGGCTTCAACATGGACAGCCGATATACCGACTGCGGATTGCTGCTGTTCGACCGGGAGAAGCAGGACATGCATGCCGGCGGCTCCGGCGCGGGATGCAGCGCCTCGGTGCTGTGCGCCTACCTGCTGCCGGGGCTGAAAAGCCGCCGGTGGAAGCGGATGATCTTCGCCCCTACCGGGGCGCTGCAAAGCCCCACCACCGTGTTTCAAAAGGAGACCATGCCGGCGGTGTGCCACGCGGTGGTGCTGTCGGCGGAGCGATAAGGAGGTACTATGGACTATCTGTGGTGTTTTCTCTGCGGCGGGCTGCTGTGCGCCGTGGGACAGGTGCTCATCGACCTGACGAAGCTGACCCCCGCCCGTATCCTGTCAGGCTACGTGGTGGCGGGCGTGATCCTACAGGCGGTGGGCGCATATCAGCCGCTGGTGGACTGGGCCGGGGCTGGCGCTACCGTGCCCCTGACGGGGTTCGGCTACTCGCTGGCCAAGGGCGTGGCAAAAGCGGTGGAGGAAAAAGGACTGCTGGGCGTTCTCGCCGGCGGGCTGACCGCCACCGCCGGCGGCATCGCCGCGGCGGTGGTGTTCGCCCTTATCATGGCACTTTTGTGTAAGCCGAAAGAAAAGCGTTGACAAATACCCTATAGGGGTATATAATGCCACCATCAAAATATACCCCCAGGAGGTATGCTCTATGGATTGCTGCCATTGTCAAAAGACGAAGCACCGCTCTGACGAGGAGCAGAAGCGCCTGACCCACCGCCTGAACCGGATCGAGGGACAGGTACGGGGACTGAAGGACATGCTGCAAAAGGACGCCTATTGCCCTGATATTCTCATTCAGGTATCCGCCGTCAGCGCGGCGCTGAACAGCTTCAGCAAAGAGCTGTTGGCCACCCACATCCGCACCTGCGTGGCGGACGGCATCCGTCAGGGGGACGACGCGGTCATCGACGAGCTGGTGACCACGCTGCAAAAGCTGATGAAATAAGGAGGCGGCGTGATGAAAGAAAAATTTGTGGTAACAGGCATGACCTGCGCGGCCTGCTCGGCCCATGTGGAAAAGGCGGCGGGCTCTCTGCCCGGCGTCAACAGCGCGGTGGTGAACCTGATGCTGGGCACCATGATGGTGGACTACGACCCGCAGCAGGTGACGCCGGAGCAGATCATCTCCGCGGTGGAGAGCGGCGGCTACGGCGCGAAGCGGGCATCCGACGTGAAGCAGAACGTCCATAAGGAGCAGGACGCGGCGCTGGCGAAAATGCGCCGCCGTCTGGTGTGGTCCATCGTGTGTCTGGTGCCCCTGTTCTATATCAGCATGGGCCATATGATGGGGCTGCCGCTGCCCGGCTTCCTGACGGCCAGCCACCTGACCCACGCCATCTCCCAGCTGGTGTTCTGCGTGCCCATTCTGATCCTGAACCGCAGCTATTTCATCGTGGGCTTCTCCCAACTGTTCCGCCGCAGCCCCAACATGGACACGCTGGTGGCGCTGGGCGCCAGCGCCGGGCTGGTGTACAGCCTGATCGAAATGGTGCGCTTGGCGGCGGGACAGGTATCCGGCATGCCGGAGCTGTACTTCGAGTCGGCGGGCATGATCTGCGCGCTGGTGACGGTGGGCAAATACCTGGAGGAGCGCAGCAAGGGCAAGACCACCGACGCCATTTCCGCCCTGCTGGCGCTGACTCCTGACAGCGCCGTGGTGAAGCGGGGCGGCGTGGAGGTCACCGTCCCGGCGGAGGATATCCAGAAGGGCGATATCGTGGTGGTGCGTCAGGGCGGCAAGATCCCTGTGGACGGCGTGGTGGTGTCCGGCAGCGGCTCGGTGGACGAGTCCGCCATCACCGGCGAGAGCCTGCCGGTGGAGAAAAACGTAGGCGATACCGTCACCTCCGCCACCGTGAACCAGAGCGGCTATCTGGAGCTGGAGGCCACCCGCGTAGGCGCGGACACCACCCTGTCCCAGATCGTGAAGCTGATGGAGGAGGCTTCCTCCAGTAAAGCGCCCATCTCCCGTCTGGCGGACAAAATCAGCGGCGTGTTCGTGCCGGTGGTCATGTCCATCGCCCTGATCGCGGCGCTGCTGTGGGCCTTCGTAGGCGGCCAGAGCGTGCAGTTCTGCCTGTCGGTGGGCATCGCCGTGCTGGTGATCTCCTGCCCCTGCGCACTGGGTCTTGCCACCCCCGTGGCCATCATGGTGGGCACAGGCAAGGCGGCGGAGAACGGCATCCTCATCAAATCCGCCCAGTCGCTGGAGCTGATGGGCCGGGTCAACACCGTGGTGCTGGATAAGACCGGCACCGTCACCCAGGGCAAGCCCCGTCTCACCGACTGTCTGGCGGCGGAAGGCGTTACGGAGGAGGAGCTGCTGTGCGTGGCGGCCAGCGTGGAGCAGCCCAGCGAGCATCCCCTCAGCCGCGCCGTCACCGAGGCGGCGCAGGAGCGGAGCATCCCCCTGTGCGACGTAGAGGACTTCACCGCCGTCCCCGGCGGCGGTGTTCACGCGGCGCTCCACGGCGAGACTGTCTTTGCCGGAAACGCCGATTATATGCGGCAGAACGGCGTCCCCATCGACGCGTTTTCCGCTCAGGCGGAGACCTGGGCCAACGACGGCAAGACGGTACTGTACTTCGCCCAGCAGGGCCGGGCGCTGGGCATGCTGGCGGTGGCCGACACCGTGAAGCCTGACAGCGCGGCGGCTATCGCCGCCCTGAAGCGCTCCGGCTGCCGGGTGGTACTGCTGACCGGCGACAACGCCCGCACCGCCAACGCCATCGCCCGCCAGGTGGGCGTGGATCAGGTGATCGCGCAGGTGCTGCCCCAGGACAAGGCCGCCTGCGTGGAGAAGCTGCAAAAAGAGGGCCAGCTGGTGGCCATGGTGGGCGACGGCATCAACGACGCACCGGCGCTGGTGCAGGCGGACGTGGGCCTTGCCATCGGCGCAGGCACCGATATCGCCATCGAATCGGCGGATATCGTGCTGATGAAGAGCAGCCTTGCCGACGTGGCCTCTGCCGCAGAGCTGAGCCGCGCCGTGCTGCGGAACATCCGGCAGAATCTGTTCTGGGCCTTCTTCTATAACAGCGTGGGCATCCCCGTGGCGGCCGGCGTGCTGTATCCGGCGCTGGGGCTGCTGCTGAACCCCATGATCGCCGCCGCCTGCATGTCCCTCAGCAGTGTGTGCGTGGTGTCCAACGCCCTGCGTCTGCGGCTGTGGAAGCCGAAAACCAAACCCGTCCCCAGCGCCGCCGGCACGGCGGCAGAACATATTGCTGACAATGAGGAGGAACCGACTATGAAAAAGACCGTTACCATCGAGGGCATGATGTGCGCCCACTGCGTGGCTCATGTGGAAAAGGCCCTGACCGCCCTGCCCGGCGTGAAGGCCACCGTTGACCTGACCTCCGGCACCGCCGTGGTAGAGGGCGATGTGACCGACGAGGCCATCCGCGCCGCCGTCACCGACGCGGGCTATACCGTGAAGGGCATCCAGTAATTCCGCGACTTAATGCGTAAAAAATAAAAAACCTGCCGATAGGCAGGTTTTTTATTTTTTAGTGATGGCTGACCCGTTCCCATTCCTCGCTGTCCTCGTGCAGCAGGGACAAGTCCTTGATATATGCTGTTTCCAGCGGATTGCTCAGCGGTGCGGCGGCCTTGTACTTCTCCAGCCACGCCTTGGATTTCTCCGGCGGCCGGACGGTGCCGGCGCCTGCGATGCAGCCGCCGGGACAGGCCATGCCCTCCAGCAGATAGCCATCGTACTTGCCGGTGCGGGCCACCCGCAGCATCTGGCGGCACTCCCGCAGACCCTCGGCGTACACGGTTTTGACCTCCATATTCGGGCGCTCACGGTGGATCACGTCCTCCACCGCCTTGGCCACGCCGCCGCTGGCGGCAAAGCCCACGCCGGGGGCACTGGCTTCAAAGTGGGAGGGGACGTCGGGAATCTGGTCGAAATCGATATTCTTGGCCTCGAACATGCCCCGCAGCTCCTCGAAGGTCAGCACGAAGTCCACCTCGCTGCGGACGCTGCGGCGGCTGGCCTCCAGCTTTTTGGCGGCGCAAGGGCCGATGAACGCCACGCGGCAGTTGGGATCCTTGCGCTTCATCAGGCGGGCGGTCAGCACCATGGGGGTCATGGTCATGGAGATATAGGGCGCCATGCCGGGGAATTCCTTTTTCGCCATCATGGCCCAGGCGGGGCAGCAGGAGGTAGCCATAAAGGGCTGCTTCTCCGGCACGTTCTCCATGAATTCCTCCGCTTCCTCGATGGCGCACAGGTCGGCACCGATGGCGACCTCCTCCAGTGCGGCGAAACCCAGCTGCTTCATGGCTTCCTTGATCTGGCCCGCCGTCACCTTGTCGCCGAACTGGCCCCAGAAAGCCGGCGCGATGATGGCCACCACCTTCTGCCCCTGATTGATGGCGTGGATCAGCTGGAAGAGCTGGCCCTTGTCCACGATGGCGCCGAAGGGGCAGTTCACCAGACACATGCCGCAGCTGACGCACTTATCCTGATCGATCTGGGCGCGGCCCAGCTCGTCGCTGGTGATGGCGTTCATGCCGCAGGCCTCGGTACAGGGACGCTCGAACTTGATGATGGCCTGATAGGAGCAGCTCTGCTTGCAGCGGCCGCACTTGATGCACTTCTCCTGATCGATGACGGCTTTGCCCTTGACGAAGGAAATAGCGTTCTTGGGGCAGGCGTGGTAGCAGTGGTGGGCAAGGCAGCCCTGACACATGTTGGACACCTCGTAGTGGGTGGGGGGACAGGCGTTGCAGGCGTACTTGATGATGTTGATGAGGGGAGGATCGTAATATTTCTCGGCGATGGCGCTTTCCTCCACGCCGTCGCTGAGCAGATTGTGCTCGGACACCGACCGCAGCGGCAGACCCATGGCGAGGCGGATGCGCTCGCCCACGATGGCGCGCTCCAGAAAGATGGATTCGCGCACGGTGGCCTTTTCGCCGGGCATGATCTCATAGGGCAGCTTCTCCATGCGGGAGTAATCCTCGTCATATGCCATTTTGGCCACTTCCGCAAACACGCGCTTGCGGGTGTCGGCGATGCTGCAGGTAATGTTTCTCATATTGCTTCCTTTCTATGCAGGCGATCTATCTAAATATCATATTATACTGACCCGCCGGGGGCTTGTCAACCCCCGCCATACCGTAGTTTTCACCGTTTTAGCGGTGTGTAAACGTTGGAAGATATTTCCTGCTGATGGCCGGTCATACAGCAGGAAAACGGATTGCCGCGCCAGTGTGAGCACTGGCGCGCAATGACAGACCTTTTCGTCAGTCTGGGCAAAAAAAGAACACCCCGGTGGGGTGTCCTTTTTTTGATTCAAATCAGTGTGTCAACGGGAAGCTGAAGCTTAGAAGCGCTCCTTCTTCTTGCCGATCACCAGCGCGCCGCCGGTCACAGACAGGACGGACAGGCCAACGTACATGGCGATACCAGCGTCGAAGGTCTTGCCGGACTCCACCTTCTTGCCGTCGGTCTTGGTGGTGTCGGTGGTCGTGCTGCCGCTGCCGCCACCGCCGGGGCTGACAGTCTTGTAGGTGAAGGTGTTGGTGAAGGTAATGGTGCTCTCATTCTTACCATCGACCTTAACGGTGAACGTACCGTCCGCGGTATTGATGTCAAAGGTCATGGTGTGAGACTTGGCATCAGCGTTCCAAGTGTTTTCCTTGGCGGAGATCTTCTGGGTAAAGGTGAGACCGTCCTTCATAAAAGCGGCCATAGCTGCGTAAGCTTCTTCAGCGGTGTCATAATAGTTGGGGAGCTCATACGCGATGGCACCCAGATAATCCGCCTTATCGATCTTACCGGCAACCTTGTAACCAGCTTTCGTCTTCGCGGCGGTCACGATATCCGCGGTAACAGGATCAATGGTGAACACCGGCGCGCCCAGGAACTTAGACGTGCTGAGGGTGAAGGAAACAGCCTTGCTGAAGTCCTTCTTGCTGTTGTCGGACTGCTTGGCGACCACATTCAGGGTGTTATCAGGCATCTCCAGCATAGCAGTGTACACCTTCTTATCGCAGGTCTTGCAGGTGGCGGAATACAGTGCCAGCTTGCTGCCGGCAACGCCAGCAGTTTCGAGAGTCTTTTCTCCAATGTCGTGGCCCAGAGCGGCGACCTTGACGGGAGCCTTGATCTCCTTCTTGCCATCCTTGCCAGCGAACATCTTCTTGCAGACGGAGCAGGTCCAGTAAGCTTCCGTACCGTCCTCGGTGCAGGTTGCGGGAACCGCCTTGGTTTCGGTCAGCTTGTGGGCAGCCAGAGGCAGATACTTGATCTGAGCGGCATTGCCGTTCTCATCCACAACAGTGCCGCACTCGCTGCACTTGTAGTAGGCTTCCCAGCCCTTTTCCATGCAGGTAGACTCCTGTGCGGGAACCGCAACGGGGGTGTGCTTGTGGGCAGGCACCTTCACAGTTACCGTGCAGGTAGCAGTCTTGCCATCGGCGGCAGCGGTGATAGTGGCAGAACCAGCCTTGATGGCGGTAACTTCACCGTCCGCACTGACGGAGACAACATCGCTGCCCTTTGTGACCTTCCAGGTCACAGTCTTGTCAGTAGCCTCATCAGGCTTGACAGTCGCAGCCAGCTGAAACTTCTGGCCCACTTCCAGATTCAGGGTCTTGGGAGAGACGGCAACGGAAGTGACCTTGATCGTCTTGGCTTCAACGGTAACAACAGCCGGAGAAACCGTATTATCAATCTCTACATCTTCAGAGTTACCAACAACGACTTCCTTGATGGTAACATTCTTACTGCCCAGACCGGCTGCAGTATCAACAGTGCAGTTGAACGTCAGCAGCACGGTATCTTTGCTGTTGGTGTACGCGCCGTCGCCATAAGCTGTGAACTTCTTCGTCAGTTCAGTCCAGTCGGCCGCAGCAGTACCCAGAGTATCTTTCAGGTTGTTCGCCGTCTTAGCGCTGTTTGCGACATAAGTCATTCCCGCGGGAACATCCAGCACAAACTCCAAGCTCCGCAGCTTTTCCACTGCACCGATTGAAACGGTAAAGGTAACAGTGTCGCCAGGATTTACTTTCGTCTTGTTTGCAGTCACCTTAAGCGTTGTTGTGCTTGCAAACGCCATCGTCGGCAGAAGCGTCAGCATCATGACACAAGCCAACAGAAACCCAATGATTCTTTTTTTCATTCAGTTTGCCTCCATGCTCAATAAAATTACAATAAAATGTTAAAACGGATTTGTACCACGAACATGCGCATACAGGCGGCTTACATCCATGGTATTGATCTTACCATCGCCATTCACATCTGCGTTGGCAAGCTGTTCGTCGCTCAAAGGGTTCGTGCCGCGGACATGCGCATACAGGCGGCTCACATCCATCGTATTGACCTTACCGTCGCCATTTACGTCGCCTTTCAAGCCGTTGCCGACCACGCAGTTATACCGGGTCGTAGTCAGCTTAGCCTGTTCTCCGTCATAGCAGGCCTTGAACCCCGTAACCTTCAGATCGTAATTGCTGGCGTTGATCTTGTACGTTACAGAAACCAGAATGACCGATCCTGTCAACACACGCGCCGGAGAACTCTGTGTATTTCCGCCATAGGCAATGAAGTAATTCTCGTTTTCATGAAATTCAACGTGACCGCTGCCGCCGCTGAAATCACTGACCTCAAATACATTTTGAAGCCTTGTTGCCTCAGGATAGGATTTTGACTGGAACGTCAGATTTGTCGGCACCACGTAAAATTCCAGCGCACCAACGCCCTTGCACTTGGAAGCGTCCAGGGTAAAAGTATAAGTGACGGTATCGCCGCTTTCCACTTTCTTGGTCTTCAAGTACACAGACTGCTTTTCCGTGCTTGTTGCGTTCGCCACGACCACCAGCGATAGGGCCATGGCAACAGTGAGCAATAATGTGATAACTCTCCTCATTTGCACTCCCTCTCTCGTTAAATCTCGGTACGACAACCGCGCCGCGAGGACGCTCCCCCGCCGCCTTTCGCCGTGCCATAATAAAATTCAGCCGGATGTGCTTTCCATACACGGGTACATTGTACCTCATTTTCATCTATAAGGCAAGCCCTTTTTTGACGATTTTTAGTCGTCATGTCAAAAACTGGAAGGCATGTCCGGCCACTACAGCAGCCGGGCGGGCAGGCTGTCAAAAAGTCTGTCATTGCGAGCCAGTGCTCACACTGGCGTGGCAATCCGTTTCCAAAGCCTCCCTTGTGTAAAGGGAGGTGGCGCAAAGCGCCGGAGGGATTGTCCAATAATGCAACAATCCCCCAGTCAGCTTCGCTGACAGCCCCCTTTACACAAGGGGGCCGAATGCGGAATGACAGAGCGGGTTTTCTTGACAAATTCACAAAAATCTCCCGGCCACTATCGCAGCCGGGAGGGTGCTGACTATCACTTCTTTTTCTTTTTCAGCACCAGCACGGCCACTGCCGCCGCCACGATCACCACCGCGAGGACAATCCACAGCGCGGCGCTGCCGCTCTGCTTCTCCTGCCCACCGGACGTGCTGCCGTCGGCGGGGCTTGCGGCGTCGCTGCCGGTCACGCCGTCAGAGGCCGCCGCGCCATCGTTGGCAGTGCCGCTGCCATTGGCGGTGTCGCCAGCTCCCGCCGTATCGCCGCCTGCCGCACCGTTGCCGTTGCCGGAAGTACCGTCAGGCGCGGTATTGGCGTCGGTCTTCAAATCGTCGCCGTTGGTTTCGGTAATCACCGGCGTTTTCTCCGGCACAGGCTCCTGTCCGCCGGTGATGGCCACAGGCGTGGTCATGACCTGCGCGGTATAGACGTCGCCGGAGCCGTCCAGCGCCGCGATGAACTCGGCGTTCAGCGTATACACGCCATCCTTGTTGGCAGGCATGGTGGCCTGAACGGTCAGAATGGTGGCCTCCTCCGTCATGCGGCGGTCAGGTGTCGTGCCAACGGCGGCAAAGTAGCCGGTACTGGCCGTATAGCCGTACATCTCAAAAATACCCGTGCGGTCGATGGCGCTGTAACCAAGATTGCCGTCGCCATAGGTCAGGCCGCTGGCATCCTGGGTCAGCGTCATGCCCACAGACGGCTGCAACTGGACGCTGAACACACCCAGCGCTTTCCCCTCCGGCGGTGTGACCGTAACGGAGTAGGTCACGGTGGCGGTATCACCGCTGACCTTTGTCTCGGTCGGGGTAATCGTCAGCTTCGCCGTGCCGGGGATTGTCCCGGCGTAGGCCGTTATGGTCAGCAGCGTCAGCAGCAGCGCCGTGGTCAGCGCCAGCATCAGGCGTTTGGTCATACGTTTCATAAGCATTCCCTCTCCTGTTCTCCCTCCGCACGGAAGGGGGTAGTGTGTCCATTGTATCATATACATTCGCCGTTGGCAAGACGGATCACAGGTCAAAGATCGTGGCCGTTACCTCGTCCGCGGTGATGCCGCCGAACAGCTCGCCCACCGGACTGTCGTTCAGCACGGCCCGCACATCCTCCGGACGGAAGGTCACGCCCTTCAGCCGCTCCACCAGCTCCTCCAGTCCGCAGACGGACAGGAAGTCGCCGAAGAACCGGACGTCGGTGATAACGCCATTGGCGATGGAGACGTTGGCCTCCAGACAGCCGCCGTCCCAGTAGCGCTTGCATCTCACGTCGAACTTGGGGGAGCGGCCGTAGTTCCACTCCCAGGTGTCGTATTTCTCCCGCTTCAGGCGGTCGACCTCCGCCAGCTCCCCGGCACTCAGCGCGCCGGGCGTCACGCCGCCGCCGGACAGCGCGTCCTTCAGATAGGCCCAGAAGGCGGGCAGCTCCATGTCGTTGGGCAGAAAGTCCCGGATGTTGCCGATGCGGCTGCGAACGGATTTGGTGCTCTTGGAGCGGAATTTCTCCGGATCCACGTTCAGCGCCCCGGCCACCATGCCGGGATTGGCGTCAAACAGCAGCGTGCCGTGGTGTAGGATGCGGCCGCCGTGACGGCGCTGGGCCGTACCGGAGACCTTGCGGCCCTCCACCAGAATATCGTTGCGGCCGGAGGCCTCCGCATTCAGTCCAAGGCTCCGCAGCGCCGCTACCACCGGCTCGGTAAAGCGGCGGATGCTGATGCCGTCGTCCCCCACGTCGGTGATGAAGGAGTAGTTCAGGTTGCCCAGATCGTGATACACCGCGCCGCCGCCGGTGCTGCGGCGCACCACATTGATATGGTGCTGCTCCACAAAGGCGCGGTTGATCTCCGCCTCGGTGTTCTGGTTCTGGCCCACCACGATGGTGTTGTCGTTCTGCCACAGCAGCAGATAGTCGCCCTGGGTGCGGTGACACAGGACGTATTCCTCAAACGCCAGATTGTAATAGGGGTTCTGGGAGTGGGTCTCAAGATACTGTACGGTTTTTTCCATGGATGCTCCTCCGGCTTGCGATGTCTTTCTGGTACTACAAAAAAATCCCACCCGTCTGGGTGGGATTTTTGGCGCGGAAGGAGGGATTTGAACCCTCGCGCCGCTTTTGACGGCCTACTCCCTTAGCAGGGGAGCCCCTTCGGCCACTTGGGTACTTCCGCAAATATAAAGTTGCTGGCGGAGAGAGTGGGATTCGAACCCACGGATGCTTTCACATCGCCGGTTTTCAA
>OOAE01001848.1_pt1 | contig 13298 bp, 8 predicted proteins | sample 1671271 | NCBI WGS metagenome assembly OOAE01 (sample SAMN06348139, study PRJEB24527) | human gut metagenome | biome: human gut; feature: ankylosing spondylitis patient; material: feces | host: Homo sapiens | place: China | collected 2015-10 | reverse complement strand
ATATAGCTGGGGCACCATTGAAAACTGCTCGGTGTCGGGCAGCGTCAGCGGCACGGTGTATGTCGGCGGTGTGGTGGGTGCTCAAATAGGCGGTTCCATCACCGGATGCAGTTCCTCTGCCACAGTGAAGGGAACGGTCGATGTCGGCGGCGTGGCAGGTCAGACGAATTCGAGTGCCACCCTGACCGCTTGCTATGCCACGGGCAACGTGACCATAGAAATAAACCCCGCAAAGAATATCGCTGGCGGCAGTCTGGTGGGAATGAACGCAGGAAGCAGCCTCCTTGCCTGCTATGCCACGGGCAACGTAACCAGTACGGGTAGTAGCACTGGCTATGTACATATCGGCGGCTTTTTGGGAAATAACTACACCACCGTGACCGCCTGCTATTGGAAGAACAATCATGAACAAGGCATCGGCTACAATACGAAAAGCACCAAAGCCACCGAAGTCACGAAGGTGGACGGCACCAGCGTAACCTGGGAGAATGCCGTTGATGCAATGAACACCGCCTTGCAGAACGCAGGCTCAAAGTGGCGTTACGAACTTAACGGAGCATTGCCCACCTTTAGGAAGCAGTAAGCTGTTGCGGGCGGGTGTGCATTCTTCGCAATTCTATAGTTTTGCCCCCTAAAGACTTCTGTGAAAATCTGTGCAATCTGTGGGAGGATTTTACCTGAAGGGGCATACTCCCTAAAAAAACAAAGAGCAATAAAGTGATTACAACATAGAAACAACAAAAAGGGTGCACGAAGCACCCTTTTTGTTTGTTAGTATCTGAAGTATTTAAAATCTCTTTGCTTACAACTTCTTGAACACGCCCTGCATCTGCTCGCCGAGTCCGATGGTGTAGCCCTGCGATACAAACACTACGCGGTTGAAGGTGTCGGCGATGATGAACATCGGCATCTGCTTCTCGTTCATCAGCTTCATCTCACGGGCAATCTGCTTGCGTACCGATCCGTCCTTGTCGAGGGCGAATTGAACGGTAGACGGCAGACCCGGGAACTCGTCGTGGTTGAACTTGGCTGCGTCGGCTTCGCTCTCGAAGAGCAGCACTACCGGGCGACCCCATGCCTCGAACGCTTCCTTCATTTTCTCGATGTCGTGCAGAGCGTGGTTGGTCGGCTCCTGACCCACGCCGAGAATGCCCACAACATAGTAGCCGCGACCAGTCTGAGAGAGCAGGCTTACCTCCTTGCCATCCTTTGTTACAAGACTCTCCGAGTTGAACGAACCGATCACAGACACCTCGTTGGTGTTCTGGCGTATCTCAAGAGGCAGAGTGGTGGTCTGACCCTCCACAATCTCGAACAGACGGTTCGAGGCGAGCACACTGCCGCTCGCAAGGCGTGTGCCCGTGGTGAGCATATATGTGCCGGCGTCGAGCTTGTAGCCCTTCTTGAACGTGTTGCTCCATGTCGTGCCGTTGCCCATGTCTGCCTGACCCTCCTCGAAGTTCAGCAGATGAGCTGTGCCGTTTTCAATACGGCTGATTGTGAAGTGGCTGTAATACTTCGGGTTGTCGAGCAGCTTGGTAGGCTCGTATGTCAGCACGATTGTGCCAAGCGAAGCCGCGGTGGATGAGTTGTCGGCTGTGTTGTCAAACTTCACATCCTGCCATTCGCCGTTCTTCTTGTACTGTATCTTGCCCGTCACAGCGTCCTTCCTTGCTTCGATGCCCAGGCTGCGAGCCACGTCGACGAAGAAGATGTCGCGCGAACGCTCATCGGTAATCTTCGACTTCATCACGCCAACCGGAGTCTGTGCGATGCGCAAAGCCTTCTTGTCGGGGTTGAGACGAATGTTCTTCTTTATCCACTCAACAAGCTTCATCGGGTCAGCGCGGAAAGCGTCGGCAGTCTTCTTACTGAACGCCTTCTCGAAGTACTGCTTGAACGGTATTGTAATCAGCTCGTCCTCAACACGCGGCGAGAGCTGGTCGGTTGTTGCGTTGTAGCTGTCTTCGAGAATCTCGGTTGTGATGTCGCGCAAGTCCTTGTCGCTGAGTGTGGCGAGTATGCCCATCACGCGGTCTTCGTTGTCGCTGTGGCGGTTGATGAAGTCGACGATAGTCTGCTTGTTGCCGCGCGACTTGAAGATATACTCTGCTCCGCGCTCACTGATGCGCTTCGCTTCCTCCATAGTGGGGAACGTTGCTGTATATGCCTTGCGGATGCTGTCCTCAAGAGCAAAACGGCGCTGGTTCTCACGGTGCATCTCGTCGCTGACATAAGGCAGCTGTGGGTCTTCCTTCGGTGGAACGAGGTCCAAGTAGGTGCATTTAGGGGGTGCACTTGTCTCAAGTGCACCAACAGAACCGGCTGGTGCACCAACAGAACCGGTTGGCTGCGTGGGTATGGCAGGGATGCCATACCCTCCTACAAGTGCACCCCCTGGGAGGGTGAGTGTTGCCTCCTTCTCCTTGCCGAACGAAACCTTCTGATATGCATACTTGCCGTCCTTCGATGCCCACACCACCAAGTCACCGATACCTGCAGATAGCGACGTGTGGCCCTTTGCGTCGGTGTACTTCGTTACTGCCGTGAAAAATTCAGCGTAGTTGTAAATCTTGAACTCGACACGTGCGTTCTCCACCGGCTTGCCTTCGCTATCCTTGACATAGAAGTCTACCGAAGCAACCGGTGCATAGTTGGACGTGAGGTTTATTTCTGTGAAGTTGCTTGTGCGCAGCATCACCTCCTCCGGACCGTTATAGTCGCCGAAAGCGCGTGTGTGCATTAGCATAGCTCGCGAAGCCGGAGCGTTGAACCAACCGAGGTTCAGCACCGGCTCCGGTTCGCAGGCACCAAGGAAGTACCACTTGCCGTCTGCCCATGCCTCTACCCAAGCGTGGTTGTCGTCGGTATGTGCCCATCGCGGTGTGTACACCTGGCGTGCAGGAATGCCCACGGCGCGCAATGCCGCAACGGCAAACGTACTCTCCTCACCGCAACGTCCGGTTGCGGTCTTCAGCGTAGCGAGTGGTGCCGATGTACGGGCATCTGAAGGCTGGTAGGTCACCTTCTCGTGGCACCAGTGGTTCACCTCAATGATAGCATCCATCATCGACATACCCTTGATGCGGTCCTTCAGTTCGGCGTAGAACACCGAGCGTGCATTGTCCAGAGCCTCGTTGTTGACGCGGATTGGCACAACGAAGTGGCGGAAAAGCAACTCAGGAACGTTCTTGCCCCAGGGCATCTCCTCGCGAGCCTTGAACGCCATGCGTACATTGTCGGCGAAGAACGAAGTGGGGTAGTCGGTGACATCGGCAAGCGGCATGTAAGCGTAGAGGAACTTCAACGCTTCCTGCTCGTCAGCCGTAAGCTTTTCTTTCTGTGTGTTGTAGAATGTCTTGCCGACTGTCTTCACGCGCTCCTTGAAGATGTTCTCCACTGTGTTGCGGTAGTTGGCGTCGGATATGAATTGCCCCTGCGCATTCGCTGTCAGACTCAATGCGAATATGGAGGCAGAGATGAGTATTTTTTTCATTCTCGTTAAAAGTATTTTGGTGCACTTATAGAAGGGTATGGCATCCCTGCCATACCCACGCACCATTTGATTTATAAAAAAGGAGACTATGGCGTGTGGTCATAGTCTCCTGTATGTGTTTAAAGTTAGGGGGTGTATCAACAGAGCTGGTTGACTGCGTAGATATGGCAGGATGCCATACCCTCCTACAAGTCAATCTTGTTTACACGCTTCTCATGGCGACCACCTTCAAATGGAGTCTTGAAGAACTCGTCCATAATCTTCTCTGCTGTCTTGTTGTCGATGAAGCGACCCGGCATAACGAGGATGTTTGCGTCGTTGTGCTGGCGTGTGAGCTGAGCGATTTCCGGGTTCCATACCAATGCTGCACGTACACCCTTATGCTTGTTGAGGGTCATTGCCATACCTTCACCGCTACCGCAGATGCCGATGCCAGGATAAACGTCACCGTTAGAGATAGCTTCGCCTAACTCATGAGCAAAATCCGGATAATCGCAGCTCATATCGCTGTATGTACCGTAGTCCTTAAACGGAATGTTGTGGCTCTCAAGGTATTCAACAACAAATTTCTTCAATGCGTAACCTGCGTGGTCGCATGCAATGCCTACTGTCTTAATTTCCATAGTACTGTAGTTTTATTGGATTATTAATAAAGCAAGCTTATGCAGAATTTCTTGCTTAACGTGAAGTTCTGCATAAGCTATGCCTGTTTATTTAGATAAGTAATCTTTTACCTGCTTAAATACGTTCTCGGCGTTGAAGCCCAATTTCTCGTCGAGCACCTTGTAAGGAGCTGAGAAACCGAACGACTCAAGACCGTAAACCATACCCTCTACACCTACAAGGCTCTGAAGTGTGACGGGCAGACCTGCTGTCATACCGAATATCTTGGCACCCTTCGGCAGTACACTCTCCTGATACTCCTTGCTCTGTGTACGGAACAGACCCTCTGACGGAACGCTTACGATACGTGTCTTGATGCCGTCAGCGTTGAGCAACTCGGCACCTGCGAGGAGCGTAGACACCTCCGAACCAGAAGCGAGGAGGATAACGTCGTAGTTAGGATCGTCCTTAACGATGTATGCACCCTTGCGAACCTGAGAGTAGTCAGTGCCTTCAGGCAGAGAGTTCACGTTCTGGCGTGAGCAAATCATTGCTGTCGGTGTGTCCATGTTCTCGTTAGCCATCTGCCAGCATACTGTTGTCTCGTCTGCATCTGCAGGGCGGAATACGCGTACAGAGTCCTGTCCCTTGTGGTTCTTCAGCTTCTCCATGAGGCGAATCTGTGCTTCCTGCTCAACCGGCTCGTGTGTAGGTCCGTCCTCACCAACGCGGAATGCGTCGTGCGACCATACGAACTTGATTGGAACGCGCATGAGAGCTGCCATACGGATAGCCGGCTTCATGTAGTCGGAGAATACGAAGAATGTGCCGCAAGCTGGGATAACACCACCGTGGAGGTACATACCGATGCAGACGCAAGCCATTGTAAGCTCGCTGACACCTGCCTGGAAGAATGCTCCGGTAAAGTCGTCAGGTGTAAGCTCGTGAGTCTTCTTGAGGAAGCCGTCGGTCTTGTCCGAGTTGCAGAGATCGGCAGAAGAGCAAACCATGTTAGGCACCTGCTCTGCCAATACACCGAGACAGTTGGCTGAAGCAACACGTGTAGCAACGTCGCGCTTCTGAACAAGTTCGCTCCAGTCTACCTTCGGAGCATTGCCTGAGAGCCAGGCATCCATCTGCTCTGCCTTCTCGGGGTTTGCCTTGCGCCACTCTGTTTCTGCTGCATGTCTTTCCTTTACAACCTCGCGAAGCTCTGCGTTACGCTTCTCGTAGAGTTCCTTAACGTCGTCGAATACTACGAACGGGTCGTTGAGGTCGCCGCCAAGGTTCTTCACTGTGTTCTCGTAAGCGCCACCACCAAGCGGTGCGCCGTGAGTCTTCACGCTGCGCTCGTAGCTTGATCCGTCTTCCTTGCGTGCGCCCTTAGCCATAACGGTGTGACCGATGATGAGGGTAGGACGCTGCTCTTCCTTGTTAGCGAGGATGAGGGCTGCACGTATCTCGTCAGGGTCGTTGCCGTTTATTTCAAGAACGTTCCAACCCCATGACTCGTACTTCATGCGTGTGTTCTCGCGCATTACGACATCGCACTCTGTAGAGAGCTGAATCTCGTTGGCATCGTAGAACATGATGAGGTTGTTGAGCTTGAAGAGACCTGCGATACGGCCTGCGCCCTGAGATATTTCTTCCTGAACACCTCCGTCAGATATGTAAGCGTAAATCTTGTGCTGCATCATGGTGCTGCCAAGACGAGCCTCAAGGAACTTCTCTGCAATAGCAGCACCCACAGCGTAGGTGTGTCCCTGGCCGAGGGGTCCAGATGTGTTTTCAATTCCATGAATAATGTCACGCTCAGGATGTCCCGGACATATAGTGCCCCATTGACGGAATGTCTTCAAATCGTCAATTGTGTACTTGCCCTGCAAAGCGAGAGCTGAGTAGAGCATTGGCGACATGTGACCAGGATCGAGATAGAAGCGGTCGCGGCCCTCCCAAGTCGGCTGATCTGGATCGAACACCAGGAACTCCGAGAAAAGAACGTTGATAAAGTCAGCACCACCCATAGCACCGCCCGGGTGACCTGATTTGGCTTTTTCTACCATCGATACAGCAAGCAGTCGGATGTTGTCTGCCGCATGGTTCATTAAATCCTTATTATTCATTTTATTATTTAAAGTTTAACAGTTTCTTTGTAGAAAAATAGGTTTTAAATTATTTTACACAGTCTTTTAATCACCATTTTTCGTCGTTTCCTTTTGCAAAGATAGCGAATATAGTTGATATAACGGCTATATTAATTGCGGAATTTAAAAATAATTCTATAATTTGCCGACTTTTACTTGTGCTTAGCTCCTAATTTTACTATAACCTACGAGGCGATATGTGCGTTGTCCTATACCTTTATAATATATAAGCATTTGATAGCTGTTTTCGGTTTGGAAAAAGTTGCCTTCTGTTGAAACCGGATGCAGGCTGTTGTCGTTGTGCTTCGTGAGGTACTGATAGGAGTAGTAACCTTGCTTCAGTGGTACGTTTGCCTCATAAAGCTTTGTCTGCTCGTTGTAGCTCATCTCGTATTGCGGCGTGAAACGATCGTTTGTCCATACGCCGTTGATAAACACTCTGCCGTTCTGTCGTGGTGCTTGTAGGCGAAAGTTGACGACGACGTATTCCGAGATGCGGTCGTTTTCGATGTTGTCGCTGTTGCGTATGTAAAAACTGCCGTTGGCATCTTCGTCGTAAACATAGCTTGGACGTGGCAGGTCGGTCCATATTTGTGCGTGGTAGTTGGTGCCGTCCCACCATGTGTTCTCAATGCCAAGGGTGGGGTGGGTGACATCAAGTATCTCGAACTTATGATACTCGTTGCCTCCATCGAAGATGAGGTTGCGGTTGTACTCCCAACGCAGTCCGCTTCCGGTTTGGTATTGTGGCGTAGGGTTTATGCGGGCGGTGCTCCAACGCCCGTTTTGCATGACGACGGTGTACAACTCGGTGCTTGGATTAGTGATGTTAAGAGCAGAGTAGTTTATTTCTGCTCCCACTTGCTGGTGGGCTTTGTTGATGCCTATGTCCGTGTTTGTGGTTACGGACATGCTTGCCTTTACGAGTGGTTCCACTATCATGAAGCAAGCCGTGAAAATAGTGTCGCCGTTGTTCTCGTCGTAAACCGTCAGACGATAGTTGCCGCTCATTTTGATGCGGCAATTCTCGTTGGGGATAGAAAGGCGATAGTGGGTGTAGAGGGTGTTGGTGTTGAGCGACTCTTCTATGTCGTCGATGGTGCAACCATCGGCAAATCCCTCACAATAGTCGGAGTCGAAAATGCCCTCCGACACACTCCAGTCTGCCTCGCAATGTTGTAGGCGATATACGTAGCGATGATATTCATGTGTGAGGTCGTCGAAACTGATATTTATCGGTTCGCCGTTAAGTGTGGCTATAGGCATGGATAGCCAGTCCTTGCCAGCCACGACCTGCAATGATGCAATATTCTCCGACTTGATGTCGTTGTATTGCGCAAAGCTGTTAGTGGCGACAAATGCCGACAATGTGAGTATTAATGCCAATAGGGTCGTTCTCATAGTTTGCTATTTGTGGGGTGTGGTCTTTCTGCTTTAAAAGTCGACCGACAGTTTGACGTTGATTTGTCTGCCCGTCAGATAGTTAGGCACGGCGTATTGCTGTCCGGTGACATCTGTAATCCAGTAGTAGGAGTTTACGTTGTTGATGCCGAAGAGGTTCAGACACTCAGCTCCAACCCACAGGTTGCGAATTGGGTTGCGCTTCTTGTGGCGGTCGCTGTTGTCGATGATGCGGTAGTTCAAGCCAACATCTGCGCGTTTGTATGCCGGAGCGCGGAACACGTTCGATTCGAGCTCGCGGTGTGGGGCAGAGAAGGGTAGACCGTCGGCAAGTGCCAACTTGAGCGACATCTTCCAGCGTGTTGTGCCAGGGAAGTAGTCGGTGAAGAAGAGGTTGACAGCATAGCGTTGGTCGGTAGGCAGAGGGATTGACTTGCCGTTCAGCTTCATGCTTGTGTTCATCAGCGATAGCGACACCCACGAGTCTGTACCCGGCACAAACTCACCAAAGAGTTTGAGGTCTAAGCCTGCTGCATGTCCGCTGCACATATTGTCGCCATAATACACCACCTTCACGTTGTTCACACTATAAGGCACAAGGTTGCCAAGTGCCTTGTAGTATGCTTCGGCTGTGAACTTGAACGGGCGGTTGTTCATCTTGAAGCGGTAGTCGAAGCCTGCGATGAAGTGTATCGAACGCTGGCTCTTCGCCTTACGGTTGAGCGAGGCATATGTAATGCCGTTCGTTGTGGTGGTGTCGCGTATCTCCTTAAAGAAAGGTGCTTGATAGTACAAACCCGTGGCAAAGCGCATCGTTATGTTCTCGTTGAATGCCGGAATGATGCCCAACGACAGACGCGGGCTGAGTATAGTCTCTTTCGTGAAACTCCAGTAGGCGAGACGTAGACCGTAGTTCAACGTGTAGAGTGTTTTGCCTTCCGAACCGGTGAAGCGGTATGTGTCCTGCGCATACGCCTCTACACGATTGGCTGTAAGCGTGTTCTTTGCACGCATACTGTAAATCATATAAAGATCCTTGCCAGTGTGCGGAATGCTGTATTTGCTTGAGTCGCGCATTTCGTATTCTACTGAGTTCTCCTCAATGTGCTCCCACTTGTAGGTGAATGCAGCCTCAATGTTGTGCTTCTTCTGCTTCGTTTTGAACAACAGTTTGGCACTCTCCACGTGAGCCTTCAGGTAGTTGCGCGTGTGCTGGAAGTAGGTGCCGACACCGAGATTTTCGCTTGTTTCGGTCTGCGTGAGCCAGTACTGTCCTTGTATGTCGTACTTCTCCTGCTCGCGTGTGTTGAACGCCGAAGCGATGAGCGAAAGGCTTGTGTTCTCGTTGAATTTGCGAGTGATGCCCAATGAACCGAAGAAGGTGCGGAACACGTCTTTCTCCTGTCCATCGAAGTACACCTTGAATGCCTTTACGTTCTCCATCGTGCCGAAATTCGTCTCACGATCTTCGGGTGTGAAGTTATAGTGGTTGTCCGAGATGTTGCCGAGGAACTTGATGTCCCAGCGCTTGTTGGGCGAGTAAGTAAGATACGTCTGATAGTCGATGAACGTAGGCTGATACTCGCCCTTGGTGTCCATCGAGCCTAATAGATACTTCGTCGTCTTGTAGCGCAGGCCATTGCTCCACGAGAACTTCTTGTTGCTCATGCCGACGAATGCGCTTGCTCCAAGCATACTGGCTGTGGCTGACGCTTCGAAGCGTTTCGGACGGCGATACTCGATGTTCAGTGCCGACGACATCTTGTCGCCATAGCGTGCCTCGTAGCCACCGGTTGAAAAGCCAATCTTCTCCACCATATCGGGGTTGATGACCGAAATACCCTCCTGCTGTCCGCTTCTTACAAGGAACGGGCGGAATATTTCCACATTATTTATATATACACTATTCTCGTCGAACGAACCACCACGCACGTTGTACTGCGATGAAAGCTCGCTGTGGGTAGATACGCCTGCCTGACTTTGAATCATTTCCTCTACGGCGTTGCCCGTAGTGGAGGGCATACTCTTTAGATGCTCTTTGCTCAATTCCTGCGTTTGTCCAGTCTCGATGCGCTTGCCTGTGATGGTTACTTCCGACAGGGCATTGTCGCTGCTGTGCAGAACAACCTGCATTGTCTGCTTACCACGTGGACGGCGCAGTGTGCGAACTTTGGTCTTGTAACCGACCATTGAAAATCTGATTTCAACAGAGTCGGCAGATTGAAGTTGCAGACTATAGTCGCCTTTAAGCGAGGTCATTGTCATCTTGCCTTGTTTAGGGCATGATACGGATGCAAATTCTACGGGGTCGTTGTTCTCGTCAATGACCCTTCCACTTAAGGTGAATGTTTGCGCCTGAGCAGATACGAAAGCGCAGAGACATATTATTTGAAGTATAAACAATTTCAGTTTCATACATAACATAACGAAAACAGTGTCGATTTATTGTATTATTGCAGCGTAAAAGCACTTGAATTTCTGAAAAAGAATTAAAGAGTGTAATTTTTACAAATATTATTTTGTAATTATTATAAAAAAGTATATCTTTGCAGTAGTAAAATGAAAAGAATATAGACAATGAAACATAACGACGCAGTAACAAGACTTGTAGAACATGGCATCAAGCCTTCTGTTCAGCGCATTCAGATTATGCATTATCTGATGACTCACTTTACTCATCCTACAGTGGAGGAGGTGCATAAGGCTTTACTACCTAAGGTGCCTACACTTAGCCGTACCACGGTGTACAACACGCTCAGAATGTTCTCAGAGCACAATGCTGCTCAGATGATAACAATCAACGAACATCGTGTTTGTTATGATGGCGATGTCAGTTTGCATGCACATTTCATCTGTAAATGCTGCCGAAAGGTGTATGACATTTTCGACGAAGTGTCGGATGTTGTAAATCGCAAAGAGTTGGCAGGTCACAAAATCGACGACGTACAGCTATATTATAAAGGTGTATGTAAGGAGTGCTTGGCAAAGCAGGCTGAAACTGCAGTCGAATAATTTATAGATAAGGCTTTTTTAATATAAATACTATTAACTCTTAAAACAGAAGAATTATGAAGAAGAAATTTATTTGCACAGTATGCGGTTATATTCACGAAGGTACAGAGGCTCCTGAGAAGTGCCCGGTTTGCAAGGCTCCGGCAAGCAAGTTTAAGGAACTGAACGATCCGACAGAGGGTCCAGCTTTTGCAACCGTTCATACTCTTGGTGCTGCTCGCGATGAGGAGGCTACACCAGAGATGATTAAGGATCTCGAGACTCACTTCAATGGCGAGTGCGGTGAGGTAGGTATGTATCTCGCAATGAGCCGTCAGGCTGACCGTGAGGGCTATCCAGAGATTGCAGAGGCATTCAAGCGCTATGCTTTCGAGGAGGCTGAGCACGCAAGTAAGTTCGCAGAGCTTTTGGGCGACGTTCTGAAGGATACTAAGTCGAACCTTGAGGCTCGTATCGCTGCTGAGCGTGGTGCTTGCGAGGACAAGTTCCGCATCGCAAAGAACGCTAAGGCTGCCGGCATGGACGCTACTCATGACACCGTTCACGAGATGGCAAAGGATGAGGCTCGCCACTGTGCAGGCTTCATGGGCTTGTACAAGCGTTACTTCGAGAAGTAAAACATCTTCGTAGTCGTACAAACGGCTATATGATGTAGCATAATAAAAGAGGATGCACCAAGCAAATGTTGTTGTCGGTGCATCCTTTTTTCGTTGTGTATCGTCCGCCACCCAGTCGGATTGCGTTCGGTGCACGATGATTTATCTTGATGTTTAAGCATGAAAAAAAGGTGTGTCAGAACTCTTCAATCGGAGCTCTGACACACCCTTTATTGTTTTGCGACCAATGGTCTTGTCGTTATTATCCGCAGAAGAACAGCACAACGAGCTGCGCTGTGAAGATACGCAGGAACATACTCAACGGATAAACCGTAGAATAGCCGATAGCAGGAGCCTCGCGTGAGCAAACAGAGTTGGCGTAAGCGAGGGCTGGAGGGTCGGTGTATGTACCGGCAAGCATACCCATAATGGTAAAGTAGTTGAACTTGTACTTCATGCGTGCTATAGTGCCGACAATCAGGATAGGGATGATTGTGATGATGAAACCAGTCAATACGTACAACAGACCATCGCCTTCCACTACTGTGTTCCAGAAGTTAGCACCAGCCTTTATGCCCACACTCGCAAGGAATAGAACAAGACCAATCTCTCGAAGCATCATGTTTGCCGATGTCGTGGTGTAGGTGTTGAGCTTCATGCGGTGGCCGAAGCGACCGATAAGAATAGCGATGATAAGCGGACCGCCAGCGATACCGAGCTTCAACGGAACCGGCATTCCTGGTATAGCGAACGGAATGCTACCGAAGATGATACCGATGAAGATACCGATGAAGATTGTTGCCACATTCGGTGCATCAAGACGCTTCACAGAGTTACCCATCAGCTCGGCGATGCGGTTCACGTTGTCCTCCGGACCTACTACGAGAATTTTGTCGCCTACCTGGAAACGGTAGTTGCGGCTTGCGAAGAGGTCCATGCCCTGACGTGAAATACGTGTTACGGTTACGCCGTATACAGACGAGAAGTGCATCTTTCCGAGTGTCTTACCGTTCATTGACGAGTTGGTTACGACGATGCGGCGCGAAACGAGCGGCTGCTTGCTTTCGTTCTCCTCCCACTCAGTCTCCAGCTCCGGACCGATGAACGCCTGGATAGCCGGTGCGTCAGCCTCAGCACACACGACGAGTACCTCGTCGCCCATGTCGAAGACCGTGCGGCTGTTCGGTATGCTGTATTCGCCGTTCTTGAAGAGGCGCGAGAACACAACGTCGCGGTTGAGGAAGTCGCTAATCTCTGCAACTGTACGACCAGAGAGGTATGCGTTGTTCACCTTGAGGTGCATCTGATGTGGCTTGGCCTGCGGGTTCTCCGCTTCTTCAGCTTCAAGTGCCTTCTCCTCCTCCTCAAGCTTGGTGCGGGTTAGGAAACGGATGGCGATAGTAGCACCGATGATGCCTACTACACCAAGAGGGTAAGCGCAGGCATAACCGGACGCAATCTGTGGCAGTTCGCCGTAGGTCTGTTGCCATACAGAGCTGAGCGCTTCGTTTGCAGCACCAAGACCCGGTGTGTTGGTTACAGCTCCGTAGAGTGTGCCCACCATCATCGGGAGGTTAGACTTCACATTAGTGTCGAAGAAGAGATAGTAGCATGCAAACATAACGCCTACGTTCAGCAAGATAGCTGTGGTAGAGAGCAGGTTGAGCGTTACACCGCCTTTCTTGAAGCTCTCAAAGAAGCCAGGACCGACCTGCAAACCGATGCAGAACACGAACAGAATAAGTCCGAAGTCCTGAACAAAGGTCATGGTGTCCTTGGGGGCAGTGAAGCCAACATGGCCTGCTAAGATACCAGCGAAAAGCACCCATGTTACACCGAGTGATATGCCGCCAATCTTAATCTTACCCAGCAGAATGCCGACTGCGATGACAGTGGCATAGAGTAGGGCGATATGGGCAATCGACTCAGTATTGGTGAATAGGTTGATTATCCAATCCATTTTTTAGTGTTTTAATGTTTTAATAGCTTTATTACTAAAGTTTCGCAAGTGAAAATTCACAAGCGTGATTTAACGTAATTTTGAAA
>OOAE01001836.1_pt1 | contig 13389 bp, 10 predicted proteins | sample 1671271 | NCBI WGS metagenome assembly OOAE01 (sample SAMN06348139, study PRJEB24527) | human gut metagenome | biome: human gut; feature: ankylosing spondylitis patient; material: feces | host: Homo sapiens | place: China | collected 2015-10 | reverse complement strand
TAACATAAATTATAATTAATATTAAACACAGCGAATATATCCAACACATAAAAATGCCCCTGAAGCTTTTGCTCCGGGGGGATTTTTACTATGTAAGTTATTTCAATATATATGTCACTTCGTTATATATATTAACCACCATATAACTTATGTTGTCACATAACCTACATCAATATATTAACTCTAAAATGTGTAATTAATTCTTAAAACTATGTATAGGTGCTGGTATTCTTCCTGGTCTGTTTACAAATGCTGAGCAGTCAAATGTATTAACCGGCATAATAGGAGCATAGCCTAAAAGTCCGCCGAATTCTACAGTTTCGCCAACACCTTTTCCAACAACAGGTATTACTCTTACGGCTGTTGTCTTCTGGTTTACCATACCGATAGCTGCTTCATCTGCAATGATACCAGATATTGTAGATGCCTTTGTATCTCCTGGTATAGCAATCATATCAAGACCTACAGAACATACACATGTCATAGCTTCAAGCTTTTCAATAGTAAGTGAACCTGCATTAACTGCATCGATCATTCCCTGATCTTCACTGACCGGAATAAATGCACCACTAAGTCCGCCTACATATGATGAAGCCATTACGCCGCCTTTCTTAACCTGATCGTTAAGAAGCGCAAGTGCTGCTGTTGTTCCCGGAGCACCGGCTCTCTCAAGTCCGATTTCTTCAAGAATTTCTGCAACAGAATCACCAATTGCCGGTGTTGGGGCAAGCGAAAGATCGATTATACCAAATGGTATACCAAGTCGTCTAGAAGCTTCCTGAGCAACAAGCTGTCCTACTCTTGTTATCTTAAATGCTGTCTTCTTGATAGTTTCGCAAAGCACTTCAAAACTTTCTCCTCTTACGCTTTCAAGAGCATACTTAACAACACCTGGACCACTGACACCTACATTGATAATAGCATCATCTTCTGTAACTCCGTGGAAAGCTCCTGCCATAAATGGATTATCATCTGGAGCATTACATAATACAACAAGCTTTGCACAGCCAAGAGAGTCTGCATCTTTCGTTAATGCGGCAGTCTCTTTAACTATTTCGCCCATAAGTCTTACAGCATCCATATTAATACCCGTCTTTGTAGAGCCAACATTTACTGAGCTGCATATAAGTTCTGTAGATGCAAGTGCTTTAGGAATTGAACGGATAAGCAGTTCATCGCTCTTTGTCATACCCTTTGATACAACAGCAGAATAACCACCTATGAAATTAACTCCGACTTCATGGGCAGCCTTATCAAGTGTCTTTGCAATAGTTACATAATCGTCAGGTGTTTTACAGCATGAGGCACCAACTAATGAAATAGGTGTTATAGAAATTCTTTTATTAACTATTGGAATACCTATTTCCCTTGAAATATCCTCTCCTGTCTTTACAAGGTCTTTAGCAAGAGTTGTGATTTTTTTATATATTTTCTCATTTACTTCATCAAGATTCTCGCTTGCACAGTCAAGAAGATTGATACCAAGTGTAATTGTTCTTACATCAAGATTTTCCTTCTCAACCATTTTGTTGGTTTCAGTAACTTCATATATGTTAATCATTTTTCTCCTCATTTCCGCATCGCCAATGGCGTATACTTAATAATAGTTAATTAAATTCTGTGCATCATATCAAAGATTTCTTCTCTCTGACATTTAATTACAACACCAATTTCCTTGCCAAGATTCTCAAGTGCTGTTACAACTTCATCAAAGCCTGTATTGGAATTTGATAAATCAACTATCATCATCATATTAAAATAACCTGATACGATAGTCTGGGAAATATCAAGAATATTAATTTCTGTCTTAGCAAGATATGTACACACCTTTGCTATGATACCAACAGTATCCTTTCCTACAACTGTAATTACACATTTTTTCATAATAGTCCTCCATTCTTTGCATTTGTGCATATGTATTTATGTAAATATGCTCTCGCATATTTATACCACTGTAGTGCTATATTTCAAGAAGTGTTGATGGCTCACTTCTCTTTGCTACCTCTATATGAAAATCTTTAGACTTGTATTCATTATCACTTAAGTCTATCTCTAACTTAACTGTTTCATATGCAAGCTTATCATAATTATTCTCTTTGCTTAAATGTCCAAGGTATATCCCTTTAATGTTATCATTAAGAAGAGAATTGATAAGCCTTGCTGATGAATCATTCGACAAATGTCCTTTATTACCAAGTATGCGCTGTTTAAGATAATAAGGATAACTTCCTATCTGAAGCATATTAATATCGTGGTTGGCTTCAACAAGCATCATATCCGAATTCTCAAGATTATCAATAATATAGTCATCATAATATCCAAGATCTGTTATGACCGAAGCTTTGTTATTATCGCAATATACACTGTAGGCAACTGGTTCATTGGCATCGTGCGATACCCTGAAACTATGTATTGTCATATCTTTAAGATGAATATCTGTATCAGGTTCAATTATATGGTAATAATCTGAGTCTATATTTCCAAGGCTCGTAGCTGCCTTAATTCCATTAATTGTTCCGTCTGTTGAATATATTGGCATTCCATCTTTTCTTGACATTACGCCAAGTCCTTTTATATGGTCAATATGTTCGTGTGTAACAAATACTGCATCTATATCCTTTAATGATACATCTATGCTGTTAAGCCCTTCTTCTATCTTCTTACGGCTTATTCCAGCATCTATTAATATATGTGTATCATCTGAACCAATATATATACAGTTGCCACTACTGCCGCTTGCAATCGGCATCATTCTCATAAGTCAATCCTCATTTCTATTATTATGAATTATAAATGCTTCACATTACTTAAAGCTTGTTATTCCCAGAATATCTTTATATCATCACCATCATTTAGCGGTGCTGTATATTCACTTCTGATACCATTATGTAATATTACAATATTTCCCTTGGGTTTGGAAAGGTCAAAGTCATAAAACTGGAATAAATCAACAAGCACATAATCACTCTTTCCCTTTAATACAACAGGTGTGCCATTAACGATTATTGACACATCCCTGATTGGCCTTTGAATATCAGGTGCTGTATTAAATGAAGCTCCATCGGCTGATTCTTGTGTATCACCAGCATTATTACCTTTAGTCGCATCAGACATATCAGACGAATTATTATCATCACTATCATTCTGGCCTACAGGTCCATTTCCAGCTTCATTATTCTGCTCAGTATTGTTATCTGAATAATAACCTCCGTCAGCATCTTCATTTTCTGTATCATCTTCTAAATCAGCATAGCTTGTCTGCTTAGGCACATTGCTGAATGAAACCATAAAATTCTCATAAACCTTAGCATGTTTATTAGCTGGCATATTATTAACTAATACATCATAATCTTTATAGTCCAGGTCAAGGAATGTAAATAACTGTTCTACTGTATAGAAGTTCTCTATTCTTATTGAGTCTTCATTTCTGATATCATAGAATTCTGACTTTAATTCACCATTAACATATGCAAATCTTGGGCAGACGATATTCTTTCCATTGACAACAAATGTTATATCTGAACCAAATTCTTCTATCTGTCCTAAAGTAATTGAAGCCGGCTCACCAATCGTTGACTCCTCAACAAATATGACATCATTCTGCTCAATTGCTGTATTAAGGCTGGCAGGCTTATTATTAAGTGTAATGACTGCACCTTCCCCGGCAAGACCTCTTACAAGCCTTACTTTGCCATTAACCATAAATTCAATCTGAGCACCCCGTCTTGGGAAAAGCTTCTCATTAGGATAACCTATCTGCATAATCGCATCAAATACTGTGAGCTTATTATTATCATATAACTTAATACGCTCATTATTGACATTAACAAATATAAACTTATTCTTCTGTGTATAATAATTCGTACATATACCTACTGGTGTTACATATAAAGAATCTTTCTCAAAGCCTTCAACATTAAAATCCACTGTTGTAAGGACTTCCTTTCCTCTTATTGCAACTCTTTCAGGTGCTATGCCAAGATTCTTAGCAAGTACCTTGGTGTAACTTGGCATTTTACCGCCACCACCTACAACGAATACAGCATTTACCGGCTTACCGCCATTAAGCTCGATAATCTTATCTGATGTCGACTTTGCCATATTATCAATTGATTCTTCTGCTATTGCCTGTATCTCGCTTGAAGCAACCCTCTGTTCAAGTCCCATAATATCATTGAACACAACCTCTTTATTGTCCGGATTGCTTGCGGATATCTTAATAGTCTCCGCTGTGTTGAAGTCAACAAGATAATTCTTTGCAATCTTTTCTGTTATCTCATCACCTGCTAATGGAATCATACCATAAGCCACAATGCTTCCATCTTTAGTAATACATATATCCGATGTACCCGCTCCGACATCGACAAGACATATGTTAAGAAGTCTGTACTGTTCTGGAATCGCAATATTCATTGAAGCTATTGGCTCTAATGTAAGTGAAGCAACATTAAGTCCAGCATACTCTACTGCCTCGTATAGTCCGTCTACAACTTCTTCCGGAAGAAATGTAGCAATAAGCTCAACAAATATTTTTCTAGCCTTATGCCCCTCAAGGTTACCTATATCATAACCATTAAGCTGATATCTTATAGGTGTATTGCCTACACAGTAAAATCTGTCTTTCTGTGTGGCATCATTAATTGAATGATGTGCATTCTCTACCGCAAGAAGATTAAGCGAATATATATCCTCCGCTGTAACTCTTGTCTCTTCTTCAAATTCATACTCGGCAGTCGCATTAACTGTTCTTAAAACCCTGCCCGCAGCAGCTATACATACATCTTTAAGTTCCATATTAAGCTGCCTTTCAAGTGCAAGCTTAACCTGACGTATTGTATCACCTACTTTATATATATCGTGTATCTGCCCATCAAGCATAGCACGCGTTGTATGGAGCTGCTGTGCCATTGCTGCTATTTTAAATCTGCCATATTCAAGATAACCTACAACGCCAACAACGCTCCTTGTTCCTATATCAAGACCAAACACATAACTATTGTTGGAATTCCTTTCTTTATCCATATCATATCCTCATTTCTGCCCACATTTTAACACAAGAGCCACTTTAGCTCAATAAAATGTTTTGTATCTGTCTGAAAGTATATTCTAAATCCTTATTATTATCAATACAATAGCTGCATTTATCTTTAATATTCTCTAATGCCTGCTGGCTCTTTAATATATTATCAATCTTCTCATCACTATAGCCACGGCTTTCTTTTAAGCGCCGTCTTCTTATATCCTCTGATGTGTCTATATACCATACCTCATCGCAGAATACATCATAATGTTCTGTAAGCAGCAGTGCTGACTCAACAAATGTATAATCTAATCTTCCAGCTATTTTATTATTCGTTATGCGTGTGATAACCTCCTGCTTTACTGCCGGGTGGACTATACTATTTACTGCCATACGTTTATTAGCATTAGAAAATATTATATCTGCCAGCTTCTTTTTATCAATCTCTCCTGTTTCATCGACAATATCTTCGCCAATCAATGCTATCATCATTTCATATGTCTTAGAACCTTTTGTATACAATCCTTTGGCTACATCATCCGTCATAATAATATCACAGTTGTAATTATCAGCTAAATATTCAAGAACTGCTGATTTACCAGCACCAACTCCACCTGTTATTCCAATTGTCTTCATAAGTAGTCCTCATTTATAGTTATAATATACTTTTCTATACCTATAGCATTAATGTGCCTCAAGCCAGTTTTTACCCTGCTTTATATCTATTTCAAGTGGCACTTTAAGACTTACTGCCTCTTTCATACCCTCTGTTAATATCTGTCGTACTTCATCAATTTCATCTATAGCTGTTTCAACTAAAAGTTCATCGTGAACCTGTAATATAAGGTGTGATTTAAGACCTTTTTCCTTTAAAGCCCTGCTGACCCTAATCATAGCAAGCTTAATAATATCAGCCGCTGTTCCCTGTATTGGTGCATTCATAGCAACTCGTTCCCCAAATGAACGCTGCATAAAGTTACCAGATGAAAGTTCAGGTATCTCTCTTCTTCTGTTAAACATTGTAAGAGAATATCCTTTTTCTTTGGCAGAGCTTACAAGTCCGTCAATAAATTCTTTAATTGATGGATATGTCGCAAAATATTTGTCAATATAAGCCTTAGCTTCTTTTGGTGTAATACTTAAATCCTGACTAAGACCAAACGAACTCATTCCGTATATTATTCCAAAATTAACTGCCTTGGCATTGCTTCTCTGTAATGGTGTAACCTCATCTATAGGAGTATTAAATACTTCTGCCGCTGTTGCCCTGTGAATATCTTCTGATGAATTATATGCAGCTATTAGCTTCTCATCACCTGACATATGGGCAAGTATTCTTAACTCAATCTGTGAATAATCAGCATCAATAAACACATAGCCGTCTTTTGGAATGAATACCTTTCGTATCTTCTTTCCCATCTCCATTCGTATTGGTATATTCTGAAGATTAGGATCTGTACTGCTTATTCTTCCCGTCGCAGTAATTGTCTGGTTAAATGTTCCGTGAATCCGTCCATCTTCTTTAATATATGCTGTAAGTCCGACAGCATATGTTGAATTAAGCTTTGCTAACTGTCTATATTCAAGTATCTTCTTAACAATTGGATAATCTGGTGCAAGCTTATCTAAAATATCTGCGGCTGTAGAGTAACCACTTTTTGTCTTCTTTCCGTTAGGCATACCCATTTTCTCAAACAGAATAACACCAAGCTGTTTAGGCGAATTAATATTAAATTCTTCGCCTGCAAGCTCATATATCTCTTTCTCAAGGACATTTATCTTCTCTGTAAGTACCTTTGAGTAATCATCAAGCTCATTCTTGTCAACCCTTATACCGAATCTTTGCATATCGTAAAGCACGAATACAAGAGGCATTTCTATATCATTGTATAATGAATACATATCCTCTGATATAAGGATATCTATAACAGGCTGTGCACATCTATAATTTACATATGCCTTAAAGCAGGCAAGTTTAAACAAGTTCGCATCATCAATATCAAAGCTTTCCTTTATGCTTCTCTTTCCAAGAAGCTCTGTCTGTGACATAACAAGCATTGAAAGGTATTCTCTTGCCAGTGCTTCATAATCATATCTTTCATTATTAGGATGAATAAGATATGCCGCAATTGCTATATCCATAAATGCCTGTTCTGATACTTCAAGGCTGTCATCGTTATTCCCATCTGTATAGTTATCAAAAATGTAAAGATAGTCTTTAAGATTATCTATTACAATATTCCTGTTATCTGAACACTTTATTAATCTCATAAGCTTATCTTTTAAATAATCAGATGTAATAAAGCCTCCAGCTGGAATATAATATATATCCTCATCAGAATATGATATCGAAACTCCAAGAAGCTCGTCTTCTGCAATTATTCCAAGTCCGATTTTTTTATTTTCTTTAATATGTGAAGCTGCTGTTTCAAACACTTCCTCGGCTTTGGCAAAATCTTCCACCTTATTAAAATGTTTACAACATTCAGGCTCTGACTGTGTACCATTGTCACATCTTTTAAGCATATTCTTGAAATCGTAACGCTTAAAAAGCTTATATGACTCCTGATTAAACATATCATTAATATCCGCATTATTAATGTCATAATCGACATCAACATCTATCTTAATCTCTGATAAATAACGGCTTAATTTAATCTGCTCAATATTTTCTTCTATTGATTTCTTAGCCTTTGGCGGCTTTAATTCTGATATATTATCAATAATATTATCTATATTATGATACTTTATTATTAAAGCTGAGGCTGTCTTAGGGCCTATTCCCGGTGCACCAGGTATATTATCAGAGCTGTCACCCATAAGTGCCTTCATCTCTATGAATTCCGCAGGTGTTACGCCATAAAGTTCTTTTACATCTTCTGGATAATAATCTTCAACCTCTGTAACTCCCTTTTTAGTCTTTGGTATACGGATTTTGATATTAGTATCTGCAAGCTGCAACAAATCCCTGTCACCAGATACAATAGACACGTCAATTCCCTGCTTCTGCGAGTTCTTGGCTATTGTTCCTAGAATATCATCTGCCTCAAAGCCTTCTTTTTCTACTATAGTTATATTCATAGCTGTAAGTAGTTCCTTCATAAGCGGAACCTGCTGTCTTAACTCAGGAAGCATCGGCTTTCTTGTGCCTTTGTAACCATCATATACTTTATGTCTGAAAGTTGGTGCACTAAGATCAAATGCAACTGTAACATAATCAGGCTTTTCCTCATCTATAAATTTAAACATAATATTAAGGAATCCATACATTGCATTAGTATGTATTCCTTCGCTGTTAGTTAAATCAGGCACTCCGTAGAATGCCCTGTTTAATATACTGTGCCCATCTATAAGCAGCAATTTACTCATTCTAAATCTCCATTCCAGCTGGAAATCCTGTAAATAGCAGGATACAAAATGCCGTATTACAACATTCCAGCTTTTAATAATATCTGATTATTATACAAATAATAAAAGTCAGAAGCATAATTACTTCTATCATAATATTCAATATTGTTATATTATGATTCCATTCTCTTATTGCATTGCATTTATCTATGCTTAGAGATAATTTCAAGTCAACTAATGTCTTAAAATCATAGCTGTCTATGCAGGCTTTGATAGCTGGAGGGGTATTTTTTGATATATTGTCTTCATCAAGTCCGTATGACACAATATAATATATCTCCAGTTCTTCTTTGCAGTCCTCACAGTTAAGGATATGCTGTATGAATTGTTCTTCCTGCTTTAATGAAAGATTGCCTTTGTCATAATCTTTAATCATTTTCTGAATTTGCTTGCAATTATCCATAATATGCCTCACTGAGCCAATAGTTTGTCGGACGGACGAAATCGCACAAGATGTGCTCTTCTGGTGGTATCCGAATTTAGTTCTTAATTCAGGCTAAAACCATTGGGGTATTTTAGTACGCCGTGCAGGTTCTGGAAAGCTTTGCTTTCCAGAACTGTCGGGCATTCGCCCTATCAGTCTAAAGCCCAAAGAAGAACTTTGTGCAAGCACAGTTCTTCCTCAGGCTTCAGACTGGCACGGCTCATTGCTTACGCACATTATAGCAGAAAATGCACAGACTTTCCATTAAAAGTCTGTGCATTATTAAAAAATACATTACTAATTTCAGGTTGTTACATTTAACGGATATTTATTTATCCCTGTTAATAACTCTTAATATGAGGTTGACAGCTTCATCTATACCATAGCTTGCACTGTTAATACATAAATCATAGTTGTATGCCTGCCCCCATATATTATTGGTGTAGAATTTATAGTAACGTTCTCGCTTTTTATCCAATTTAACCAACCTCTTTAATGCCTTAGAATATGGAATTTTCTCAAGTTCCATAATACGTCTTGCTCTCTGCTGTACAGGTGCAGTAATAAATACACTGACGTGAGGTATATTGTTATTCTTAAGAATAACGTCAGCACAACGTCCGATAACAATAAAGTCCTCTTTCTCAGCAAGTTCCCTAAGAATTTCTGATTCATTAAAGAATGCCGCATCATTAGCTGGAAGTCCATGGTTACGGCTGAAACGTCTTGCCTTTTCTGGATTAATCATTTCGTGGCTTAAGTCAATCTTCTTGCTCTTCCATCTTGCATCTTTTTCTGCATCTTTACGGATAACAAGATCCTTGAAAATCTCAGCATCATAATAGTTAAGCCTTAACTTATCAGCAAGTGCAAATCCGATATCAGTACCAGCACTTCCCTCTGTACGGCTTATACATATTATCATTCTGTTATCGTTGTTATTTCTGTGGAAATTAGATACATTTAACTCACTGATTGATGTATCAAGTATATCAACTGAACCAAATCCGTGAGGAAGTTCTGCTATCTCGTTTAATATGTCATTATACTGACGCATAAACTTAGACTTAACTTCCTTATCCTTAATTGTTCTTGCCATATTTCCTACAAGAGCAACTTCACTTCTTAACAGATATCCGTGTGGGTTAGTATATATAAGTGCGCTAAGCTTATCAAGACATTTGTCCGCATCACCTATAAATACTCGTCCAAGTTCTGAACCTACACTCTCATATACATTGCTATCAAGTTCATATATCTTCTTAGCAAGATTGTAGGCAATTGTCTTAGCATCATCATTTGATGACTTATTCTCATTATTGATACTATTATCAATATTATTAATATTATTATCGCTCATATTGCCTTCCTCCTATAAAAAGAATATTAATGTGTCAAGTATAAACACAGGAACTAAAATACCTATAGACCAAAGCATATATCCGAAGAAACCAGGCATTCTGACACCATTCTCGTCTGCAATGGATTTAACCATAAAATTAGGTGCATTACCGATATATGTACCAGCTCCCATAAATACCGCACCACAAGATATAGCAGTAAGAAGCTTCACAGTTATAATACCTGCACTTGTTGTAATACCATTTGTAAATCCTAATGTACCAGCAGTTGTAAAGAATACAAGGTATGTTGGTGTATTATCAAGGAAACTTGAAAGTGCACCTGTTGTCCAGAACATCTGCCATGCCTTGTTAATTCCAAGTGTTGGACCAACAGCCTTAAGAATCATCAGAGCTGGCTGCATTGTAATAAATATACCTATAAAAAGTACAGCTACTTCCTGAATTGCACCCCAGTTGAAATGGTTCTTGGTTCTAATCTCAGATGGTGTTGTCTTAAATGACAATAACGCTGATAAAAGAATTATTGCAATCTCTATCATTGTAACAAATGAGAATGTTACTTCTCCAATATGTAAGCCCTTAAGCTCTCCGTTGGCTCCAATAAATGCTGGAACATTAGTAAGTGTACCACTAAGTACAACAGCAATTACGATTGTTACTATAAATATAATATTGTGAGCACCCTGAAGCTTTAATTCTGTTGACTCCTTACTTATATCAGGCACACTACCCTCAGCAATATCAAGTCTGTAATTATGTCTGTCAATCATATAGAATATTGGAAGCAGAATTACAAGATTAAAGCATAATACTGGAAGAAGATGTAAACTCCATGTAAACGGAACCCCTCTCATAAATCCCATAAGAAGTGGTGGATCACCAATTGGTGTAAGACAGCCACCCATATTAGAGATAAGGAATATAAAGAATATCATAATATGACTTCTTCTATGTCTCCAGGAGTTCATCTTAATAAGCGGACGAACTAACAACATACTCGCACCTGTTGTTCCTATAAGACTGGAAAGAAATGTTCCTATTAATAATGTAATTGTATTTACTCTTGGTGAACCAACCAAATCACCATCAACAGATATATTACCCGCAACACAGAATAAACCAAATAATAAAATAATAAAACTAAGATAATCGTTAATTATACATTCAAGCACCGTTTCCGCTGCTGTTGATGCACCTTTTGTTACCGCATATGGAATGATAAATAAAAGTGACCAGAATATAACTGCGTGTATCTGATGACTTTCCCACCATTCAGCTTTCACAAGTGGCATAATTGCAATACATAAAAGTAATCCTGCGAAAGGGATACAAAGCCATAATGGCAACATAATAAATTCCTCCTGTTCATAATAATGATTATTTATTAGATAAACATAACCTCAATGTTTATTGCTAAAGCATTATAGTCCATTTATAAAAAAAATAAAAGCATTATTAAGTTTTTATTTAAAAACAACAAACCACTTTTCGCTTTTCACACAGCATTAATATATAAAAATACAACAAACAATATATAAGCATAACAAATAATATAAATGCACAGACAACTATATATAAACACATAACAAGCAATCTATAAGTAAATACCAAATTGTATATAAGCCATTTCTATTACATAGTCTATATGTTATACTTTAGACAAATAATTAATTAGTTTACTTATGGAGGTTATTATGTACGACTTAAATGTATTGATATTTGATATAAATAAAACTGCCGAAGATGAGGAACAGGTAAAGACATTAAACAACCTGTTAAGTCTCTTTGGCGGCAAAGCAGAGATAAAAAATAAGTTCGATAGAAACCAGCTTGTATTATCCTACGATGAAGAAAAGCTCAAAAAATGGAAAACAAGAAATGCAGGCCGCACAAGCAATTATTATAATCTTTCCGTTAAAGAAGTCAGGGAAATGATTAATACACTGGGTGCAGAGCAAGCAGCCGCCAAGCTTGGAATGACCAAGCAGGGAATGTATAAAAGACTAAAACGCTGTCTGGAAATTGATACAGAACGATTCTAGCCATATCTTACACCAAAAATCACAAAAAGGAAGCCTTTATACAAAGACTTCCTTAATCTATTAATGCGGAAGATGGGACTTGAACCCACACGATGTCACCACCGGCAGATTTTGAGTCTGCTGCGTCTGCCATTCCGCCACTTCCGCATAACAATAAAATAATACCATAACATAATTAAAAAGGCAAGTAGAAAATTTCTTTTACTGTTAAAAACTGCCAGACCAACATACATCAGTCTGGCAGGTAAATAACAATATTCAATTACATAACACACAGCACTATATTTTATAATTCTTGTGCTCATTATATCATATGCCCTGCATTGTTCTTCAACGCATCCGAAGTTTCGAAGAAACTTCTTAGTAACTACGAAGTAGTCATATTATATCCTATTTTCTGCGTTGTTCTCCAACGCATCCGAAGTTTCGAAGAAACTTCTAAGTGACTACGAAGTAGTCATATTATATCCTAGAACAAAGAATTATATAATTCCTCATACTTCTTAGCTGAACTCTTCCAAGAGAAATCTGCTTTCATTCCTCTGTCAACTATCTTGTTCCACTCTCTCTTGTGGTTATAGTATACGCTCTTAGCATAATTAATAATCCCAAGCATTTCGTGGGCATTGTAATTAGCAAATGAGAAGCCTGTTCCTGTACTCTCATATTCATTATATGGCTCAACTGTATCCTTAAGACCACCTGTCTCTCTAACTATAGGCACTGTACCATATCTTAAAGACATAAGCTGGCTGAGTCCACAAGGCTCAAACAATGAAGGCATAAGGAATGCATCACAAGCTGCATATATCTTATGTGACATCTCCTCTGAATAGTAAATATTAGCAGATACTCTGTCATTATATTTCCAGTCAAAATGTCTGAACATATTCTCATATTTCTCTTCACCAGTTCCAAGAACTACAAGCTGTACATCTTCTGCACATAACTCGTCCATAACATAAGCAATTAAATCGAGACCCTTCTGGTCTGTAAGTCTTGATACTATACCTATCATAAACTTGCTCTTATCCTGTGCAAGTCCCAGTTCTTTCTGGAGAGCAACTTTATTCTTCCACTTTTCTTTACGGAAAGTAATCAGATCGGAAGAGCGTCGTGTAGGGAAAGAGT
>OOAE01001814.1_pt1 | contig 13559 bp, 19 predicted proteins | sample 1671271 | NCBI WGS metagenome assembly OOAE01 (sample SAMN06348139, study PRJEB24527) | human gut metagenome | biome: human gut; feature: ankylosing spondylitis patient; material: feces | host: Homo sapiens | place: China | collected 2015-10 | reverse complement strand
AGATACCTTTTAAGAAGTAAATACAAAAGGGAATTTCCCTCTTAATTGTCAGACAATTCTATCGGCACTCCCTCGGGACTCCGTCCCTCGGTCGTTCACTCCCTCGGACTGCCGTCCCTCAGTTGTTCACTCGCTCGCCTATTGGCTCGCTCGCGTCGGTCGGCTGTCGCCTCCGCTGATAGCACATTTGTTCGTATCACTGTTCTACACCAACTATAACAATAATTTGTTAACATTCTATTCATAATTTATACTTTATTTATTAACAAACACATGCTACAATAAAAGAAAAACAAAAAGAGAGGTTAGTTAAATGAAACGCCCTAGCGATGGAGTGCATAACTCAAAATTGACACCAATAGAAAATCTTGTAAATTCAATCATTATACAAGCGGTTGAAGATATCAAAACAACGACATGGAATGATTCACCGAGAGCACAATCCGGATGTAGAACTTTTGAAGGGTTGGAAGCGGTAGACTTTTTGTTAATAGTATTTAAACAGCACGGTTATAGTGATAATCAGATCACAAGTATGTTTAGAAAGATAGTACCAAATAATTATAAATATGACTTAATCAAGAAAAGATTAGAAAAGAGAGGTATCGAGTTATGAAACAAACAGAAATTCAAGCAAAATATTTTACACGTTGGCATTATGATTCTATCGAGTCCACTTCAAGTAAGACAGAGTATATCGCTCGTGTTGGCAAACTTGCCAACGTTGCAAACAAGCGTGCCAAAACTTTAACAACTGCGATATCAAAAGGCAGAATCGCAGAAGATAGAACAGCGCTTTTCAGATATCAAGACGCGGTTGACTACTTTAATAAACACGTTGCGTATAATGCTTCTTATGTGTCAACTGGTAAAGCTGTTTATAAAGATTTTTCAATCCGTGAACTTAGAGCACTTGAAAACAAGCTTTTGCACTATCTTGAAGCAAAATCTTCAACTGCAAAAGGCAGTATAGAAGTAGAAAACAAACGTGTAGAAACATTCTATGAACGTTACGGCGTTGATATATCTAAACTTAGCAAAAGCGTTCGTGATAAGCTTTTCAATACCTTGCATTATTTAGCAGATAAAAAATATGCAAAGCTTTCAAGTGATCAAATTGTTACACTGTTAACAGAGGCAATAAATACAAACAATAGAGAGGGCTTGCAAGAACTTTTTAAGGCATCTGAAGAATTATACCCAAATTTAAAAGATCAAGCGGAGTTTAGAGTTGCGGTTATACAAAATAGTTCGCTATCATGGAAAGATAAAGCACGAGAATTTAAAGCGGCAAACAAACTATACAAGAGTAATAGAGCGAAGCCAAAACCAAAAGCTATAAAACAGGAGTTATAATTATGATAGTTCAGTGTTTAAATAGAACAAATCAATATGATGATATAGAAGTGAAGTCAGTGACGGACTATGTGCCGTCACACGGCTTTTCATTGCATAAACCTTTAGGCAAAAAGAAAGACAGCCCTTATTATATTGATCAATTTGGAACTTTTGACATTGAAACAACTTCACGGACTCGTATTGAAAAAGATGACCAGGGCGAAGAAGTGACAAAGCCTATTGATGCTTTTATGTATGTTTGGTCTGCTTGCGTTGACGGGGAAGAAGTGGAAGGTAGATATTGGTCTGATTTTATAACGTTACTTGATAAAATTCAAGCCTACTACAAAACAAGCGAGTCACGTTATTTTGTTATTTACGTTCACAATCTGCCTTTTGAATTTTCTTTTATGATTGGATATTTAAACGACTATAGCGAAGTGTTTGCAACTGGTAAACGTAAACCGCTTGTGTGGCGATTAAAGAAACGTGGGATTGAGCTGAGGTGTAGTTATAAGCTTACTAACATGTCACTCGATAACTTCACGAAAAAAATGGCGGGTTGCACTCATATAAAAGCAAAAGGTGATTTGGACTATTCACTTATAAGGCATAATGAGAGCTATATCACTCCTACCGAGTGGGGATATATCATCAATGATACTCTAGGTTTATGGGAAGCAATAACTTACATGCTTACAAAAGATAAAGATACTATTGCAACTGTGCCGCTGACAAGTACTTCTTATGTGCGCCGTGACATGAAAAGAGCTATACGAAAAGGAACTACAACTCGAATGCTAAAGAAAAAGCTTGCATTAAACGACAAAACATACAAGCTTTTAAAAGAGGCTTTTCGTGGCGGTGATACTCACGCAAACATGATAAAGTGTGCAAAAATATATCATGACGTTTATAGTTTTGATGCATCGAGCATGTATCCGGCTATGCTTCTTTTGATGCAGTTTCCAGTGACGGCATTTGAAAAAATGCCAGTAACATCAAAATGTTTAAAGTATATAAAAAGTAAAAATCTTGCATGGATAGCACAAATAAAGCTTACAAATGTAAGACTTAAAGAAGATCAATACAATCCGTATCTATCTATAAGCAAATGCCGTAACTTGCAAGGGGTCGACCCCGACAATGGTAGAGTATGGAAAGCAGCAGAGCTTGAAACGACTGTAACAGATATTGACTTTTCTATAATTGAAGAATGCTATGATTTTGACACCATTGAAATTATAGAAGATACCCTGTATACAGCACGGTACGGATATATACCAGATGACGTTCGCTGTGTAATAATGGAGTACTTCACAGCGAAAACAAAGCTTAAAATTGCTGTAAAGAATACAGCCCCCAACAGTAAAGAGAGGGAAGAAGCTGAATACGATTTAATGAAAGCTAAAAATAAATTAAATGGCATTTATGGCATGGCGGCAACAGACCCTATCCACCCTATCATGATATATTTGGAAAATGAATGGCAAGAATTTTCTTATGCTAGGTATGAAAATGATATTGCATATAAAGAAAAGGTTGATGCAAGCGGCTTTAAAATTCCAGATGAAAAATCAATAACAGAGCAAAGCGAAAAAAGCGTTTTGCCGTATGTGTGGGGTGTATATACAACTGCACACGCAAGAAAGCACTTACGGAGAATTTTAGCATGTGCTGAGAGTAGCTATATATACTGTGATACCGATAGTTGTAAAGCAACTAACTTTAATTTTGACAAATTGACAGAATTAAATAATTGGATATATGAGCTATGCGAAAAAACTAATACTTTTGTTGACATTGACGGTAAAAAATATTATATCGGTTATTTTGACTGTGAAAGTGATGTAAAATCTGAAAAAAGGTATGAACCCGAATACAAAGATTTTAAAACATTAGGTGCAAAGAAGTATTGTTTTAATGCGTACAAAGAAACAAAAGATAAAACATACTTTGGCTGTACAATATCTGGAGTCAAAAAGTCAAGAGGTGTTGAAGTAATCAAAAACCTTGATAACTTTAGAGAGGGCTTCAAAATAAAGAACAGTGGAGGTTTCCAAATCTGGTATAATGATAGTGAAACCATCACAAAAACAAAAGTTGTTGATTATCAAGGCAAAGAGGCAATAACTGAATATACGGGCTATAGTTGCATGATAGCACGTGATTATGAAATAGGTTTATCAGATGACCAAATTAAAAATTATACTATTATTGATGAAATAGCAGAATAAATAATGTTTTATTTGCAAAACTTTTGTAAATAAGTTATTATATACTTGTAAAGGAAAGATACCCTAATAAAAGAAAGAGGATAATGAAATGAGAATTGAAAGACAATCAAGAGAGTTTGACAAGAAAGAAATGTTTAAGATGGCAAATGATAATCATTTGTTAATGAAGAATCTGCCAGATGATTCTATTATTAACGTTGCAGATTATGTAAGATATACAACATATGACGGAAAAGAAGTAGCAGTGTTTTATCACACAAACACAGAAACTGGCGAAGTAGTAACACTTGCTACATCAAGCCCAACTGTGATCAAGACTGCGGAGAGTGCGTTTGATTTTATGGAAAGCTACAATCTACAGTTCAAGCTTACACGTTCACAGAGTAAAGCAGGTCGTACCTACATGAATTTTGAACTTGTATAAATAATGGTTGGGTGGCAGAGGGAAGAAATACAAGTTGTTCAAGGGTGAGTCTCACAAGCTCACCCTTTTAAATTATTGGGGTGATAATATGAACTTATATAAAGAAAATGGCTATTTGAATTATAAATATATTTGTGACGTTGGACAACGTTACATTGATATAATAGGCGGCAGAGGTATTGGAAAGTCTCACTTAATATGTGATGTCTGGAATGATAGAAACTCACCTATTTTATACGTGCGTAGAACAAACGTTGCACTTGAGAACAGCTTTTCTACAATTGGCGATTTTGTGAAGCCCGATTGGTTCGGAAAAGATATTCGTTTAAAATATAATGACAAAAAAGGTTATGGCAAGGCATATCTGACAGATGAGGACTTGCAAAACGATAATCCTTTTATAGTTGGTGTTTCATTGTCTACTTTTCAAAACAAAACTGGTATAGATTTTACAAGGTTTTACGATGTGATTTTTGACGAATTTATTCCTCAAAAGGGGGACAGACCAATTAAAAATGAGTTTCAAGCCTACAAAAATATCATGGAAGTGCTTTTCAGAAACCGCCCCGACTCGGAAACGGAAAAAATACGAACATGGTTTTTTGGGAATTCCAACGCGATTATGTCTAACATTTTAATCGGATATCGACTTATTCCCGACTGTTACAAAGCGGTGAAAGAAAGAACAGAGATTACGCAAGTAGACAGGTGTGAGACAACACTTATACTTCCTTTTAAGTCACCTATTTCAGAGAAAAAGAGACAAAACGCTTTTTATAGAAATCTGCCTAAAGGCAGAGCGAAAATGGAACTTGATAACGAATTTATGGATTTGGAAGATGACAGAATACGTCATCAAAACTTAAAAGAGTATACGCACGACATGAAAACACCTCTGTTTTCTGTGTGGCTTCACAAGTCGGACTTTAAGTTTTACATAACCAAACCAATGAAAGCGCATTGCGAAGATGTTTTTGATGCTTCACCATCTTCACTAGAGAGGTGGCAATCCAGTAGTAAAAAGTATTTGAAACCAATGTTTATAAGTGGTGACATAACATTTTCAGACTATGAAACGCAGTGCGATTTTTTGGCATCTTTTGATTGCGTATCATGGTATGATATTTTATAATGTTGTAATTGACAAACAATAATATAAATGATATATAATAAGTAGGCGGTTGCACTATCCAAACACTAGCCAGTGTGTGCATGTTGGGGACAACAGACAAACCGCCTGTTATTGCTGTATAGTGTAACGGTAGCACATGTGACTCTGAATCACAAGGTGACAGTTCGATTCTGTTTACAGCTGTCAACAAATAAAGAAAAGAGGTAAAGATATGAAAATTGATGAAATTTTAAAGCTTGTAAATGCTGGTTACAGTAAAGATGAAATTACATCGTTTGAAACTGATAACACAGTAAAGACTGATACGGCAGTAAAGAATGATACAAAGTCCGACAACACAAAGAAGGATAGTTTTGACTATGAAAAGTTTGCAACAGCACTTGTAAAAGCGCAACAGCTTGCAAACGGCAAAACTAATTTTGGTGGCTCAAACGAAAAGCCAGATATTAGTAAATTTTTCTAAAAAGGGGTAAACAATGGCAAATTTAACATATACACAAATTGCACCGCTACTTACTGAAATGTATAAACAATATACGGGTAGAACTTCAGCGCAAAATTTGGCTTTTGGGCAGATGCAAAACACATTTAAAATGGGATTTGAAAGAGAAGATGACAATCTTTATCAAATTATTCCAACTGTGCTCGCAAAATCTATTTATTCCATTCGCCCATACTCAAGAAAGCTTTCTGGTATGGTTTGGGATGAACAACGATACGGCAACTATATTAGAAAGTTTACCCCTATTGTAAATGATTCTGAAATTGACAATGACGAATGGAATATCAATGTTGAACTAGCTAAACCAGAAACAAGTCAGGATTGGAAGGCAGGAACAAAGCCTGTTAAGTATGACGTGCTACTTACAATTGCAAGCGGTGGTCAAACTTTTGCAAGAAAATACACAATTTATAAAAACCAGATCAACGCGGCGTTTAATTCTGAGGAAGGAGTGGCGGCATACTTCTCTATGTTAATGACTGAATTTTCAAACATTTATGAGATTGACTTAGAGAATCGCTCTCGTGCACAGCTTGCAAACCTTGCGATCATTCTTGCTGATGCTGGTAAAGCCACCCCAACAACTGGAAATATGTGTAAGAAAGAGCAGGTTTTCCATGCATTAACAAAGTACAACGCTGAAACGGGGCTTGCAATGACTGCAAAAACAATTATGAATCCCGCTGATTTTAGACCGTTCATGATTTGGTTATCAGCAGAGTTGAAAACACTTAAAGAAAACTTGGCTATTCGTGGCACTCGTTTTCATGGTGATTTCAAGGGTAAAGTTGTAAACCGTCACACAGATGCCGCAGACCTTAGATTTTATCTGGTTTCAAAATTTGGAAATTATTTTGAAGCCAATGGCAGCGAGTTTTTCCACCCAGAAAAGGCAGAGCTTGGCGATTATGAAAAAGTCACTTTCTGGACTGACCCTTCTAATCCAATGCAAATCAAGGGAAGTGCTGAGGGTGTAAAACCAGATGGCGTAACAAAGTTTACACTTGCAGATCAAAAGGTTGACAACGTTCTAGGAATCATGATGGATATTGATACAATGGGAATTGTACCTATTGATCAATGGAGCGCGACAGAGCCGTTCAATGCCCGTTACGGTTATAGAAACGGTTGGAATCATTACACTTTCAAGACTCCGGTTGATTTCACAGAAAACGCAATTTTGATTTTACTTGATTAAACAAAGGGGCTTTCAAGCCCCTTTTCTTGAAGGGGGTACACATGGCATTTGAAGTTAAATTTGGAAAATCAGATAAACGAATAAATAGCACAAAAATTCCAACTCTGTCAGAAACTGTAACGTGTGTGCTTAAAAGTGGAACAAGTGTAGAAAAACCTACTTTTATTTTACAGTCTGTATCTCCGTTTGATTGGAATGTTGCATACTGTGAAACGTTTGGAAGATACTATTTTGTTAATGATGTTACATATGTAGAATCTACTTATGAAATTTCATGCTCTTGTGATTATTTGGCAAGTTACAAAGATGAGATTCTTGCTAATACGGCATATGTAACACGGTCATCCTCATTATTTGATGAAGAATTGTCCGATACACTTTTTCCCACCTCTGCTAGCACTACTATACAGCAAGCATTGTCAAGTAATTTTGGCTTTTCTAATCAAGGCTCCATTATTCTAACAACGGCAGGTAAAAACGGCAATGCTTTTCACGCATTAAGCCCTAGTCAATTTTCGTCGTTATGTAACTACTTGTATTCATCAACGTTTATTGATGCGCTGACAGATTGGACTAAAATTGGTGACGTAATTACAAAACAAGTTTTTAATACGGACGATTATATTATATCAGCTTGTTGGGTTCCTGTCTCAATAGGGGGTGGTAGCGACTCCATAGCACTAGGTCCTATTGACGGATGTGGTACAGGTACAGCTATTTCAAATGGTAAGATATGGGGGACAGTTGTAACGGTAACAGCTCCAAATCATCCACAAGTTGAAAATTTTAAATATAGAAACATTGAACCGTTTTCAAAATATACTTTATCAATACCGTATATCGGTACAATTCCTATCGATGGCAGTTTTATTAAAGTAGATAGAACAATATCAATTGGAATGTATATGGATATAAACGGCAATATTACTTGCACAGTTTTTAATACTAAAGGTGTTTTTGGTTATTATTTTGGTAGTGCAGGTGCAAACGTTGGATTTTCAAGTCGTTCAAGTAATGGTGGCGGAAACATTGTAGAGGGTGGCGGTGGTTTAATCGCTAGTGCAATAACAGGTAACGCTTTAGGGGCGGCAAGCGGTGTTCTTTCTTTAGTAGGGGGATTGATTTCTAGTAATGTTACTTCTAGTGGTTCTGGTGGCTGTGTTGCACAAGAAAATTATTGTACGTTAACATGTAGGTTTTTCACACAAAAAACAGTTGACACCGCTCATTTTGGTAGACCTTTATGCAATCCAGTTGTGATATCAAGTCTATCTGGTTTTGTAAAGTGTGAAAGTGCTGACGTTGTATGTACTGCAACTGAAAACGGAAAAGCGATAATCAATGATTTTTTGAATGGGGGTATGTTTATAGAATGAAACCTTTTGTATATAGTGGATATTATGTTGACGAAGGTGTATCAAGTCCAATCATAAATGAATATGAGTCCCGTCAAAATCCAAACATGATTCATATTAACAATACCTGGGACTATGCAACATACTTTAGATATTTTTTACAGAGGGCTGAGAGTCTTATCATTTTTGACGGTATGCCTAAAAATTGGTCAAAAAATTATATCTATCCTCTTTTGTTTTTAAAAGGTAACTTTTGCGTTATGAATACTGCAAAATTTGGTGTTATTCCCCAGCACGGTTCTCCTTATGGTTTTGATGTACAATATCAACCGACTAACTATGTAGTTGCCAACCCAGCTTTTGACGCGAGTTTTAATGGAGATTTAGTTATTGGTGAAGATTGTGAGATTGTAAAATTAGCACCTGATTGGTGCGGCATTGGTGATTTGATCAATTCGTATGCGCAAAGGGTGGCAATGACTTTATCAAATCATGACGTTGCATGTGCGCTTGCAAAGTTTGGTTTTATTTTTACAGCAAAAAACAAAAGTACAGCGGAAACGTTTAAAGTTGCGTTTGATGATATTATGTCAGGAAAGTTGGCGGTTGTAATCAATCAAGCACTATATGATAAGGAGACAGGAAAACCTTTATATGAGTACTTTAACAATGACATTGAGAAATGTTATAATGTAGTTAAGTCAGCGTTGGAAAGCGTTGAAAATCTCAAACACGCGTTTGATATGGAGATTGGTATTTATACCGCTCCTGACAAGAAAGAACGCATGATTACAGATGAGGTAGAAGAAAGCAAAAATGCTATCATGTCGAAGTGTGAGTTGTGGGTTGAGACTATTAACGAGTGTTTGGAAAAAGTAAACAGTCATTATAACCTTGACATTCGCGCACGTTTGCGGTATCCTAACAATAGAGGGGGTGGAAGTGATGAGAGCTATAATTCCAATAGCGACTCTGTATGACTATGATAATAGTATCTTTACGGATATCTATGTTAAAGGGGTGACTAAAGAAAATCTTATTGAGCATTTTTTGTTATCGTATGGTGATTTAACCCCTATTTATCAAGACCCCTCGTATTTAAGGAGACATGTTACAAGTGTAGCACGTTCGTTAGAGTGGACTATTGACCACTTATGGGAAGTAACACAGCTTGAGTACAATCCAATAGAAAATTATAATAGAGTGGAAAGTTGGACTGATAATGGAAACGGCACTTTTCAGAAGGGGAAAGTTGATACAGAAGAAACGTTTAATAAAGGCAGCGTAACAACAACTTTTGGAAAAGTTTCTGACAATACTCACAAAGTTGCAGCTTTTAATTCTTCAACTCCCGAGGTGGCTAACACAGATAACACAACTGATAGTGGAAGTGATTCCCAGACTTTTGGAGCTGATACCTCACACGGAAGTGTTACCAATGGTTTGGATGAGTCAACAACAAACGGAACTCATGAGGGAAGAATACACGGAAACATTGGTGTTACTACTTCGCAACGAATGATGCAAGCGGAAATTGATTTGACTACAGCTTACAATTATCTTGATAAAGTTTGCGAGCTGTATGCAAATAGACTTTTGATTGGAGTGTGGTAAGATGGAAATTATGAACGCAATAGCGCAAATTGCGCAAATGGTTGGTGTGCCTTGCGTATGCCTTGGCGCGGTGATGTGGTATGTGAATGCCCTTGATGTGAGACAGCGCGAAGAAAGAAAAACCTGGTACGAGAAACATGACCAGGAGAGTTCAAAGTGGGTTGACGCATTGAACAACAACACAAAGGTAATTACAGAGCTGTTAACAATAGTAAAAGATAAGGAGGATTAAATTATGATTTATGATATCCCTGATAAAAATGTTGCATATATTGCTAAGGCAAGAGAGCTTTACAAAAACCGTGACAAATACGCTTACCTTTACGGGGCGAAGGGGCAAAAATGTACTCCTGAGGTTTTTGAAGCTTTATGGAGTGCAGAGCCAAATTATTTTAAAAAGTATAACGCAGCGCAGAAAGAACAGATTAAGGCTTTCTGTATGGGAAAGATATTGATTGATTGCAGCGGTTTTATCAATCTGGTTACTGGAAAATTTATGTATTCGACTGCATATATAAACAGTTGTACTAATGTAACAACCCCCGACAAGACTAAAGATGGTGATTTACTGTATACAACTTTTGGCGGTAGTGGTAGACATATAGGGCTTGATATAGGGCATGGTTTCTTCATGCACTGCGGAAAAGAGCTTGAGACAATTTCTATTGGTGTGATTGATGGATTTGGTTGGGAAAAGGGGGGTACGCTATGAATATTCTTGTGCAAGGCAATTTTATTTCTATAACAATTCCGCCAAATGAGGGACAACCAGCTGCTATTCAATTACCACACGGCTATTCATTTGAAAAAATACATATTGCCGTTCTAAACAATATTTCATATTTAATCCCGTATATGCAAATTTCTCTAAACACTGTATATACTTTTCCCACTGTTAATTCAAAATCTCCTTGCTATGTGCAACCTTTAATCGGAGACATTAGCAAAAAAAGTGAGATTAAGTTTTATATCGAAAAATTTGGTCAAATACCAGATACACACTATTTTGACAACGCTTTTGAGCCTATTCTTGTTACGGGCGATGATGGTAAAGAGTATAACGTGATTCCTAGTGATCAATTTAAATAAGTGGGGTGATTGTATGGCATTTTCTAATTTCCCGTATACAGATTTTCACAATTTAAATTTGGATTGGCTTCTGGATACTGTAAAAGATTTAAACGTCAAGTGGGATGATTACTATAAACAGTGGAATAAGTGGCAGCAGGACGTACAAAACTATATTGATAATTTGGACTATATCGCCGCTATTGATGCATACCTTGACGGTCTGAAAAACAGCGGCGAATTGGCAGATATTATTGATACATGGTTAACAGACTATGGATTGATCACAATTGGCGACTCATACGGGGACGGGTACACACCTGACGGCATGGTTAAGCCGTGGTGTGATATTTTGCATGAGAAGTATTTTTCAGATGCTAGCTTTTATGTTAACAAAAGTTTGGGTGGAAGTGGATTTGGTGCAAATACGCACTTTTCAAAACTGCTAGAACAAGCTATTGCATCGCTGTCCGATAAGCAAAAGAAACAAGTTAAATATGTTGTTGTTGCAGGCGGTTGGAATGACCAATTTGTTGCGGCTTCGCTGATTAACAGCGGGATTAACGATACAATTGCTTTAATGTCTCAATTACCAAACGCAACACTTTACATTGGATGGATTGCTACACCTATCATTGGATTTACTAGCGTTGCAAAACAAAAAGCATATAATGAGATTAAAACGTTATACGAAACTTACTGGGGCAAGTATAAGTTTTTGAGTGGTGCTGATAGTGCTTTACGTTGGGTAGGTGTCATGGCATCCGATAACATTCATCCTAACGCTAGTGGACAGAGTTCAATTGCAGATATGATTTATAAGGCAATGGGTGGCTATGCGTCATGGAATCGAGTTGGCGAATTTGCACTTGATGGTACTGATTGCACACTGAATGATTATAAGATGAATGTTGTGTTGACTAATACCAACGCACATTGCAGCTTTAGGCATGTGGCGAGTTTCCTTGATTTGGCTTTCAAGCCAGCAAAGAATTTCACAAGTGCCGCCGTCAAAGTTATGAGTCATAATCTTTCGTTTGTAAATGAGCAAAGTATTTGCAATTGCAATGCGATTATTCATGATAAGTCCGGTTATCATCAATGCATGGCTGTTCTTACTATCAATCCGTATGATGCTACACAGTTAGATAGTGGTGCAATTTATCTCCGTTTGGTTGATGTAAGCGGCAGTGGGTATGCTAGTTATACAAGCGTGGATGAAATCCAGTTGTATGGTGTAGAATTTAATATTCCTTTAAATTAAGAAAGAGAGGGTACAAGCCCTCTCTTTATTAACGTTTAGGCAATAGCAATATTTCCCATGTTATCACTGTATAATACTTTCTACACTTTCTCAAAAATTTTTCTATCAATTCATCATCAATAAGTGGCATTTTATCAATTACTTTTCTAATATATCCGGTTGAATCGCAACACGTTGCTTCGATGTAAATACTATAGTCAATCATTTCTTTACTCCTTTTACACTGATTATGTCATACCGTTTAGTATCTGCAAAATCTTTAGAAAGTCTAAACTTTATCTTTGCATCTAATTCATTGTCAGCTTTACATCCAAAAATATCATTTTCATTAGTACAGCTATCATGATATTCTATAATATACTGATTTTCTTTTAACAACTCAATTTCTATTTTTGTAAAAGTCCATCCTTGCCATGCATAATTAGTAGCATAAGCAAACGCTTCTGCAAAACTTTTAGCTGCAATAATATCACAGTCGTGGTAGTAGTCATTATCAGTATCGAAGCCCCATACAACTATTGAATAGTTCATTTTAATACCCCTCTTACAAGAAAATCAAGTGTAATTTTTGCAATTTCAAGAGACTTAATATCGCTTGATGTTTCAGAATTTACTGCCTGTTCTGCTAAGTAAGCATACATTTTTCTAACGTCAATATGAAGCTTACTAACAGAATCTTCCGCCGCTATGCAATCACTGATAAGGTCTGATTTCTTTTTTGCTGTTAAATTATCCATGTTTAGTTATCCTTTCTGTTTTTCCATTTAATTGTTTCAACATCCAACTTGTACACATTGGCATTTCCATAGTTTTTACACTGATATGCAAGTGCACCTAGTCCATTACTGTAAACATTATCACCATTAAATGCGACTGCGTTATTATAAGCAAAAATTGTATATCCACCGCCCTTGTGCTTATATAAGTTGCATTCTAACGAATTTAAAATAGCAGTATGCCATGAACAATTTTCATAATATGGAATATAAATTTTCATGTTAGCACCTCACTTTTCAATCCAATATTGAATTGTCATAAACTTTGTAGAAGGCTTGCCTTTATAATAACTCGGGACTACTCTTACAAAACCTTTTCCATATCTGCCATTATATGGGTGAATAGTTGTCAAATTAACGTTCATATATCCGCGCACCTCAGCCCATGTTACATATTTAAGATTGTGATTATATAACCAATCGCCTGTTTTTCTGCTATCTGCTACCATAATTGCTTTACCAATTGTGTTTCTGTTTTCAATTCCGTATAAATTCATAATTCCTTCTTTCTACTAGTCTTTCCTAGCTGTCTTTATTTTCTTTTCCTCTATGGTTATATAGTACTATAGTACTGTTAACACATTATGACATAATTGTAAATAAATTGTTAACAATATATGTTTTAATTTATAAACGCTCTTGTATGTACAT
>OOAE01001807.1_pt1 | contig 13594 bp, 10 predicted proteins | sample 1671271 | NCBI WGS metagenome assembly OOAE01 (sample SAMN06348139, study PRJEB24527) | human gut metagenome | biome: human gut; feature: ankylosing spondylitis patient; material: feces | host: Homo sapiens | place: China | collected 2015-10 | reverse complement strand
ACCGATTGGGTTGTAAAATGCTCCGGCGCCGAATGCATGAGTGGGGCAGTCTACGCAACAGACGGCCACGGCTTTCTCTGCCTTCCCCGCAACATCACGCAGCGCCTTGCAGATCAGCATTATACATTCGGCGAATCAGATGCATGGCTGGACCTCTGGTGCCACACGGTTTGGCAGGAGACCGGCAATGCGTTTTCCTGTCTGGCGCCTGCCGTTCAATTCGGGAGACTTGGCGCCGCTTTGACATTGGAAGCCTTGGGACGGCGCTGGGGCTGGGAAAAGACAAAGGTGTGGAGATTTTTTCAGAAGAATGAGGATGCCTTCGCTCTGCACCGTCTGCCGGGCTCCTATGGCTGCCTCATTTTCAATAGACTGTATCCGCTGGATACAGAGGCTTCGCTGCCCACCGGCGCAGAAATTGAACGCATTATTGAGAAAATGCGTATTTGCGCCGGAAATGCGCATATTGGAGGCTCGGACAATGCACGCCTGAACAAGATGATCCTTTGGTATAGCCGCAGGATCATTATCATGAGAACCACTGATTATGCCGAACAGGTATCAAAAAATCGCGTTGCACTTTCGTCCCCTATAATACGCGCGTATATTTCTCTGTGTTGGAATTGTCAGAACTGTATCTATGACTGCAGAGGTGTAAGTAGTAGACTACGCCGCATAGATGCGAACCACATCCGCGGGCTATGTGCTTACGCGGTTTTTTTCTTAAACTCACGAAACCGGAAAGGAGAATCGACATGAGCAAAATCGAAAGCAGTGCCGGAAAGGCGCTTTATGAACAGCAGGAAACCAAGCTGTCGCAGCAGTCCGCCGCATTTATTGAACTTTTAACAAAGCGCGGCATTCTGGGAGATTCGTCTATCGATGATGACAGAGTCCGCCAGGCTAAAAAGGAGAAAAAGAAAAGCATGTATCATAACACGCTTCTCCTGCTGCAGCACTACCGAACCATTCTCTGGACGCTGGAATGCTTCCCGTCCAGCGTAGCAGAGGAGCTGGATCGCCCGCTGAAGGATCTGGATACGCTGCTGGATCGGATCGACCTGGAACTTGGGATGAACAATCGACGCCGCTCCCGCCTGCTGGTTGACCGGCTCAACGATGCGGTCAGCATATTGAAATCCAAACCGGTCAACGGGAACAAGATGTACGACATCATCTACATGACCTTTCTCGGGCCGGACAAGCTGATGCACGAGGAGCTTCTGTACCGTTTGGACATCTCTGCCCGGCACTATTACCGGCTCCGCACGCAGGCAATCAATATCATCGCCCTGCGTCTATGGTCTGCCCCTGCCGGCGAGGTGGATTCCTGGCTGGAGGTTCTTTCTATTTTGGAAAACTGGTAAGGTTAAAGGTCTCGATTATTACATTGCTTCTACAGGAGCGGGACAAATGATACCACGCAGATGCATCGACATAGCAGCTGTTTGATTATGTGCAGATTGTTTGGAGATACTGTAGATAAGGAACGCAAATCCGGTTGAAATTCTGTCCCGAATATTATATAATATTCGGGACATGATGGAGGAGGGAGACAGGATGAAAACAGGATATTCCAAGCAGATACAGGAGCGAATCAACGGTGCGGACGACGGCACAATCTTCGTGAACTCGGATTTCGCGGATATTGCTGATTCGGAAACAACTAGGCGCAATCTGAACAGATTGACACAAATCGGTGTGCTTCGCCGGATATTAAAGGGTGTTTACGAAAAGCCGAAGTACAGCAAGCTGCTTGATGAATACGTAGCGGCTGACCCGGACGCAGTTGCAAAAGCATTGGCGCGAAGTTACCATTGGACCATCGTCCCGTGTGGGAATACAGCCCTGAACCTTCTGGGGCTCTCCACACAGGTAACGGCGGTCTGGTCCTATATCAGCGACGGCCCGTATAAGACCTATGAGTGGAACTCCACAAAGCTGGAATTTAAGCATAGGACCAACAAGGAAATCACCGGTCTGTCTTACATGACGAGCTTGGTGATCCAGGCGCTGAAAACTTTGGGAAGGATCAATGTGACGGCGAAGATCATACAGACGCTTTCTGAAAAGCTGACCGAGGACGAAAAGCGAGCCTGCCTGAAAGAGGCGACGGAATCTACGGATTGGGTTTACGATACGATAAGGAAAATTTGTGGGGGCGACACACAATGAGAAATGTAGCACGATTGCCGGACAGTGACCGTGGCGAACTGTTCCGAAATACAGCAGATAAGATGGGCTTGAATGATGCCATCGTAGAAAAAGATTTTTGGGTATGCTTTACGCTTGACCATCTGTTCCACCGATGCCTCTGGAAAGATGCTATTACCTTCAAAGGCGGTACCAGCCTTTCCAAAGCATTCAACCTGATCAGCCGCTTTTCCGAGGATATTGATCTGATTTTGGATTGGCGGGTGTTGGGATATGGAAAAGCGCTCCAACACCAAGCAGAATGCATTCAACAAAGAAGCCAATGCGCGGGCAGAAGTTTTCCTCGCAGAACAGTTTTGCCCCACCGTTCAGGCAGAGGTCTCTCGGGAGCTTGGCTGTGAGGCGAACACTTACATAGACGAAACGGACAAACAGACCGTCATCTTTGCCTATCCGCACCTGTTCAAAAACCCTGCCACCTTGCAGGTCATTCGTTTGGAGATCGGGGCGTTGGCTGCTTGGACTCCTGCAAAAATTGCGCAGATCGAGCCCTATGCAGCAACCTACTATCCAAAAGTTTTTACACAAAAGGATACGGCAATTCTGACCGTTGCGCCGGAGCGGACTTTCTGGGAAAAGGCGACGATCCTGCACCATGAAGCCAACAGACCCGAAGGTTCGGAAATGCCGCAGCGTTATTCCCGGCATTACTATGACCTATACCGTATGTCCATGACGCCTTTGAAAGAGGCCGCTTTTGCGCGGGTGGACCTGCTGAAAACGGTAGTAGACTTCAAAATGAAGTTCTATCCGAGATCTTGGGCAAAGTATCAGGAGGCTGTCCCGGGCACCTTGAAGCTGGTTCCCCCGGATTATCGCTTTGCAGCATTGGCCGCAGATTACGAAGCAATGAAGGATATGCTCTATGGTGATGTTCCTTCTTTTAACACAGTGATGGATGCACTCAGAAATCTGGAAAGAGGTATCCATTTGCTGTAGCAGCTTCATAATTCACGACGCTGACTGCCTTACCGGTTGTAAAGTCGCCGGTTTCTCCGCAACAGAGTAAACGCCACTTCCCTTTTGGCATAGTGGATGGCACAGAAAAAGGCGGAGAAAATGGCACGGTTCGCGCCGATGACATGTAAATGCAAACATGCTATACTGTTAGCGTCCGATAGTAGGAGCACACCATAAAGGCACCGTTTCTGCGAGGCAGTTCAGCCTCCGAGAGCGGTGCCTTTTTATGTGCCGAATTGAAAAACAGGAGGTAAAAGCATGTCAAAGCAACTTGTATCAGGTAAGCATCGGCTCAGAAATACCTACTGGTCGTTAGTGGGTGCCGCGTCGGCAATGATCCTCTCCGTCCAGCCCGTAATGGCTGAAACGATCTGGGATCGCTTTTCCACGATCATGCGGGATATCTACGGACAGCTGGTCGGGATCAGTACCATTGTCGCCGTAACCGTGGCGGCCATTGCGTTGTTGGTGCGGATGGTCAGCCGGAACCAGCGTGCGGTGGACGAGGCTACCAGCTGGCTCAAGCGCGTCGTTGTGACCTGGATTATTCTTAACACACTCGGCTTTATCGTAGCATACCTGCAGCCGTTGATTGCCGGCGGGCAATACACAGGGTGATGTACAACAGTTCGGGATCAGACAGGAGGTGAACGACTATCTTAGACTGGATTTTTGAAGGGATCGTGACATGGATCTCCAGTATTGCCTCGCAGATCATGGACGCGGTTTCCGGTCTCTTTCTCAATGCGTTGGGAACAGACATGGTGACCATGGAGGAGTATTTCCCCTTCATCACCAAGGCCTTTGACGTCATGCAGTACACAGCCTGGGCAGTCCTTTTTCTTATTGTGGTCTGGCAGCTGTTCCGGGCGTTCGGAGGACCCATTACCGAAGCCGAAAACCCATGGCAATTAGTTGTGCGTGGCGCGATTTTCGCGCTGCTGATCGGATACGCAAAACCAATTTTCATGCTGGCGCTCGACATTGCCAGAGCGCCGTATACGGCACTGATGGATGTAAGCATGACGGCGGAGGAATTCACCTTTGCCGGTGTGGAGCAGGTACTGAGCAACGGACTGCTGACAATCGTTTCAACCGTGACGGTTGTCGGGCCTATACTGGTTCTGATCCTGCTGATCGCGCTCGGATGGAATTACTTCAAGCTGCTGCTGGAGGCGGTCGAACGGTATATCGTGGTCGGTGTGCTGTGCTATACCTCCCCGCTGGCATTCTGCATGGGCGGCTCCAAGGCGACTAATCAGGTCTTTAAAAGCTGGTGCAGGATGGTAGGCTCGCAGCTTCTCCTGCTGGTCATGAACGTGTGGTTTATCCGGGGCTTTAACTCCTCGGCAGGCCAGTATATCGGAAATGGCGGCGCGCTGAGTACAGGGCAGGGATCTATCTTTCTATGGCTGTTCTGCGCACTGGCATTCCTAAAGACCGCACAGAAATTCGACAGCTATATGGCCGCCATGGGACTTAATGTGGCGCAGACCGGTTCCAGTATGGGCATGGAGCTGCTGATGGCCGCAAGGGTGATCAGCGGCGTGGGACACAGCGCAAAGAGCGCAGGCAGCGTGTTCGGCAGGGGCGGTTCGACTGCAACCGGAACCGGGGCCGCGGCCAGCGGCTTTGCATCCGGCTTTGCCAGCAGATTCAAGGGTAACAGCTATGTCCGTGACGCCGTCGTTGATGGCGGCACGCGCATGGGCATGGGCGGCGGCGTCGGCTTTGTCGGGCGCGTTTTTGGCGGTGTCGCTGCCAGAAACGGTGCAATGCTTATGGGAGAATCCATCGCCTCCGTAGCAGCGCGTCCCGCAGAAGCCGCCGGCACTATTGCCGGCGATATCGCCGACCGCAGCCTTGGCAACTATATGCCTCAGCTTGCGGGCCATACACTCAAGGGAACCCAGATCAGCGGCGGACATATCAGCACGACGGCGACCGGCACAGACGGCAAGGTCAGCAGTGTGGAGATGTTCAATACGGCGCAGTTTGAAAAACCCGCCGCTCCGCACTCCGTTGTAACTGCCACTGACGGCAGCACCTGGTATCAGATGGCCAGCGGCGAGGGCCGAAACGCATTCTACGATGCGCCCGGGTTTACCGGCAGCCCCGCCGAATCCGAACAGGTTGCAGCAGCCTTCCCCGGCGCTGCTGAAGGTACAGTCCTTCGCAACACGGGCGACGGCATCATGGAAGCCGGCAGTGAGAGCGGAAACAGCCTGTGGTACAACAGCGCGTATTACAACGAGCCCGAAGCACCGCACACTGTCATGCAGGCGGCAAACGGCGTAGACTGGTACGCTATGCAGCAGCACGCGGAGGCGCCTGCTTTTGAGCAGGGAGAGGCCGCAGACACATATAATCAGGCGGCCTTCCGCAACTTTATGCCCGGCTTTGAGCAGCAGGTGGCACATGTGGACGGCACGCATCGGGAGGACGGGCACTTCGAGGTTCGCCATGCCGATGGCTCCGGGACGGCCTTTTACGACACCGCCAGATTCGCCGCACCGCGCGGGGATTATCAGGTGTATGAGGACGTCAGAGGGCAGCAATGGATCGCCATCCATGGAGACCCCGCCGTGGAACGCAAGCCGGTGTTCGAGGACGGAAAGCCCGTCTACGACGGTGAAAACGTCCGCACGGTGTCCGTGGAGTCGGTTCGATACAAGAACATGCCCAGCCGCTTTAAGGAGCCGGAAAAGCGTCCGGACAGCGGCATAAAGGCGCCGAAACGCAGGAAATAAATGTAGCGGGCAACAGCCGGAGCGGATGATATCCCTCCGGCTGTTTTGCCTGCCTGCGAATGAAGAAAGCAGCCGCCACGCGCGGCTTCGGATACTCACCGGGGAGGTGTAAAAGAAAATGGCTGAGCCGGATAAACGGCAGATAGGCGACGGCAGCGATAATTACGGCGAAGCTGCCAAGCAGATGGCCAAAGCCGCAAAGGAAGCAGGAATAGAGACGGCGAAGCAAGCCGCCGTGAAAGGCGCTGAAGCCGGCGCCAATGCAGCAGCCGCGACGGTGCAGGCAGGCGTGGAGGGCGGCAAGGCGGTTGCCGAGATAGCCGCAGGAACCGCTGCGGGCGGACCGTGGGGCGCAATTTTATCGGCGGCATGGGCCATGCGTCATACACTGTTTAAGATACTTGTCTGCATCTGTCTGTTTTTCCTTGTCATTATCGTCTTGATTGTTTCACTGCCCAGCGTTGTCACAAACAGCGTGTTTGGGCTGGATGGGTCGATGGTGGACATGGAAAACCCCACAACGCTGCTGGAATCCTATAACGACCTTGCCACAGATATTTCCGCAGTTGTGGAGGAAGGGTATGACGCAGCCCTCGCAAAAGTCGAGCAGATCATTGAGGACGGCGGATACGACTACGATCTGTCTATGGATGCACTTATCAATTACGCACAGGGTTCCGCCGGGTACGATGTAAGCTATATCCTTGCGGCCTACTCCGCATCGCTTCAACAACGCAATACCGGCAAGGAGGATATGCTGGCAAAGCTTCGCAGCGTTGCCGACAGTATGTTTCCGGTAGCTTTCGTGGAGAAGGAATCGGAGCAAATCGTCCCCTTTACCTACGCTACATACAGACCCGTTACCGTGACGGTTGTCACATCGAAGACGCAGACGGGAACCATCAATGGCGTTCCGCAGTACCGTTATACCACAGCCCGGCGCACCTACTATGAGCCGGACGAAACGATAACAACATCGGAGCCGGTCAATGTGGCAGCCTATACGCCTGTGGTAGTTTCCGTTCCCATATACAGCGGAGGCAGAATCACCGGCACACGAAGCGAAACCTATTATGAGCAGGGCGGCAACGAGACGCTCACTCCGGAAACGGAGGTCGTAAAGTATGTGGAATGCACCATACAGCCATTTGATAACAGTGTCATCATCCGAGCCTTCGGGATCGATCCCTCCGCCACCTATGACCAATTCAAAATAACCTATGGCGAGGCCATTCAGAAGATGGCCAACGCCTTGAAAATGACGCTGTATGGGACATTAGGCAATGGACAGATGGTTCCCTTGACCGATGCGGAGCTGATCGCCTTTGTCAACGCGCAGAACTGCAGCCCCATGCGGAAGCATATCCTCACAACGGCATTGTCGCTGGTGGGCAAGGTCCCATATTTCTGGGGCGGCAAGTCGGCACCCGGCTGGAACGATGCTTGGAACACGCCGCGGCTGGTGACGTCAGCCGGTTCTCCGACGACCGGCACGATTCGGCCCTTTGGTCTTGATTGCAGCGGATTCACCACATGGGTATTCAATACGGCAGTAGGCGTTGAAATCGGCGCCGGCTGCAACGGACAGTACCCGAATACCTACGGCATCTCCGCAGCGGAGCTGCTGCCGGGTGATCTGGGATTCCTTGCGGATGATGACGGCTGGGGCCATGTGCTTATTTTTGCCGGATATGATGCGGAAGGGACTCGTATGTGGGTGCATTCCTCCGGCGGCATCGGCGTTATCCTGAATACGCCAAGCTATGAAGGAAGGCTTTCCTATCGCCGCCTCAGCATCGTGGATTACGATGCGCCGGTGGTAAACGCCCCGACCGGCGAGGCGCTTTATACGCTGGAGGTAGAGGTGACGCATTACTGCGCCTGCGCAAAGTGCTGCGGCAGCAATGCACAGGGGCTTACCGCCAGCGGCAAACAGGCAGCGGTCGGTATGGTCGCTATGTCCAGCCATTATCCCTTCGGCACGCAAATCATGATAAACGGTACCATGTACACCGTGGAAGATCGGGGCGGCTCGGGCATAGAGAACAATATCCATCGCGTGGATATCTATGTGCCGGACCATCAGCAGGCGCTGCGGATGGGACGGTATACCACAACCGCAACAATTTACAGATTAGGCAGGTGAAAAACTTGGACGAAAGAGAACACAACAACGTGTACGCAATCCCCGCAAACTATACGGACAGCGGCAAACTGCTGGGAGGGATGATCGACACCCGGAACGCAATTGAAACGGTGATTCTGGTGCTGGCTTTGGGCTATCCGGAGCTGATCCTGATCCCCATGCCCGGCACCATCCGCATCGTGGTCATGACGGTCACGCTGCTGCCGCTGGCGGTGGTGTCTGCAATGGGCGTGGATGGCGGGTCGCTGTTTCAGTACATCGGCCATATCATCCATTTCTGGACACACCGCAGGAAATTACACTTCAGGAGGATCGGATACCGCTATGGCCAAAGCAAAAGGAAAAAGAAACCGCAGAAAAGAAAAGCTTGAGTTTGTGCAGGATTATTTGCCCATCCGCGACCTGAAAAACGGAATCATTGAAACGACGGACGACCGCTACATAAAAATCCTTGAGATCGAGCCAATCAATTTCACGCTGCGATCCGATGAGGAGCAGTTCAACATCATCTCCAGCTTTGCCAGCTGGCTGAAGATATCCCCCATGCGGCTGCAGTTCAAGTCCATTACACGCCGCGCAGACTCAGATAAGCACATATCCATGATCTGCGAGGAATTGGAACACGAGGAGAATCCGCAATGTAAGGAACTTGGCGAAGATTATATCGGACTCATCAAGGATGTGGGAAATCGGGAAGCGCTGACGAGGCGCTTCTTTCTGATTTTCCAGTACGAGGCGGTAGGCCGCAACGAAAGCGACGACTATGCAAAGATCTACGGCATGCTCCAGACCGCCGAACAGACAGCGCGGGCGTATTTCATGCAATGCGGCAACAGCATCATCCAGTCCAAAGACCCGGATGAAGCGACTGCCGAAATCCTATACATGTTTTACAACCGGCGCTCCTGCACGGACGAGCCGTTTTCCTCCCGTGTAGATCGCATCGTGGTGGACACCATGGCGGCAAAGAAGAAAATCATCGGCATGGACCCGGTGCCGCCGATCCGCATGGCCAACTTTCTGGCGTCCCGCGGCATCGACCTGAGCCATTATAACTATGTCGTTATGGACGGGCTGTACTATTCCTTCCTCTACATCAAGGCAGGCGGGTATCCAAGCCGCGTCCGGGCCGGCTGGATGTCCTCGCTCATCAACGCCGGAGAGGGCGTGGATATCGACGTCCACCTCCGCCGTGAGAACCGCAGCCGCACCATAGATAAGGTCGCCCAGCGGATCAGGCTCAACCGCACCAAGCTCAAGAGCATGCAGGATACCAGCACCGATTATGAGGAGCTGACCAATTCCATACAGGCGGGCTATTTTATCAAGAATGGCATCGCTAACTACAACGAGGACCTCTTTTACATGAGCGTTTTCATCACCGTATCGGCCAAAACCTACGAGGAATTGCTTTGGCGCAAGCAGCAGATGGTGGATATGCTCAAGTCCATGGATATGTACACCAGCGAGTGCAGCTTTCAGCAGGAGGCTGCACTGCAGTCGGTGATGCCGTTCCTGAAAATCTCGCCCAAGCTGGAGAAAAAGGCGCAGCGCAATGTGCTGACCAGCGGCGCCGCATCCAGCTATATCTTCACCAGCTTTGAGCTGTCGGACGACAATGGCGTGCTGTTGGGCATCAACCGATACAACAACTCCCTATGCATCGTGGATCTGTTCAACACAAAGATCAATAAAAATGCCAACCTGAACCTGCTGGGCACATCGGGCGCAGGCAAGACCTTCACCATGCAGCTGCTGGCGCTTCGGATGCGGATGCGCGGCATTCAGTGCTACATTCTGGCGCCCATCAAGGGACACGAATTCCGTAGAGCCTGCAATAAGATCGGCGGCGAGTTTATCAAGATCGCACCGGGATCTCCCCACTGCATCAATGTAATGGAGATACGGCATACCATGTCGCCGGAGATGGAGCTGATTGACGAGATCGATTATGTGGAGATGGGCTCCATGCTGGCTCGAAAAATTCAGCAGCTCATGACCTTCTTCGGCCTGCTGATCCCCGATATGAGCAACGAGGAGGAGCAGATGCTGGATGAAGCGTTGATCCGAACCTATGCGGATTTCGGCATCACCCATGATAACGACTCCATCTATACGGACATGTCCTCCGTACCGCCCAAAATGAAGCAGATGCCTATCCTGGGCGATCTGCATAAGCATTTGCAGGAGAATCCCATGACCCAGCGGCTGGCGGCCATCATCAGCCGTTTTGTCACCGGCAGTGCCCAAAGCTTCAACAGACAGACCAATGTAGACCTCTCTAATAAGTACATCGTCCTTGACCTGTCGGAGCTGAAGGGCAAACTGCTTCCGGTGGGCATGTTCATCGCACTGGATTATGTGTGGGATCAGATAAAGTCTGACCGCACCAAACGCAAAGCCATCTTTATCGACGAGATCTGGCAGCTGATCGGCGCCAGCTCCAACCGCATGGCCGCAGAGTTTTGTCTTGAGATATTCAAGGTTATCCGCGGCTTCGGCGGAGCGGCCATTTCCGCAACGCAGGATCTGTCGGATTTCTTCGGTCTGGAGGACGGCAAGTACGGCAGGGCGATCATCAACAACTCCAAGAACAAGATCATTCTGAACCTGGAGCCGGACGAGGCCCGGTATGTACAGGAAACGCTGAAGCTCACCCGCACGGAGATCCGCGCCATCACCCGCTTCGAGCGCGGCGAGGCGCTCATCAGCTCCAACAACAACAAAGTGCCTGTGGTAGTGAAGGCCTCCAAGCTGGAAAAGGAAATGATCACCACGGATCGCGCCGAGCTGGAGGCAATCCTCAAAGAACGGCAGAGGGAGAAAACGCATTCAGCGTAGAATACGCATTTTGCAAAGAATACGCACACGCAGAAGGAGGTGAACAACATGCTGCTTGATGATGAGCGCCATGTGATCAAATGGCTGTCGCAGTACGGCGCACTGACCAAAACACAGGTGATCCGACTGCTGCGGGACAAAACCCCGGAGACGGCGGAGAAGATTCTTCGCAATCTGAAAAGGGAGCATCAAATCTCGGATGTGGCCGGTGGCTACTATCTGGCTTTGGATGGACTATGCAAGCCGGATCAGCGGACGATCCTTGCCGTATGGGTGCTGCTGCGGTTTATCGACTATGTGGATCCCATGGCGCATTATCCTGCGGTCTACCCGTCCCAAATCTTTTTTCTGAAGGAAAACACCGGCTATGAGATCGTCGTGCTGTATGACGGTGAGCAGCACCTTAGCAAGCTGCTGCAGCCGCAGGATGACGAGATGAAATATATCTTTGTCCTGCCCAATATCGCCATGGCATCCCAGATGATGCGCCCCAAGGCGCCCTGCCTGTTTGCAACCGTCAACTTTGCCGGGCAGGAAGAACCGGACATTACATTTTACACAGAGGAGGCTGCAACCGATGGACTCGATAAACTCGTTCATTCATCTGCTGGATAAAATAGAGACGCAGGATCGACGGCTCGGCATGACCATAAAAAATCTCCGCTGTCTGACCGGAGGGAAAAGCATGGAGCTGGCGTATGCCATGGCGCTGAAGCTGGCTGAGGAAAGTGAAAAATTGACGCTGCTGACCAGAGCGCTTCCCGCCTACACGGGAAATCCGCGGGCACTGCAGGATGTGGATGCGGTTGCAGCAGAGTCGGTTCCAATAGAAGCGGGCTTTACCATCGAAGGGTGGTTCTGCATCCGGCTGCCTCTGCTGCTCCCCAAAAAGGAGAGGGGCTCCGCCTCCTATATTCGGGGCATCCTGTACCCGGCGCTCAGGAACTTCTTTCAGGGCAAAGCGCCGGTTCGATACCCCGAAAGCATCATGATATTCCGTCATGTATATGAAAAAGGCAGGCCGGAGCGTCGGTACCGGGATCATGACAATATTGAGATCAATATGGTCTCCGATACCGTCGCCATGTATGTGCTTACGGATGACGCGCCGCCGTGCTGCGATCATTTCTACTGCAGCGCGGCCTCCACGCAGGAGCGTACGGAGGTGTATGTGGTCCCGGCACGGGATTTTCCCCAGTGGCTGGTGCTGGAGCCCCTGATCCCGGACGAGGGGGTGATGCTCCATGAAAATGTGCCGGAGCAGCGTCAAAAACATGTGTAAAAACAGGGCAAAAACCTGCCTCCCAAATGACATATCTTTTTACAGCCGGAAAACACCGATGAAACCGATATTTTTCAGGCTTTTTGCGCAGACGGTTTCCGACAAAGAGAGCAGTCATGTTGTCGGAAAGTTCCTGCATTCCGGGGCTTGAAACAATGATTACCGTTCGGCCGGGAAGTCATGTGCATCGGCTTATCACAGTGCTTGGGCTCGCCGGCGAATACCCTGTCCGTTCGCTTGGCGTGCTGGGAAACGAGCGTACTCTCAGAGCGCTGGTGGGTAAACTTTCCACAACACAGGAGCTTCGTAACCCGGATACCGATGAGCGGATGAGGGTAAAGCTGCTGCAGATGACCGGTATCGGGAATGCCAAAGCGATTCGTTTCTGTAAGGGCGCTCTCCCCATACTGGAATGGATACATCCGGACGCATACGGCTATTATATGGCCGCGTTTTACAATCATAGATTTCCCGGCGGTATGGCGCATCGGGACCGTAACCTTCGGGTTGCCGAGACGATTGGGATGCACCTGATCGCCGGTGTCGAGACAAGGGCCTATCTGCTCCCCGCCTTGCAATACCGTGCCATCCTTCGGATAACACCGGACGCGCCTGCCTTCTACCTGGCGCGGGACTTCAAGAGGATCACCCCTGCGGAACAGAACAAAACCATGTTCACACGCATCGTCGGCGCAATCTTCTATCCCGGCGGCTGTTACGCCGTTTACAACACGCGGAACGCTGCAATGAAATGGAACGGCATGGGAGAGTTCAAGGCGCTCCACAGCCTGACGGAGCTTGCCCGCATGAATGCCGGGGTTCAGAGCATCGACTCCGCAATCCTGCTGGGCGAGTCCTATGATACGGCGCTGACCACACTGCTGGAGTCGGATAAAAACCGGCGACTGGAACTTCGGTTTGACGGCATCTATCGGCATATCTATTTTGTGCCTATGAATGCCGGCGGCATCCGGCAGCTCAGATTGCTCACCGTCCCAGACTGGAAAGAAAAACTGCTTGAACTGCTGTTCGACCCAGACGTCCGGTCATATAACCGGGGATTCATGGAATACGACGCCAGTATCGGCGGCACCTGTGTTTTCTCGCATCTTGACGGCGACATCGCACGCCTGATCCGTTTTCGTGAGGCAATGCAGACCGGCGCAGGGAGCTTCGAGGTACTCTGCTTCGATGATCAAGCGCCTTTTCTAAGAGACTACCTTGGCCCGCATATCACACTCAAAACCATCGACGCTGCCACAGTGGAAGCAGAACTGGGACTATAAAGGAGGAATGCATTCTGGATAAAAAACGAGCAGCAGCCATCATCGCCGTCTCCATACCGGGACTTATCACCCTGCTTTACCTGGGCGGAGTGCTTGGCCAATTGCTGATAAACTA
>OOAE01001804.1_pt1 | contig 13628 bp, 4 predicted proteins | sample 1671271 | NCBI WGS metagenome assembly OOAE01 (sample SAMN06348139, study PRJEB24527) | human gut metagenome | biome: human gut; feature: ankylosing spondylitis patient; material: feces | host: Homo sapiens | place: China | collected 2015-10 | reverse complement strand
TCGGCCTCCAGCTTTTTCGCAGTTTTCACCACGCTATAGCCTTCCGGTACGGTAAAGTGCACCTGCTTGATGCGTCCCTTAACCATAACATCGACAATCTGCTGGTTGCTCATGCCGCCGTCAATCTGGTAGGCACCTGCCTGCAGCTTGGTAGCCAGTCCCTTCCAGCGCGCCTCCATTTTAAAGGCGGCGGGATTTTTTACCAGCTTCTTTTCATGCAGCAGCTCGGCGATATCCGCCGTAGTCATGCCGTCCTTGACAACAATCAGGCGTGAGCCTTCTACGGCAAAGCCCTTATTATTTCCCTGTCCGTTAAGATAAATTGTAAACGCTACCACGCCGGCAACCAGCAGCACCGCCAAAGCACCTGCCGCAGCCTGCACCGGATTGTCGCGCACCAGCTTTTTCAGCTTTTCTATATCCATCAGAAAACATCGTCACATCGCATAAAAATACCGGACCGAAGTCCGGTAAAATTATTGACTGTGAATTACTCCTCGTCCTCAAACATTTCGTCATACTTAGCAGCAACTGCTTCGTATTCTTCGTCAGTCGGAGCGGTGTAAACAGCTTCGCCGTTTTCGTCAAAGTCCATGCGTGCGATAACGCAGGTATCTTCTTCTTCATCATGCTCGTGGCAATCGCAGTCCTCATCCTCGCAGCAGCAGTCTTCCATCGGAACCAGTACTGCAAATTGTTTGTCATCAACAGTGATAACCATGTCCTGATAGAACTCGTGCTCGTTGCCTTGCTCGTCAGTCAGAACAACGCAGATAACTTCTTCTTCGCCTTCAGCTTGCATAGCTGCTAATTCTTCATCTCTAATGTCTTTTTCCATAAAGGCACCTCTTTCGTTATAGCTCAATAAATAAAAAGCTCAATTTTAATCTACCCATATTGTATAATAGGTAACGCTATCTGTCAAATTTTAAAGCTTTTGCTGTCCAGATAATTTTGTAGAATAACAACTGCTGCCATCATATCAATAACCTTCTTACGCTTTTTGCGGCGCAAATCCGCATCAACCAGCACCTTTTCGGCAGCTACGGTGCTCAGGCGTTCATCCCACAGCACAACCTGCACCTTAGGGAACATGGTGCGGAGCTTTTCGGCCATTGCTTCACAGGCCTGCGCGCGTTCACCGATAGTGCCGTTCATGTTTTTGGGATAGCCTACAACCAAGGTATCAACCTCATGCTCGGCAATCAGCTCGGCAATGCGGGCGTAGTCGCGTTCTTCCGTAGTACGGTGAATAGTTTCCACGCCGTTGGCAATCATGCCAAGCAAATCGCTTACGGCGATACCGATAGTTCTTGTTCCTACATCAAGGGACATTTTACGCATTAAGTTACGTTCTCCTTTTACTTGTTAATCTGCTGCAGATAATTCTTTACCAGCTCTTCAATCAGCTCATAGCGCTCGTGACGGCGCAGCTTGGTGCGTGCGTCCTCAAAGCTGGTGATATAAGTGGGGTCACCGCTCAGCAGGTAGCCTGCTAATTGGTCCACAGGGTTATAGCCCTTCTTTTCCAGGGCAGCATATACTTCTTTTATAGTTTCGGCAACGTTCAGCTTTTCCGGCTCACGTTTGAACATCATAGTTTCTTGAGATACTTCAGACATACGAAACACTCCCTTCGTTTTTCGTAAATATATTGTAGCACATTTTTTTGAAAAAAGCTGTGTTTTTCTAGTTAACTTGCAAAAAAAGAGTGCCTACATTAAGCTTGACTTTACTTCAGGTAATGCTGCAGCAAAGCATCCTGACAAAAGCCCCGGCACAGCTGCATCGTTTACTATGCGGCAAATGCCGGGGTTTTGCTTTAGCTGCGCTTCTATCAGGATTGTACAATCCATAAAAGTGCTTTAACCGTCAATATTTAATTTTGCTTAGAGGCTCATACCGCCAGCTACATAATGGAACTCAGCCTTGCGCTCACGCAGGTTACGTTCCTTATCCCAGGGAGCAGTGCCGAACCAGTAATCGTCTGCCGGGTTAAAGCTTGCCAAAACGGTCAGGGTACCTGGGTCAATTTCCACTTTGTAGTTTTTGAGCAGGCCGTCGCCACCTGTCAGATGCAAGCTGCCATTAATCAGGACGCCGATTTTGTCTTCGTAAACGCCGACGATTAACGGATTTACCGAGCTGTCCAGCTCATAGCCGCCTACGCCGATACCAGCCAGGGTGTCGCCATTGGTCAAGCCGTTGGCTTTGCCGGTGTATTTTGCCGGTACTCCTTGGGTAATGGTTTTGTCATCTACAACAAAGGTCAGCTTAGCAGGTGTTACGTCAGACTTACCTGCGTTAACTGTTACATCGTAGTTAGTATTCAGGTTATCTACGCCGCTGGCAGTACCATTCCACTCGTAGCTACCTACGTTGTTGGTCTTCTCTACGTTGGTGAGAGTACCGCCGACAATTGCGCCATCTTTGTCAGCATTGATTACCAGACCATTATCACCATTGACTAAGCCCGCATTGTTACCAAAGGTGAATGCGTTGCTGTAGTCCTTAGCATCAAGATTACCGTAAACGCGGGTGATGTCGTTCAGATTTACTACGAGGTTAGCCTTCGTTACGTCGGACTTGCCTGCGTTAACTGTTACATCGTAGTTAGTGTTCAGGTTATCTACACCGCTGGCAGTACCATTCCACTCGTAGTTGCCTACGTTGTTGGTCTTCTTAACGTCGCCTACGCTGCCTTCGGCAATTGCGCCATCTTTGTTAGCATTGATTACCAGACCGTTATCGCCATTGACTAAGCCTGCATTTGCACCAAAGGTATATGCGTTGCTGTAGTCCTTAGCATCAAGATTACCGTAAACGCGGGTGATGTCATTAAGATTTACTACGAGGTTAGCCTTCGTTACGTCAGACTTACCTGCGTTCACTGTTACGTTGTAGTTAGTATCCAGTTTATCTACGCCGCTGACATTACCATTCCAGCTATAGTTGCCTACATTGTTGGTCTTCTTAACATCGCTTACGTTGCCTTCAGCGATTGCACCGTCTTTGCCAGCGTTGATTACCAGACCGCTATCACCGTTGACTAAGCCTGTATTTGCACCAAAGGTATATGCGTTCTTGTAATCCTTTGCTTCCAGGTTGCCGTATACGCGGGTGATGTCCTTCAGATTTACTACGAGGTTGGCCTTTTCAACCGTAGACTTGCCATTTGCAGTTACTACCAAATTATAGTTCTTACCCAATCCTGCATTTGTAGTGCTTGCGCTGCCGCTCCACTCATAGTTACCATGGTCATTAGTAACCTTGCCTTCAGTATTGCCAGTCAAGGCGCCATCACTGTTTACTGTTACCTTAACATCGCCGGCATTATAGCTATCACCATTTACCAGACCGGTAATACCGCTTACGCCATAACCGCCACTGGTAATCGTTGCATTACCATAGGTACGTACTACGTCGTTCAGGCTTACGCTCAGCTGTGCTTTGCCTACATACGAATTAGCCTTGCCATTCACTAACAAATCGTAGTTCTTATTCAAGCCTGCATTTGCAACTTCTACAGTACCACTCCAGGTATAGTCGCCATGGTCATTCGTTACCCTGTCGCCTGTTACGCCAGCAATTGCGCCATCACTATTAACTGTTACCTTAAAGTCACTGGCATCATAGTTATCGCCGTTTACCAAACCGGTGATGTTGCCTGCGCTGTAACTGCCACTGGTAATCGTTGCATTGCCATAGGTGCGGTATACGTCACTCAGGCCAACATTAAGTGTAGCCTTCTTGACCGTGATAACGCCTGTAGCGTTATTTACAAGCTCATAGTTGCCAAGCTCATTGCCTACCAGCTCCGCTCCTGTTACAGCCACGTCCGCCTTATAGGTTCCGGCATCCGCAGTGTCGCGGTCGCCCTTGTTGGCTGCATACTCTCCGTCAGCTTTGTAGCTTACGCTTGCGCCATCCTTCAGGCTTACTTGATCGCCGTAGACGATGCTGTTCTCCTTCAGACTTACATTGCCGTCTGCTTTCAGGCCTTCCTTGCTACCGTATTTCGTGCTGGCATTAATATTATTCAGGTAAACCTTGCGCGCCAAAACATTAGATACGCCATGAACTGTCGTTGTTGTACTGCTTACACCATCATTTTGGAATTCATAATTACCTATAAGGCTGTCATCAAGCTTAACGCCTGCCTGCCAATTGTAGGTTCCCTTATTATTAGTACGCTTTTCATCCCCAACAGTAATAATACCTGTATCCTGGTTATTTTGGATTTTATTCTGCGAATCAGTGATAATTACCTTACCGTTCAGCTCTTTTTGCATAGCGTCGTTGAAGCCTTTAAATCCATCAATGCTCAATGCATAGTCATGGTTTTTCAGCAAATCGCCATACGTTCTGTTAACAGTATTACCGGTAACATTCAGCACCTTTTTGGTAACAGTAATATCACCCACGGTAAAGTCATAGCCCAAATTGTTGGGGCCTGCGTCGCCACCGCTGGCAATCTGTCCAGACCACAGCCAGCTGCTGTAGGTACCAGCGTTCTTCAGATCTTCGCCCTGCAGCAGGCTGCTGTTGTTCTTATAAGCCTTAAAAGCATCGTTAGCCGGATCATTTGTAGTAAGCTTGCCATTTGCAATCCAGCCAGGGATATCAAGATGATTTGTCGCATCATAAACCCAACCTTTCTGCAGGTCGCCATCTACCGTAACCTTGGTCAGGAACACCTTCAGCAGCGGGTTAGTGCGTTTATCGTAAAGCTTCCAGGTTGTTTCCTTATTATCAAAAGCATAGCTGTCCAGCTTCTTTGCATCCTTGCCGTTTTCAGCCAACGTGCCGTCTGCCTTAATGATATAGCTTTTGCTAACAGTGCCACCATTTACGTTTGTTACGTTGGTGTTGCTATTTACTTCATAGCCATAAATATTGCTTACCTGGCCTGCATTGCTGCCTACAATGTTTGCCACATTGCTAGCGCCTGCTACCTTAGTAGTGCTATAAGCGTTGCTCAGTTGGCCTCCAGCCGTATTACTGCCAACGATACCGCCGACATTGCTAACGCCGCTGATTGCACCGCCATCGGTATAAGTATAATTATAAAGCTTTCTGCCATTAGCATCAGTTGCGCCTGTTTCGGTCTTGGTTACTGTTACTACGCTGTTGAACACCTGGTCCAGCGTGCCGCTGTTAGTACCGGCAATGCCGCCGACGTTGCTGCTTTGCTCTGCCTTGACCACACCGGTGTTATAGCCTGCCGTCAGCGTGCCGCTGTTATTGCCAAGCAGACCGCCGATGTTTTCTCCTGCAAACGCTGTAATAGTACCGTTTGTTGCATTATAGGAGCCTGCCTGAATCGTACCATTATTGTAAATCTGATACTTATAATAATTGTTGTTGGCATCGCGACCACCGGTGATAACACCATGGTTGATACCAATGATGCCACCGACATTTGCTACACCGCTGACATTACCATTTACTCTGTTCATCAGGGAGGAATTGCTGATATTCGCGCCATCGGCATTTACACCGATAATACCACCGGTGCCGTTTTCTTCCTTACTTCCTTCAATAGAAGCATTACCATGCACTTCGCCCTCATTTTTCATGATGACGTGGGTAATATCCGCACTGTTTTCACCGATGATGCCGCCAGCACCACCAGCCAAAGCAATAACGGTACCGGAGTTGACAATACCTACGCTTTGTTCGGCAGTACCGGTAATGGCCACTTCATTTTTGCCGATAACACCACCGACATAGTTCTTGCCGATAACAAAGCCTTCATTGCTGTTGCCCATGCCCAATAGCTGACCTACCTTGTTGCCTTCGCTTGTGTTTCTGCCGACAATGCCGCCTACATAGGAAGCCTGCGCAGCATCCACTCTGGCTCTGTTGGTCGCATTGGTGATGATGCCCACGTTTTCACCGGTAACGCCGCCGAAGAACTGCGCATTAGGTGTAATTACCGTGTTGCCCTTTAAGGCAGTTCTGGTCGCTTCATCAATCACATACAGGTTGATATTGGAATTGACATTATCAATTTTGCCGCTGTTTTTGCCGGCAATGCCGCCTACGTTTTCCCAGCCGTAGATTTTACCGCTGTTCACCAGGTTCAGCTGGTTATCTGCGGAAATTTCGCCCTCGTTGACACCGGCAATACCGCCTACATAAGTAATACCGGTAATTGTAGCCTGCGGAGAATTTTCCAGGTTTTTGAGGTAGGAGTCTGCTGTATTATAGCCTACCATGCCGCCGACATTGGTGCAGCCGGTGATTGCGCCGGTATTGCGTCCCTGGTTTATAGTAGCATGATCTTGTTTACCTAACAGACCACCGACATTTTGGCTGCCTGCATCACCAATAATCTCTACAGCATTGGCAACATCGTTCAGCTCCGCCATATTGGAATTTGACGCCTGCGTTACATTTTTGCCAGCAACACCGCCGATATTTTCTGAACCATGGATAATACTTTCATTATAAGCATTACTGATTCTGCCTTCATTTGTACCAACAATACCACCGGATGTTTTGGTGTTGCCGGTTTTACCGGTAACACCATGAGCAGAAACATTGTTAATATTGTATTTATTCAACAACATCTCATTCTTGCCCACGATACCGCCCAGATTAGATGCATATTGATTTTCAGCCAGGACACCAGTAGTCACAGCACTGTTGCTTTGGACGTTGTCGATTGTGCCACCTTTATCTGCATTTGTACCATTAACGCCCGCAATGCCGCCTGCTACAGTATCTGCACCGGCGATAACGGTGCTCTGGTCATTGCTATTGCTGATGCCGCCGTAGTTTTTGCCTACAAGGCCACCAATATAACCGCCGCTGCCTTTTATAGTATTACCATAGCCGGAAATGCCGCTGATGCTGCCACCGTTATTTTCTGCTGCTACAGCGCCAACACTGTCACTAGCTTCTTTGCCGGTGAATACGGAAGAAGCAATGTTGATGTTTTTAACTACCGCGCCACTGCCCAGCTTGCCAAAAATACCGCCTTTAGCCTGCAAGCCGACAATTGTGTGACCATCACCATCAAACGTGCCTGTAAAAGCTTTATTGCCACCGCCGATAGTGTTATAGGTGCTCTTGCCTGTTGCATCCACCAGACCGCTGGCATCGATATCATTTTTCAGGACAAAATTATAGCTTAAAGCATCTCTATCATTCATGTTTTCAGCCACACGCTGCAGGGAATTCAGCTCCTCGGCATTGCTTATCCAGGCATAAATAACATTGCGGATATTGTCGCCTTTATAAGTAGTACCAGCTGATTCCACATACAGATTTTTCAGCTTATCTATCAACGTGGTAGTAGTACCATCTTCGTTTTTCAGGTCATACTTTGCATAATTCAGATTTCCCTTGATGTCGTCAACAGTATAATTATCATCCCAAATATCGAAGGTGATTTTCATTGGTCGCTTGCCATCTGTCAGCTCACTGTTGTTGTTACCATAAATGCCAGTTTCTGCTGTACTATGTGCGTCAATAAAATCATGCAAAGCCTTCACCTTGTCATTTCCCTTCAGCTCACCGCCGATATTGGAAAGGTCCAAAGTAATATCGTTGACATAAACATCGCCGGAGCCATCAGGAACCTCAGCACCGCTCAGGTTAATGCGACCTGCGATATCAAGGTCGCTGTCGACCAAAATATCGCCACTGCTGCTGGCAGTCAGGTTGCCCTTAGTCTCAATCTTGCCCTTTTTATAGTTACCATACAGCAGGTTGGCACTGCCGTTCATGTGCGTGCCATCAGTCAGTGTTCTTTCCATGGTGCTGATGGTGATGTTACCAGTTGTGGTTGTGGCAGGTGCAGTCTGCAGCTGATAAGCATGATTGATGCCCTGAGAGGTCATTGCCTTAGTTTTGTCTGACACATTATTCTTATCAGGTGCCTGGGAATTACCATAGCCATAGTTAATACCAGGAACAATAACATTGGTGCTTTCTCCCTCTTTGCCCATGGTAATCAGCTTGCCATAGACAGTTAAATCAGCGGCGTTGATGTTAATGCCATGCTGAAGCGATTTATCCGGATTAAAATGGGAAAGCGCATTATGGTTGCCGGTAGATATAACGCTGCCGCTCAGCTCCAAGGAGCTGTTGGTATTTAACACAACATCACTGCCGTAAAGCTTGCTGTCCATACCAAAGCGCAAGCCACCCTGCAGGTTATCCTTGGCATTAAGCTCCAGCAAGCCATCGCTGTAAATTGTACCGCCAAAAATATGCGTGCTGTTGGTAATTTCTACATTGTTCAGCGTCAGGCCAGGAGTATAACGAAGGGTATTATCAGCATTGGGCAAGCCAAAAACTGCCAGGGAACCATTGTTCTTCAGGTCCATATCGCTCCAATTGAAGCTTAAATCCTTTTTGGTGTTGATAATCGTCAGCAGCGGATCATAGGCTGTGCCATACTGCACATTCGCACCTTTATTATCCTTAATGAACTTCTGCCAGTTGCTTTCCTGGCTGAAGTAATTATGCGAGCCTGACAGGAAGGCGTTCAGTATCGGCAGGCTGCCATCGCTCATGCGCCAGTTATTATCCGTTGCTCCTTCTATTTTGCCATCCGTCTGTTTGGAAAAGCTAAATTTACTCCACGCGTTCGGATCATTTAGCTTATCGTAGTCAATGACCGTGGCATTTTTTTGCAGGTATAGGCCGGAAGGAGCTGATATTACATCAATATAGCCATTATCAGTCTGCGGACGGATGTAATAAACATTTTCATAATCAACAGGAGGATTAGTTTGTGTGCCCATTTCATATACACCTACTATATCCCCTATAAAGCCACCGTCAACGTACAGATTACCCATGGTGTAGACGTTACTTATCTTCAGCCTGTTGTTAGTGCCATTCCACTTATAGGTAGCACCCAAAATACCGCCAAGTTCGTTAGAACCGCTACTACCTTTAAAGGAACGCAAAGAGCCAAGGTTATAAGCATTGCTAATACTTAAAGTCTCATAAGCATCACCACTCTGATTGCCGCTGCTCTGATTACCGCCACTCAGGTCGACACTACCGGCAATACCGCCAACCTGGCTAGTCGCATAGTTCTTATTATATACCGTAATATTACCGGTGTTGAAAACGTTTTTCAGATAACCACTGTACCAATAACCGGCAATGCCGCCGACAACGTTTAAGCCATTGTAAATTTCGCCATTGTTATAGCTTTTTTCAACAATGCCGCTCAAGCGTCCGACAATACCGCCAACATGGCGTCCAAAAGTGCTGAAGCTGCTGTCGCCAATCGTACCCTTGTTATAGGTATCGTAAATGATAACGCGACCGCTGGCCTTTTCGGTACTGTCACCCAGGATACCGCCCATATTAATCGGCGTCGTACCACTTTTATCGGCACGTGTTGTATGAATATCGCCTACATTATAGGAGCCAGCAATACTGCCATTGTAGGCAAAGCCGCCAATACCGCCGATGTTGGCATAACCCTTAACATTACCTGTATTATAGCTGCTGGAAACTACCGCATTGGCATAACCGCTATTACCGGCAGCACTGGTATCACCTTTGATGATATCAAGTCGTTCTTTATCAGTCAGAACGTTCCCATCGCTACCTGTTGCCTTCGGCATGTCAATTTTACCGACAATGCCGCCAACATTGGCAGCCTGTGCCGTCAGCTTCGACATATCCGCTGCAGTATGCACATCACCGCGGTTGCCACCGGCTTCAATACGCACCGGCGCACCGTACAGATAGCCTGCTATACCGCCAATATTACCGGTGATATATTTTTCTTTATCTTGGTAGGGGTCGTAATCACTGCGGGTGATTTCATAAGTAAAGTTGCCATCGCTTTTGATGCCACCTGTAGCCATAATGTCGCCGCCGTTGTTAATAGCGTTCAGAATGCGGTAATCCTTTTTCTTTGCATTATTTACATCAGTGGAACCAAAATAACCGGCAATACCGCCGACGTTCATAGCACCGCGAATATTGCTTTCTACGTTATTGGCATTGGTGATATTGCTGTCTTCAGCACGGCCGACAATACCGCCGACGTTGCCTGCTGCATAATGGTCGAAGCCGGTAGGATCATTTTTGCCGGTTGTTTTCTTTACCAACGCGGAGCTTACATCCGCTTTGTTGGTTACATCCTTCAGCTCGCTGCCAGCACTGCTGCCCACAATGCCGCCGACATTGGCTGCACGTACCTCAGCCTTATGGGTACCGGTAAGCACACTGTTATTATTCTGCCAATTATCTTTTTGGTAATCTGTATGATAAATATAGCTGTCAGTAGTAAAGCCGTTAGCTTTGACAACGCCTTCGTTGGAAGCATTAGCAACGGTAGTATTATTGGAAATACTGCCGACGATACCGCCAACATTATAGCCACCCTCAACAGTATTATAGTTAATCAGCGTATTCTTCGTGCCACCAACTGTCGCATTTTCTGCTTTACCAATCATGCCGCCGATATTATACGAATAGTCGGAGCCATTATCTATACCAGTAATTTTACCAAGGTTATAGGAGCCCTTGTACTGGACACGTTTTTCCTCATCATTGGACAGCTTGCCGCCGTTCATATAGCCAACCAGGCCGCCAACGTTGCTAACACCGCTAACATTACCAGTATTAGTCAGATTCGACAGCTCGCTGCTGCGGCTGTCCGGTTGAACGGAACCGGAAGCATCAGCAAAATTATAGGTACGCCCTGTATCATCCTTAGCATAACCGATGATACCACCAACATTGTTTTTACCGCTGACCTTCAGCGTACTGTTGACGCCCTTGACCGTGGTATTAACCGCATGACCGATAAAGGCACCGGTATCTTTATCGCCGCCCTGTATAGATACGCCATCATTACCGGCAATCAGCGTTACATTGCCCATAATTGCGCCGTCAGTAAAGCCAAAAAGGCCTGTGGCAGCGTATTTATTATCACTGTTATTAATGCTCAGGCCAAAGATATAATTGTCAAGACCATCAAACTTGCCCTTGAAGGCATTATCCTTCGTATTGCCGATAGGAGTCTGGTTACTGCCCGTCAGGTCAATAGAATAGCGCAGGGCATAATGATCCCCCATGCCCCAATCTTCAGCTTTGCCGATTTTTTCCAATTCCTTGCCGTCCTTAATCCAACGGTAGGTAAAAAATTCCGTAACGGACTGGCTCGGTGCATCAGGATTGCCGGCTTGAACCGTGCCTTGCCATCTATCTCCGGTAGCATTATCAGCAAACTCAATATATTTGCCCCATTCTTTGGCGTTTTCCGGCGTACTGCTGCCAAGTACAACATCATACTTGCGGTTATCACCAAAACTCTTGTCATCATAAGGCTTGCTAACAATAGTCAAGGCATCTGCCTTAGTCGTATCAAGTCCGCTGAGTCGGTCCATATCAATAACTACACGCTCGCCCTCAAAGACCAGCTTATTGGCGTTAATATAGCCCAAGCTCATCAGCTCGGCGTTGGTCATCGCCTTGTTCTGCTTCAGCGCGTTGGCTATATCAGTATTTTCGTTCCAGTTGTTGATATTATCTATTTTTTTGTTGGCAATATGCAGGCTGCCGACATTAATTTCCGCACTGTTGCCAATCTGCACACCGTTGGGGTTAACAAGATAGATATTGCCGCCCTGCTTATCACCGACATAGGAATTCAGCTTGCCGTAAATCTGCGAGCTTTCGCTGCCGGTAACATAGTTCAGCATATTAAAGTTATCGTGGTCACCACGGATAGTTACGGTAGCATTGGCACCGATAGAAAAGCTGTCCCAGGTGACAATGGCATTTTGCGTAGTCTGGTGCAAATTCATCTGGTTGCCCTGTGCCCAGCTGCCGTTAAAACCACCTTCAATCTTACCGGCAATTACGTTACCTTGTTGCCCATTACCGGGAAGCATATTGTTGGCAACAACGCTGTTGCCTGCTGCACCGGCAACCCATGGCACTGAAAGCACAGAAAGCATTACAAGACTGGCCAGACGCGTATTTAAACGTTTATTTAGACTATCCTTTAGTTTCATTTTTTTCTCCCTTCATTTAAGCTGCATATTCAATTATCAATTTATTTTATGAGCTTGCTTTTCCGCACCTTCTCCCTTAAGACGCAGAAAAGCACCAGGCAAGATCACTTAAAACATTTTGTAAAGCTGGAACCACATATGGCCGCTATGGTCACGCGGTTCAACCCTGTCTCTTTGCGCATTGATTTTGCGGGCATAATCCAATTGAGCATGCCAGGAATTATCCAAATTATAGCGCAAGCCCACGCCCCAACCGGAAAGATGCTCGATAAGAGCAGCATTATGCGATTTTACTGCGCCTGTATCAATAAAGGCTGCAGCCTCCAATCCCTTGATGCCCGTCTGACGGCGAACCTCGGCAGTAGCAGTAAAGCCAATATCGCCGCTGCCCTCGCTGGCACCGTAAGCACGCACGCCGTTCATACCGCCCAGGTAGAACATTTCGCTGCCGTCCAGGTTGCGGTTGGCAATTTGGCCGCTGAGCTGTACGCGGTAGTTCGTTTTACCATCATAAATAACGTGCAGCAGGTCACTTGTCAGCTTATGGTAGTCGCCATCCAAGGATTTGCCACCGCCACTCAAATTACCATACCAGTAAATCAGGCTATACTGGCTGAAGCGGTTCGGCAGATACCGGCTGCCGCTGATGCCTGCATGGTAAACATTGGCCATTTTCTCAGTAGTCAGCTCTCTTCCTGCCAATCCTGCAGCCTTCAACTGCAGTCTATCCTTAATTTTGCGGTGGTCATAGCCATAAATCGCTGTTACACGGTTCATGCGGTCGCGGTATACAGGCGTCAGACCATAGAAGCTGAAGCCACGCGACTGACCGAGAGAATTATAGAAGCTGTTTGTATTGAGGTCGTAGCTGCTCTGGCTCCAGCCAATGCCCCAGCGCGTGCCGTCGCGTCCGACAGGCGCTTCATAGCGTGCACAATAGTTTTTGGTATCATGGTTGGTGAGCATGCCGTTCAAAATGATTTTGTCACCCTGATGACCGGGGTTATTGATTTCGGTATTAAAGCCGTAGCGATAACGGCCGCTGTAGTAGCCGCCGGCATTATCAGTAAATACGTAGTTGTTCCAGACGGGACGACGCAGCACCTGCACCTTTACCTTCGTGGTGCCAGGCTTGCTGCCCGGAGCTAAAATCGCTCTGGCAACAACACCCGGCAAATCGTTGATATTGTTCATCGTCATTTCCAGCGGCTTATCCATGATATAAGCACCGCTTTGCAGATTCTTATGAATATAACCGGCCAGTACTCTGTCAGCTACGTCCGATTCATTACTGATAATCTCAATATCATCGTACTTGGCAACATAAACTGCAATTTCCAGCTCGCCCTGCTTTACCTCCTGCGGCGGCACAATAGCCTGCGCTACAGTATAGCCGCAGGTGCGCGCATATTCATTAATTCTGCTGATGAGCTGCTGCAGCTCTGCCATCTGCAGGCTGCGTCCTTCATACTCTTTGCAGATAGCTGCCAGCTTGCCGTTCTTATCATGCAGCGTGAAGCCTGTCAGTTTAACCTTGGCAACAAAAAACGCCGGATGAGCCTCCGTGCCTGTATTAGATCGGAAGAGCGTCGTGTAGGGAAAGAGTGTAGATCTCGGTGGTCG
>OOAE01001789.1_pt1 | contig 13749 bp, 10 predicted proteins | sample 1671271 | NCBI WGS metagenome assembly OOAE01 (sample SAMN06348139, study PRJEB24527) | human gut metagenome | biome: human gut; feature: ankylosing spondylitis patient; material: feces | host: Homo sapiens | place: China | collected 2015-10 | reverse complement strand
GGAACTCGACCTCCTCCACATGGAGCGGGTCTTTCTGGTTCAGGATCTTGTCCAGTGCCACGATGGCGGCACCGGTGACGGCCACGGCAGCGGCCGTGCCCAGAATGCGGAACAGTGTTTTCATGCCAGAACCTCCTGTTTACAGATCGATCAGAACGTTAAGAGAACGTTACGACTTCATTCAGCGGCTTTTCGGCAGGCTCCACCGAAATGGCGGTCAGCACCGGGCCCTTGCCGCGGTAGATGTTGTGGAACTTGTAGCTCACCTTGGCGGTCACCCGCACCCATCTGCGCTGCTCCAGAGCCTTGTAGCCGTCGTAGCTGCAGGGGAAGCCCACGAACTGGATATCCTGCACGCAGCAGGTCATGGCAAAGCGGCCGGGCACGAAGCTGTTCTTGCCGGCGCGGTTGGTCTGGCACACCTGTGCCAGGAATTTGACCGTCTTGCCGGTGTACTTCTGGGGCTCGTCCTGGCAGTCCATGTACCAGATGCCGAAATCGTCGTCATGGATGTCGATGACCGGGGCGTTCACGTCGAAGGGCAGCGGGTCGGGGATGTCGTCATAGGCCACGCTGCCGTCCTTGAACTCGTAGGCGATGTCGCACTTGCGGGAAGCCTGACGCACCAGCTTGTGCAGTTCCTGCCGGGCCTCGTCGTTGTTCACGGCTTCGGCGCGGTTGAACACGATCAGCTCACTGCGGGCGATCTTGTCCAGCAGCAGGCTGCGCATGGAGTTGTCGCGGGCATAGGTCAGGGCGGTGGTGCCGTCGGCGGTGGCGATGCACTGGTACACCAGCCAGTTTTCCGGCAGGGCATCGGCCAGCTCCTGCAGCAGCCACATGCCGTTGTACTCGATGACCACGCGGCCTGCGCCGGATTCCTTTTCCAGCTTGGCCAGGTTCTGCGGGTTCATCTCTGCCTTGTCCTCGATCACCTTGACGGTCACACCGGGGAAGGCGAACTTCTTGGGGTCATACTCTTCTTCGCCCTCTTCGCAGATCAGCAGCAGGGTCTTGTCGCCGGAGTCGAAGTTGGGGTCCTCAAAGGTCTCCTGAATGAATTTGGTCTTGCCGCTTTCCAGAAAGCCCACAAACAGGTAGACCGGAATTTCTTTTGCCATAATGGATGGTTTCTCCTTCTTTTACATCTCAGCAGCCGAACAGCTCTGCAATGGCCTTCTCGTTCAGCTTGGAGCCGATGACCACCAGTTTGCCGCCCACGTCGGCGCCGCGGGCACGCACTTCCCACTCGCCGGGCACATAGTCGAACTCCAGCCAGCCGTCGGCACCGCCGTCCACGATGCCCTTGCTGCGCAGGATCATGCCGTAATTGCCGGTGTCCAGCTCGGTGAGGGCGTGCTCCACTTCGGCCTTGGTAAACTTGCGGGCCGTCTCGACGCCCCAGCTGGTGAACACCTCATCGGCGTCGTGGTCATGATGATGGTGGTGATGGCCGCAGCAGCAGTGGCCGCCGTGCTCATGATGATGCTCGTGCTCGTCCTCATCCTCGTCGTCATCGTGATGGTGGTGGCCGCAGCAGCAATGCTCCTCGTGGTCATGATCCTCATCGTGATCATGGTGGTGCTCATGCTCGTCGTGGTCATCGTCCTCGTCATGGTCGTGATGGTGATGCTCGTGCTCGTCCTCATCATCGTCATCATCGTGGTGGTGATGGTGGTGCTCTTCTTCCTCGTCCTCCTCGGCGTGCTTCTCGTTTGCCTTGGCGGCCATGGCGATCAGCTCTGCCTTGAAGTCGTCCTTGGTGGACATGGCTTTCAGGATCTGCTCACCGGTCAGCTCGTCCCATGCGGTGGTCACGATGGTGGCGGTGGGGTTCTTCTCGCGCAGCATGGCCACGGCGGCGGCGATCTTCTCCTCGCTGGCGGTCTGGGTGCGGCTGAGCAGGATGCAGCTTGCATGGCTGATCTGGTCGTCGTAGAACTCACCGAAGTTCTTCATATACATCTTGACCTTGTTCACATCGGCCACGGTGACAAAGCTGTTCAGCTGCACATCCAGGTGCTCGGCCACGCCTTCCACGGCGCGGGTCACGTCGCTCAGCTTGCCCACGCCGGAGGGCTCGATGACGATGCGGTCGGGGTGGTACTGCTCCACCACTTGCTGCAGGGCGGTGCGGAAATCACCCACCAGAGAGCAGCAGATGCAGCCGGCGTTCAGCTCATTGATCTGGATGCCGGACTCCTTCAGGAAGCCGCCGTCGATGCCGATCTCACCGAACTCGTTCTCGATCAGAACGACCTGCTGGCCGGCAAAGGCCTCCTTGATGAGTTTTTTGATCAGAGTGGTCTTGCCGGCGCCCAGGAAGCCGGAAAAAATATCAATTTTGGTCATAGTTTGAATGCCTCTTTCTTTGTTAGCAGACAGAGCCGCAGAGCGCTGGCCCGTAAAATCTTACATCTCTATTATAGCAAGCCTGTCAATGGGAAAACGGCCTTTTTCAAGAAAAAATTGTAACATTTTTTGCAATTTGGTTGCGTTTTCGCGTTTTGGACGACAAATAAGGGGAACCGGCGGCCCCGGCGGGCAGCGATTCGGCAAGGGGCAGGCTCCGGCAGAGGGACGGACGCCCCCGGACGGCAAGACCCCGCCAACGGATGGTCAACGACCGGCAGGCGGTCAGCCCCCGCAGGATGCAGGCGACACTGCGGCGGCTGTTGACAGCACGGCAACCGTGTTTGCGTCCGGAACAGCCGACACTCCCGCATTGCATTCTTTGCGCCGGAATGCTACAATATGCAGTAGCAAACCACCGCCGCCGGACGTTCTTCCGGCAAATATGAGAAAGAAGGCTTTTCTATGAGCATGAATACAGTTCCCGAACGGCTGGCCGCTCTGCGTGCCGCCATGCAGGCAAACGGTGTGGACGTGTACCTGATCCCGGTGGGCGACCCCCACTCCAGCGAGTACCTGCCCGACCACTACACCTCCCTGACCTACTTCTCCGGCTTCCATGGTGAAAACTCCAACTTCGTGGTCACCATGACCGAGAGTGCTGTCTGGGCCGACGGCCGTTACTTTGTGCAGGCTGAGAAGGAGATCGCAGGCACCGAGATCCAGCTGATGAAGATGGGTGAGCCGGGTGTGCCCACCGTGGAGGAATACTGCGCCAAGGTGGTGCCTGAGGGCGGCAAGCTGGGCCTGTGCGGTCTGACCGCCAGCTGCGCGCTGGTGAACAGCGTGAAGAAGGCGCTGGAAACCAAGAACGCCGCCATCAAGACCCTGTTCCTGGAGGATGAGCTGTGGACCGAGGGCCGTCCGGCTCTGCCCGCTACCCCGGCCTGGATCCTGCCCAAGGAATACGCAGGCTTCTCCCCCGCCGAAAAGCTGGGCCAGCTGCGTGCAAAGCTGGCCGAGTTGGGCTGCACCGCCCAGCTGGTGGGCAAGCTGGACAACCTTGCCTGGCTGCTGAACCTGCGCGCCATGGACATCGAGTGCACCCCCTACGCCATGGCCTACTGCTATGTTACCCCGGACCGCGCCGTGCTGTTCATCCACACCGCCCGCGTGACCCCAGAGGCAAAGGCGGAACTGGAAGCCAACGGTGTGACCCTGGCCGAGTATGACAGTGTGCTGGACTTCATGGCCGCTGAGACCGAGCCCCAGACCGTGCTGGCAGAGAGCGCCACCGTGAACTATGCCGTGTATCAGGTGCTGGAGAACAACGCCGCCCTCACCGTGAAGGACCTGGCCGACCCGCTGCTGCCCATGAAGGGCGTGAAGAACGAAGTGGAGCTGACCCACGACAAGGAAGCCCACCTGCGCGACGCTGTGGCTATGGTGCGGTTCCAGATCGAGCTGGAAAAGCGTCTGGAAGCCGGCGAAGAGCTGACCGAGCTGACCGTGGACGAGATCCTGCACAAGTACCGCAGCACCACGGATAAGTTCATCGTGGAGAGCTTTGGCACCATTGCGGCCTACGGCGGCAATGCAGCCATGATGCACTACCACGCCACCCCGGAGGACCACGCAAAGCTCCAGCGCAAGGGCTTTTTGCTGGTGGACAGCGGTGCCACTTACATGGACGGCACCACCGACATCACCCGCACCTACCCGCTGGGTGAGCTGACCGAGGACGAGCGCAAGTTCTACACCTGGACCCTGCAGTGCCACATCGACATCGCCAAGGCGGTCTGGCTGGACTACTGCGACTGCCACATGATCGACACCATCGCCCGTGAACCGCTGTGGCAGCACCTGATCAACTACCGCTGCGGCACCGGCCACAGCGTCAGCTTTGTGGGCAACGTCCACGAAGGCCCCCACGCCCTGAACGGCCGCAACACCACCCTGATGCGCCCGGGCATGATCGTGACCGACGAGCCCGGCGTGTACGAGACCGATCTGGTGGGCATCCGCATCGAGAACGAGCTGGTGTGCGTGCACAAGGCCGACAACCAGTACGGCACCTTCCTGGGCTTTGAGCCGATCATGTTCGTGCCCATCGCCACTTCTCCCATCGTGCCCGGTGTGCTGACCAAGGACGAGCTGGACTGGCTGAACAACTACCACCGTCAGGTGTTCGAGAAGCTGGCACCCCGCCTGAACGACGAGGAGCGCGAGTGGCTGGCCAAGAAGTGTGCCGCCATCGGCTGCTGAGCACCCGGCCGCTGAACATCGCATAAAAAAGCGGGAAGCCGTGCCGGAGCGTGCAAGCTCCTGCGGCTTCCCGTTTGTTGTTTTTGCTTATTCTTTGGGGTCGCTGTCGTGCCGGGCCTTCCACTCGGCACTGCGTTCCTGCGCCGTTTCCCGCAGCTCCTCCCGCATGCCGTTCCAGCGCTCGCGCGCTTCGGCGGTGCGGGTCTGCACGTCCTCGCGGGCATCCTTCCAGTAGGCCTTGGCCTCGTCGATGACCTCCTTGAAGGGGCCGGAAGGGTAAGTGCTCTCCGCGATATCCACCAGGAATTTGTACAGCTGCGGCCGCACCTGCTCGTAGATGCCAAGCCGGGTGTACAGCTCGGTGTAGTAGTGGAACACCTGGATCTTGTTCTGCACCAGAGAGGCGGCGTTGATCTGGGTGTGGCAGATACTCTGGGGGTTCTGGACATAGTAGTACCCTGCCTCCGGGATGGACACCAGCACGTTGGCGTACTCCAGGTACTGCATATTGAATACCAGGTCCTCGGCCCACCGCACCTCGCTGGTAAACTGGATCTGGTGGTCCACCAGCAGGTCCCGGCGGTACAGCTTGTTCCACAGCACCCCGTAAAAATAAGAGGCAGGCTTGTCCATCAGATGCCGGGCAAACTCGTCCTGGGTGTAGACCCCGGCAGGCAGAAAGCCGTACTCCCGTACCTCCGGGGGCCGGGCCACGGTCATGACCCCCAGCTCGTCCTGGAGCTTGTCCAGCACCTGTTCGGGCTTGCTGGCCCCGGCGGGGATCACCATTTTGTAGGGTGCGATGACCAGGTCGGCGTTGTTCTGTTCGGCAGCGGTGACCAGATGCTCGGTGAAGTCCGGGTCGATATAGTCGTCGCTGTCCACGAACTGCACATACTTGCCGCTGGCCAGCTTCAGGCCCAGGTTGCGGGTGTCGGACACGCCGGAGTTGGCCTTGTCCACCAGCACGATGCGCTCGTCCTTTGCGCGGAACGCTTCGCACACGGGCAGGCTCTGATCCTTGGAGCCATCGTTCAGCACGATGACCTCGATGTTCTGCCAGCTCTGGGCGCAGATGCTCTCCAGACAGCGGGCGATGTGGTTCTGGGCGTTGTACACGGGCAGAATGATGCTGACAAGGGGCTTTGACATGGCGGCGTCTCCTTTGTTGTTTTTTGATTACTATACCCCCGCACCGCGCAAAATGCAAGGGCGGGTTTGAAGAGGAGGGATCCTGTGATCTTTCACATTGCGGTGTGCAGCCCGGACGCGGGCCTGCGCAGCGGGCTGGAACGCCAGTGCATGGAATTTTTTGCCCGGCGGGCGGACGCCTGCATCGTGGAACACCTGCCGGACACCGACGCCCTGCTGCGGAAGGACGGGGAGGGCGTGCGGTACGACCTGTACCTGCTGGAGCTTTCCGGCTCGGCTACGCCGGTGGGGCTGGCGGCTGCCGGGGAGCTGCGCCGCCGGGGCCGCCGGGCCCCGCTGGCCTTTGTGGCCCGCACCACGGCCCACGCTTACAGCGCCTACAAGGTAGATGCGCTGCAATATCTGCTGCTGCCGGTGCGCCAGCGGGAGCTTTCGGCCCTGCTGGCCCGCGCCACCGAGCCGGAATACGGCCCGTCCGTCACGGTGAACACCGCCGAGGGCCTGCGGGCGCTGCCCTATGCGGGCATCGAATATCTGGAGTGCACCCACCACATCGTGCACTTCCACCTCACCAGCGGGGAGGACGTGCCCACCCTGTCGCTGCGGGTGCCGTTTTCTGCGGTGGCACAGCCTCTGCTGGCGGATGGGCGCTTTTTGCAGCCCCACCGCTCCTATGTGGTCAATCTGGCCGAGGCGGACCTGCTTTCTGCCGGGGAGCTGCGCATGCGCAGCGGGGCCCGCATCTCCATCCCCCGCGGGCGGGAGGGTGCCGTGCGGGACGCCTTCCAGCAATGGGTGCAGCAGCAGAAATACAGCCTGAAATAACAGCACGCCGGTGCTCCCACAGCGGGAACACCGGCGTGTTTTTTGCGGAAAAATTTCTCAGATCCTTGTCCAGTCCAGTGCGGTCCAGTCCGGCAGGAACTGGTCGCACACCTGCGCCATGGCAGGGGCATCGTCGGCACTGGCGGCGTCCTGCACGCCCAGCACGGTGAACCCGGCCTTGTGGGCAGTGGAAGCGGCGTAAATGGCGTCCTCGCACACGGCGCAGGCGGCGGGGTCGGCCCCGCCCAGCCGGTGCATGCACTCGAAGAACACCTCCGGGCGGCTCTTGTGCAGCACGCCCTGCGCCTCCACGATGAAGGAAAAATAGTCCGCGATGCCCAGCCGGGTGAGCACGGTGCGGCACTGGTCGGCCCAGGTGTTGGAGCACAGGCACAGCCGGGCCCCCTCGGCCTGCAGCTTTGCCAGCAGGGTGCGCACACCGGGCTTCAGGTCCACCGTTTCGTACAGCTGGGCGATCACGTCCCGCATCACGTCGTAATATTCCGCCTCGGTCAGGGGCAGGCCGTATTCTCGGATGAGGTAGCGGGCACCGTCGGCCATGCCCATGGTCAGCAGCACGTCGTTCAGGTCTGCTTTGGGCGTGCGGCCATAGCGCTGCAGCAGCGCCAGCGGGGCACCCCGCCACACCACGGTCATGCTGTCGGTGAGGGTGCCGTCCATATCAAAGATCCATTGCTTGCAGCGCATGGGGCAAAGTTCCTCCTTCAAGATGATTCCTGCCCAGTATACCACGGATCTTAGCCGTATAAAAGCCGTGAGGAACCAAAAAACGGGGAGAAATTTTCCGGAAAATATGGTATAATTTCAGCAAAGACAGACAGGGAGGCAGGCAGTATGGAAAACCAAACCATTCCGTGCAAAGCGCTGGTGCTGGCCGGCGGCGGAGCACGCGGCAGCTATCAGGTGGGCGTGTGGAAGGCTCTGATGGAGCTGGACTGGCACCCGCAGATCATCACCGGCACCAGTGTGGGCAGCCTGAACGGTGCCATGTTCGTGCTGGACCTGTACGAGGTGGCGCGGGATATGTGGCTGACCATCCGCAGCAAGGATGTGATGGAGCTGCCCGAAGAAAACGCCGACCTGTCGGCCCTGCACAGTTTTCTGCGCAGCGTGGTGAAGGCCGGCGGTATGGACGTCTCGCCGCTGGAAGAGATCGTGGAACGGGTGCTGGACGAGGACGCGCTGCGCCGCGCCAACATCCGCTTTGGCCTTGTCACGGTGGAGCAGCGGGGCCTGAAGCCCCGGGAGCTGACGCTGGACGAGATCCCGCAGGGCCGCGTGAAGGATTACCTCATGGCCTCGGCGGCCTGCTTCCCTGCCCTGCGGGCGCGGGAGATCGACGGGGTCAAGTTCCTGGACGGCGGCTACAGCGACAACATGCCCACCGGCCTTGCCAAAAAGATGGGTGCTGACGAGCTGGTGTGCGTGGACCTGGAGGGCGTGGGCATCACCCGCCCCAACCTCACCGGTCTGCCCACCACCATGGTGCGCAGCTACTGGGAGCTGGGCGACATCCTGCACTTTGACCCCGATACCGCCCGCCGCAATGTGGAGCTGGGTTATTACGACACCCTGCGGGCCTTTGGCCGGGTGCGGGGCTGCGCCTATGCCGTGGACAACGGCCCGGACAGCAGCGCCGATGCTGCCGCGTTCCGGGCACGGTTCGACGCGGTGCAGAAGGCCGTGCGGGAGAAATACCCCGTGACCCTTACCGCAGACGCGGCCCTGCTGCTGGCCCGGATGAAGGACGCCGAGCTTGCCCCGCTGGAAACCGTGGCCGAGGACGTGGGGGTAGACCCCACGGTGTACTACACCACCCGGACGCTGGGGCAGGCGTTCCTGGAGCATTGCGACCCGGCGCGCATGGCCAGCTTTGCCCCGCTGTTTGCAGGCAGCGCGGACGCGGGCCGGGCGGCGCTGGCAGCCCTGCTGCCCAATACATTCTTGCAGGCGCTGGTCTGGCAGGCCCTGACCGCGCCGGAACTGCCGGAGGTGACCGAACATGAAGATCTGTAAAGGTGTTTCTGCGTCCCCGGGCCTTGTGCTGGGGCAGGTGAGCCGGTTGGAACGCCATGTGGAAACGTTCAGCACCGGGCCCTTTGACCCGGAACGGGAGCTGCGCCAGCTGGAAGATGCGGTGCGCACCGCCCAGAGCGAGCTGGACTGTATGGCCGAGCGGGCCGCTTCCACCGAGCAGGCCATCCTGCAGTTCCAGAGCATGATGCTGGACGACGAAGGCATGATGAACGAGGTGCGGTTCTGCATCAAGGCGGGCATCAGCGCCGCCGCCGCCATGGACAAGGTGGGCCAGCGTTACGCCGACCAGCTGGCCAACATGAAGGACAACCCCTACATGCAGCTGCGCAGCGTGGACATTCTGGACGCCACCAGCCGGGTGATCAACATTCTGGGCAACCGGCCCCGCATGTGGCTGGCACTGGACCACCCGGTGATCCTGGCCGCCGACCGCCTGATGCCCACCGACCTGTTCAGTGTGCCCTCCGGCATGATCCTGGGCGTCGTCACCACCGAGGGCAGCGGCCAGAGCCATGCCGCCATCATTGCCCGGGCCATGAACATCCCCGGCATCGTGCAGGTGGGGCCGGAGTTCCTGGACGACTGCGACGGCCGCACCGTGATCCTGGACGCCACCAAGGGCGAGTGCATCCTGGACCCGGACGCGGTGGCCCGCCAGCAGGCAGAAGCCCGCATCTGTGAGCTGCAGCGTGAAAACGAAGAAATGCGGGTGCTGGGCCGCCAGCCCGGCTACACGCGGGACGGCGCAGCCTTTGAGCTGCTGGCCAACTGCTTTGGCCCGGAGGATATCGACACCGCCATGCAGTCCGGTGCCCGGGGCGTGGGCCTGCTGCGCAGCAGCTACATGATGCTGCCCGGCCGCATTCTGGACGAGCAGGAGCAGTTCTACTTCTATTCCTCCTGTCTGGCCGCGGCACAGGGCTGCCCTGTGACCGTGCGCACCTTCGATTTTGGCGCCGACCGCACCATGGCGGACGCCTATCAGGGGGTGCAGTCCTCCAAGCTGGGGCTGCGGGGCATCCGCAACAGCCTGCGCCAGCCCCGCCAGTTTGAAACGCAGATCTGTGCCCTGCTGCGGGCCGCCCACCGGGGCCCGCTGCGGGTGATGTTCCCCATGGTGACCGACGTGGAGGACTGGGACGCCGCCATGCACATCGTGGAGCACTGCCGCCAGAGCCTGCGGGAGCGGGGCGTGCCCTTCAACGAAAAGACCCCCTTCGGCGTCATGCTCAGCGTGCCGTCGGCCTGCCTGACCGCGGAGGAATTCGTGGCCCACGGGTGCGATTTTCTGGTCATCGGCACCAACGACCTGACCCAGTACACCCACGCCGCCGACCGGGAGCTGGCCAGCGCGGAGCGGTATTACCGCCCCGCCAGCCCGGCCATGAAAAAGCTCATCGCCATGGTCATGGAGACGGCAAAGGCCGGCAGCGTGCCGGTGACCATCTGCGGCCTTGCCGTGGGCAATCCGGTGAATACGGTGCAGTATCTGCAGATGGGCCTGCGCAGCTTCTCGGTGAGTCCGCAGAACCTGCTGCACACCAAAAAGGCTCTGCTGGAAGCCGACGCCCACCCGGACGACACCGAGCTGGAATAAAGCGATAAAAGAAAGGGGCTGCTGCACGCTGTGCAGCAGCCCCCTTTGTTTGGGGAACCTGCCGTGCTGCTTGCGGAACCGCACGGCAGGAGAAGATGGCTTTTATAAAAATGGTTTCTCAGTTCATGCGGCGGCCTTTGCGGTTCAGCACAAAGCCTGCGGCCAGCAGGAACAGGCCGCTCAGGGCACTGCCTGCCACTGCCAGCCAGTTTGCACCGGTCTGGGGCAGGGCGGCGGCAGCAGCGGGAGCAGCGGGAGCAGCTTCCGGCTTTGCGTCCGGGGTCACAGCGGCATCTGCCGGGGCAGTGTCAGCCTGCACGGCGTCCGGGGTCACGGCGGGGTCTGCCGGGGTCACCTCCGGGGTGGACGGGACGTCCGGCGTGCTGGGCGTGTTGGGGGTGTCGGGCGTGTCCGGAGTTTCCGGGGTGCTGGGCGTGTCCGGCACGATTTTGGGCAGCACCACATGTTTGGTCTGCCCGCACTTGTCGATGCTGCAGATGTAGTCGGCATAGCCGTCCTTTTCGGTAGTAGGCTCTACGACTTTGCCCACCAGCTTCCAGTCGTGCAGGTCCTCGTCCTTCAGGTCGCTGGTGTCGATGTTGGGGTTCTCGTCCATGTATGTGCGGTTGTGGACGACCTTGGTGAGGTCACCTTTGTCAGTGTCTTTGTCAGAGAGGGTGAGCTTCTGAGTGCCATGAAATGCATATCTATCAAGTGTTTTGGGCGCATCATAAGTGCCAGGGGTCAAAGTAGTGTTGCAATAGGAATTGATGATAGCGGCATTGTCTTCGCCCAGATTGGAAGAGCCATCCTCGTTGTATTCTGCGCCCTCAGAGGGGCTGGTGATATATTTCCGTGAAGAAGAGTCGTAATGACCGGTGCCAATTAAAGGTAGGGAGTCACTGCCGGTCGTGTAGGCATTTACGGTCGTTTTTCCGGTAGAGCTGTTGATCGTAAGGTCCAAATTGCCATTAACTGTGCCAATAGCGGGTTTGGAGTCGTCACTGGTGACGGCATTTACTGTTCCACCGGTAATATTGATCACAGTGGAGGAACCTCCATTATAATCATAGCCATAACCGGTGCCGATGGCAACACCCTCACTAACGGCAGTAACGTCAGCATGATCTTCGATGTTAACCGTAGCAGAAGACCCGTCACTGCCAATGGCTGCTGGAGAGTCTAGGGCTTCGGCGTGTACCGATGCATCACCAGAAATTGTGATCGTGGCTTTACCAGAAGCATTAATACCTTGACCGATGCCACTGCCCTCTACGCTAGCAGCCTCCACAGTGGCATGATCGGTGATGGTAATATCACTGTCGCCTGACGGTTCATAACCGGATCCAATGCCAGCACCACTGTTTGAAAAGGCGGCAACATGTGCATCGCCCTTAATGCGGATGTTCTTGCCGGTACCGCTGTCGCCACCGCCAATACCGGCGCCGTAAACACCGCCGCTGGCAGTGATATCACCACCGGTGATGGTAATGTTGGAAGTATGGCCATAACTCTTTCCATCGTGATATCCGCCGCCGCCGATACCGGCACTATTCTCGTAGCCGCCTGCCACCAGCGTGCCGGTAGTGCCCTCATCGTCTGTGATGGTCAGGGTGCCGGTGCCGTTTACGTCTGCTTTTTCAATACCGGCGTGGTTTTTACTGCCGCTGAGAACGGTATTATTGCCGTTCAGTTCAAGGTTGGTGTCGCCGTTGCCCTTGATCTCGATGGGTGCCGAGCCGCTGTCATTCCAACTGGACTTCGTCTCAATGTGCACATCCTGCAGGGTCACATTGGCGGTGTCGCCCTTCTCTTCGGCGGTAATGGTGACGGTGTTGGAAGTGGTCTCGGTCTCGCCGGTGTCTTTGTTTTTGGTGGTCAGGATGATGTCATCATCCTGACGATGGTCGATGTCGCCCTTCTCATCCTTCACAAAGGCACCCGTATCATCCCGCTGGGTGATGGACTGGACACCATCTTTGGCCACGATCTCCACACTGCCGTCTTTTACATTGTATTCTGCCGCAAACGCCGCCGTGGCGATGGACGAGACCATGGCCATCAACGCAGCTGTAGAAAGTACCCGCAAGGCCAGCTGTTGTTTCACGTTTTTCCTCATTGCAAAACCCTCCAAACAAAAAAACTTACAGAGACGTGAACGTTACCGGGAACGATGCCAAAAACCGGCAAAACCCGGATTTTGGGGCAGAAAATCACATAGCTGTGCATTTTCATGCCCGGCGTCTCTTTGTGGCGCAAGTATAGTACTGTGCCGTGGAGAATGTCAAGACAAAACGCTGAATTTTCGGGGGGGGGGGTAAGCAATTTTGTAAAATGAGCACAAAAACAGCTGAGAATTTGAGGGAGAATGACAGGGCAATGCTGCACAAAAATCCGGGAGATCTTTATACGGGGCAAAAAATAAAAAACGGGCCCGGGAAAGCCCGCAGACTTTCCCGAACCCGTGGGTCGGAATTTTTCTTTGATGAAAGGTGCGCCGCCCGGAGCCCCGGTTATTCCAGATTGCCGGTCAGGGTCATCACGGCGGCAAGCACGGCCAGCGGGGCGGTCTCGCACCGCAGGATGCGGGGGCCAAGGCCAACCGTTTTGGCTCCGGCTTTGGCGGCCATTTCGGCCTCCTCGGCGGCAAAGCCGCCCTCTGCACCGGTCACGATGGCGATCTTCCGCTTTTTGCCGTCGGCGGGTGCTGCCTCGGCCAGCAGCTGGCGCACCGGCGCACCGCCGCACTCGTAGCAGAACAGCACCAGGTCGTACTGGTCAAAGGTGCGGCACACGGCCCCGAAGTTGGGCAGCGGCAGGGCCACGTCCGGCAGCACGCCCCGGCCGCACTGCTTGGCGGCTTCCAGCGCGATGCGGTTGTAGCGCTCGTTCTTCTGCTCCTCTTTTTTAGGGGCGGCCACGCAATACCGGCTGAAAAAGGGCACCACATGGGCGGCCCCCAGTTCCACGCCGTGCTTGATGATCTGCTCCAGCTTGTCCTGTTTGGGGTAACCGGCCAGCAGGGTGACCTCCACGCTGGGCTCGGCGGCGCTGGGGCAGCCCGGCTCTACCGAGAATTCCACGCAGTCATCCCCGAAGCCGGTGATGGTGGCGGTGTATTCCACGGCGCTGCCGTCGCATAGAATGACAGTATCGCCCATGCGGGCACGCATCACGCGGGCCAGATGATGGGCATCGGTGCCGCGCAGCACAGCCGTGCCGTCGGCGATCTCAGTGGTAAAATAACGGTGCGGCATAGTTCCTCCTGAAACATCCTCGCCCTCTCAGTCGCTAACGTGTCCGCTCTCCCAAGGGGAGAGCCCTTGGCAGTCCACGCAAACTTCATCTCTTTGCCAAGGCCTCCCCCTTTGGGGGAGGTGGCACCGAAGGTGACGGAGAGGGCAAGCCAGCTGAAAGAAATCATGAAAGATTCTGTAATTATGCCTTCTTGCAGACGATGCACTCCCAGCCGCGCTTCTCCTTCACTTCCACAACGGCAA
>OOAE01001783.1_pt1 | contig 13806 bp, 11 predicted proteins | sample 1671271 | NCBI WGS metagenome assembly OOAE01 (sample SAMN06348139, study PRJEB24527) | human gut metagenome | biome: human gut; feature: ankylosing spondylitis patient; material: feces | host: Homo sapiens | place: China | collected 2015-10 | reverse complement strand
CTTGGCAAGGTCGCGCTCTACCAGATGAGCTACGCCCGCAAACGCAAGATTGATTGTAGCACAAGAATCGGCGTTTGTCAATCCCGCACTTTCAGTTTTTCATCAAAATCTCTATAATTCCCGCGGCGCTCTCGTTGGGGTAGAACTCCACCTGCCAGGTGGGCTCCTCCGCGCCCAGCCCCTCCTGCTCTACCTGAACAGCGATATCCCGCACCTCCTGGGCCTGATCCTGAAAATACCCCACCTGCACCACCAGCTCCTCGGCGCTGGTTTCGGCGGCAGCAGTCAGCAGGGCGTGCAGGGCGGAAATGCTGGTGGCGTGGACGATGCTCTTGACCTGCTCCTCGGTGCGGCGGTAGCCCAGCGCCAGCTTGATCTCGCTGTAGGGGCGGTTATCCTGCGAGACGGTGTAGGTGATATACTCCACGGCGTAGGCTCCCATGGGAGTCTCACGCTGCACCTCCTGACAGGCTTGCTCGATGGCCTGCTCCGGGGTCAGTTCATCATCGCCGGGGGTGAGCCAGATGGTGCCCTCCGCCGCGTGCTCGTCCACCAGCACCAGCAAGGCGTTCACCAGCTCCTGATAGGTCTCCGGCTGGAGCACGTCGCGATCCTCGCTCTCGTAATAGGAGGAGCTGTAGCGCTCCACGCTGCTGTAGCTGCGCTCCAGCAGGGAGCAGCCTGTCAGCGGCAGGGCCATGGCGAGGGCCAGCAGAAGGGCGGTGATACGGCGTTTCATGAGGGTGGCCTCCTTTTCGGCGGGGTGGGGGTGGGGTTAGGCTCCCTTGTGTAAAGGGGGCTGTCAGCGAAGCTGACTGGGGGATTGTCCGTTATCCGACAACCTCTCCGTCAAAAATCAAAGATTTTTGCCACCTCCCCTTGCACAGGGGAGGCAAGAGCACGGATCGCCATGCCAGTTTTTACAGCAGCGTGATCTGCTTCTCGTCGCTGTCCTCCGGCTTTACCAGCGCGCCGGCGGCGGGGATGGTGCGGGTGCGATAGCGGGCCGGATTGGTGATGCCCGTCTCCGCCACGGGGACGACACGCTCCAGATGGTACTTGGGTTTGATGGTCATGACCGCCACGCCCTGTGTGGCGCGGGTGGTCTTGGGGGACAGGGAAGCGGTATGCATCAGCAGGCACCGGGGCTCGTTGGTGTAGAGCGCCAGCTCCTCGTCCTCCTTCATGGCCAGAATGGCCGTCAGGGGCGCTTTATCGCTGTAGGCGCCGGTGAGACGGCGGCGGTTGGAGGTGGTGGCGTAGGCGGTCAGCGGCACCTTGGCGGCCTTGCCGTTCTCAAAGAAGAACAGCATGAAGCCGCTGTAATCCCCGGCCAGCGCCAGATAGATCACGTTCTCGCCGTCCTCCATGCCCAGCTTGGCGGGCAGGTAGTCGCCCAGCGCCGAGGCCTTGGTCTCGCCAAACTCGCTGGCACGGGCCTTATAGACCTGCTGGCGGTCGGTGAAGAACAGCAGCTCGGCGGCGTTGGTGGACTCGAAATACTGGGCGGGGCCGTCGCCCTCCTTGTACTTCTGATCGCCGGACATGCGGAGGGACTGGGGGGTGATCTTCTTGAAGTAACCCTCGCGACTGAGGAACAGATGCACCGGATAGTCGTCCACCGGCTCCTCCTCCGGCTCCTCGGGCAGCTCGTGGCCGTAGACGATCTCGGTATGGCGGGGGATGGCGTACTTCTTCCGCACGTCGGTCAGCTCGTCGATGATGATGCGGCGGATGCGCTGGGGTCGGGCCAGGGTGTCCTCCAGGTCGGCGATCTCGTCGGCCAGGGTCTCGGTCTCCGCCACCCGCTTGAGGATGTACTCCTTGTTGATGTTGCGCAGCTTGATCTCCGCCACGTACTCCGCCTGCACCTGATCGATGCCGAAGGCAATCATCAGATTAGGGATGACCTCCGCCTCCTCCTCCGTCTCCCGGATGGTACGGATGGCCTTGTCAATGTCCAGCAGGATGCGCTTCAGACCTTGCAGCAGGTGCAGCTTGTCCTGCTTCTTCTTTAGGATGAAGAACACCCGGCGCTTGACGCACTCGGTGCGCCACGCCGTCCACTCCTCCAGAATGCCGCCCACGCCCAGGACGCGGGGCTGGCCGGCGATGAGGATGTTGAAATTGCAGCTGACGGTGTCCTGCAAGGGCGTCAGGCGGTAGAGCTTGGCCATCAGCTTATCCGGGTCCACGCCCCGCTTCAGGTCGATGGTCAGCTTCAGGCCGCTGAGGTCGCTCTCGTCCCGCATGTCGTTGATCTCCTTCACCTTGCCGGCCTTCGCCAGCTCCGCCACCTTGTCCAGAATGGCCTCGATGGAGGTGGAATAGGGGATCTCGTAGACCTCGATCAAATTCTCCTTTTTATCGTAGCGGTAGCGGCTGCGGATCTTCACGCCGCCCCGGCCGGTGCGGTAGATCTCCCGCAGCTCGTCCGCATCGCACAGGATCTGTCCGCCGGTGGGGAAGTCCGGCGCCAGCAGCGTGGAGGAAATATCGTGGTCGGGGTTTTTCAGGTAGGCGATGGTGGTATCGCACACCTCACCCAGATTGAAGCCGCAGATCTGGGACGCCATGCCCACAGCGATGCCCTGATTGGCGGACACCAGCACGTTGGGGAAGGTGGTGGGCAGCAGGGACGGCTCCTTCATGGTGTTGTCATAGTTGTCCACAAAGTCCACGGCGTCGCAGTCCAGATCGCGGAACAGCTCGGCGCAGATGGGGGAGAGCTTGGCCTCGGTATAGCGGCTGGCGGCGTAGGCCATGTCGCGGGAGTAGACCTTGCCGAAGTTGCCCTTGCTGTCCACAAAGGGGTGCAGCAGGGCCTCGTTGCCCTTGGCCAGACGCACCATGGTCTCATAGATGGCCTGATCGCCGTGGGGGTTCAGGCGCATGGTCTGGCCCACGATGTTGGCGGACTTGGTGCGGCTGCCGGTGAGAAGCCCCATCTTGTACATGGTGTACAGGAGCTTACGGTGAGCGGGCTTGAAGCCGTCGATCTCCGGAATGGCACGGGAGACGATAACGCTCATGGCGTAGGGCATATAGTTTTCGTCCAGCGTAGCGGTGATGGGCTGATCCACCACCGCGCCCCGCAGACCCATTACATTGGGGTCGGCCGGGCGGTGGACGGTACGGTCGGAGGGTGTTTTTTTTGCCATAGGAAACAGGTTCCTTTCTTATTTACTGGCATGAAATCTGACGATTTCATTGCCAAAAGGGATGGGGGTTGCTTTTGGTGCGTAGGGGCCGATGCCCACATCGGCCCGCCATTTACCGCAGGTATCATCATATATCGGGCGGGGCGATGTGGGCATCGCCCCCTACGAAATGTGCGGAGCAAGCACACGCCAAAAGGCGATGGATCTTGCGTCAAGACAAGGCGCAGCGGCGCAGGCGTACAAGATGGTTCCTTCAAAATTTGATGGATGCTACAGCGGCATAGCCGCCGAGATCGGGGCTAAAAACATGCCACCGGCATGTTTTCTTAACGCCCCGACGAAGCCTTTTCTCAGCTCACGTCGATCATGTCCATGTACTTGTGGCCGTTTTCGGCGATGTACTCCTTGCGGCCGGAGAGGTTGTCCCCCAGCAGGAGATCAAAGACACGGGCGGTCTCCTCCACGTCATCGGGCAGCACCTTGATGAGACGGCGTGTCTCCGGGTTCATGGTGGTCAGCCACATCATCTCCGGGTCGTTTTCGCCAAGACCCTTGGAGCGGTCGATCTTCACCTTTTTGCCCTCCAGCGAGCGGAGGATATCCGCCTTCTCCTTTTCAGAATAGGCGAACCACGTCTTTTCCGCGGTCTTGTCCTTATAGGTGATCTCGAAAAGGGGCGTTTCGGCGATGTAGACCTTGCCCTCCCGGATCAGGGTGGGGCAGAGGCGGTACAGCATGGTCAGGATCAGTGTCCGTATCTGGAAGCCGTCCACATCGCCATCGGTGCAGATGACCACCTTATTCCAGCGGAGGTTGTTCAAATCGAACTGGTTCAGATCCTTCACGGCCTTGCCGGAGACCTCCACGCCGCAGCCCAGCACCTTCATGAGGTCGGTGATGACGTCGCTTTTGAAAATGCGGGGGTAGTCGGCCTTCAGGCAGTTCAAGATCTTGCCACGGACGGGCATCAGACCCTGAAACTCCGCGTCACGGGACTGCTTGCAAGCGCCCAGCGCGGAGTCGCCCTCCACGATGTACAGCTCGCGGCGTTCCACGTCCTTGGTGCGGCAGTCCACAAACTTCTGGACGCGGTTGGCAATGTCGATCTTCTCGGTGAGCTTTTTCTTCTGGTTGATGCGGGTCTTTTCCGCCGTCTCGCGGCTGCGCTTGTTGATGAGCACCTGAGCGGCGATCTTCTCGGCGGCGTCGTGATTCTCGATGAAATAAATCTCCAGACGGCTGCGGAGGAACTCCGCCATGGCGTCCTGCACGAACTTGTTGGTGATGGCCTTTTTCGTCTGGTTCTCGTAGCTGGTCTGGGTGGAGAAGTTGTTGCTGACCAGAATCAGGCAGTCCTGCACGTCGGGATAGGTGATCTTGGCCTCGGATTTCAGGTACTTGTTGTTCTCCCGCAGGTACTTGTCGATGGCGCCCACCAGCGCCAGGCGGGTGGCCTTTTCCGGGCTGCCGCCGTGCTCCAGAAAGCTGGAGTTGTGATAGTGCTCCACGATGGACACCCGGTTGGAGAAGCACAGCGCCACGCTGAGCTTCACCTTATACTCCGCCTTGTCGGCGCGATCGCGGCCCCGGCGCTCGGCTTCCCAGAACACCGGCTCGGTGAGGGCGTCGTCCCCCGCCAGCTCGGCGATGTAGTCCTGAATGCCGCGGGGATAGAGGAACTCCTCGGTGTCGAATTGGCCCGCCGCCGTCTCGTTCAGCAGGCGGAAGGTGACGCCGGCGTTGACCACCGCCTGACGCTTCATGGCGTCCCGGTAGTAGTCCAGCGGCACGGCGATATCGGTGAACACGTCCAGATCCGGCAGCCAGTGGATACGGGTGCCGGTTTTCTTCTTATTGGCGGTCAGCTCCTTCACCTGAAGGCCGCCGATGTTCTCGCCCTTTTCAAAATGCAGGGTGTACTCCTTGCCGCCCCGCCAGACGGTAACGTCCATGTATTGGGAGGCGTACTGTGTGGCGCAGGAGCCAAGGCCGTTGAGACCCAGGGAGAACTCGTAGTTCTCGCTGTTTTCGTTGTCGTACTTACCGCCGGCGTACAGCTCGCAGAACACCAGCTCCCAGTTGTAGCGGCCCTCCTTCTCGTTCCAGTCCACAGGGCAGCCGCGGCCCATGTCCTCCACCTGCACGGACTTGTCCAGAAAGCGGGTGACGGTGATGAGGCTGCCGTGGCCCTCGCGGGCTTCGTCGATGGAGTTGGAGAGGATTTCAAACACCGCGTGCTCGCAGCCCTCCAGTCCGTCGGAGCCGAAAATCACGCCGGGGCGCTTCCGCACACGGTCAGCGCCCTTCAGGCTGGTGATACTGTCGTCGTTGTATACGTTCTTCTTTGGCATAAAGGGGAAACCTCCAAGGGTTGTAGGATTCAGCGCATAACATAAAATATCCCATATATTGTACCGCATTTTTGGGGGCGGCGCAAGGGGCTTGCCGTCGAAAGACGGCGCTATGGCGGCGGTTTTGCGGCAAAAGTTTGAAAGGCGGGCAAAAAAAATAATATTGCCGCAACCGCCGCAAGCCCTGTCTCCACAGGGTTTTGCACATTTTCCACATCGTTTTCCACAGCAGTTATGTTAACCTGTTTTTTGTGGAAATGTTGCGGATTTTAGGGCGAAATTCTGTTTGCTTCTGGCCAAATGCGGAAATGCTTATGGCGGAACAGAGACGGAACGGGTATGCATGAAGCATGCATACCCGTTCCGGTTTTTGTGGCAAATAGCGGTCTTACTCCGCCTTGGGAGCCTCAGCCTTGGCGGCCTCTTCTGCTTCCTTAGCAGCCTTGGCGGCGGCAGCCTTCTTCTCGGCAGCGGCCTTCTGCGCAGCCTTGAACTTCTCCTTCTCCTCGGGAGTGGGGATAGGCTCGATGGCGTTGCGGGGGCAGGCCTTGGCGCACATGGTGCAGTTCTTGCACTTGCTGTAGTCGATGACAGCCACGTTGTTCTCCACGTGGATGGCGTCGAACTTACAGGTACGCTCGCACATGCCGCAGGCGATACAGCTGTTGGCGCAGACCTTGGTGACAGCGGGGCCCTTGTCCTTGTTGGAGCAGTTGACGAACACCTTCTGCTTGTAGGGAACCTCCACGATCAGGTGGTGGGGGCAGGCAGCGCGGCAGGCGCCGCAGTTGGTGCACTTCTCCTTGTCCACAACGGCAACGCCGTCGACGACATGGATGGCGTCGAACTTACAGGCGGCCACGCAGGAGCCGAAGCCGAAGCAGCCGTATTTGCAGGCCTTGGCGTCGCCGCCGCAGACCTTGGTGGCAGCCAGACAGTCCTTCACGCCGCGATACTCGAAGTTCTCTTTGGCGTTGCAGCCGCCGTTGCACAGCACGTGAGCCACCATTTTGTCGCCGGAGGGAGCCTCCATACCCATGATGGCAGCGATCTTGGCGGCGTTTTCGGGGCCGGCGGGAGCGCAGGCGGTGACAGGAGCCTTACCGGCCAGAATGGCCTCGGCGCAGCCGCCGCAGCCGGGATAGCCGCAGCCGCCGCAGTTGGCGCCGGCCAGACATGCCTGGATCTCAGGCAGACGGGGATCGACCTCGACCTCAAAGACCTTGGCGGCAACAGCCAGGATCAGGCCGAAGATAATAGCGAGAGCGCCCAGAACAACGATTGCCCAAATCAAAGTACTCATATTCCTCTTACCTCCTTACCAGACCTTCAGGCCGCTGAAGCCCATGAAGGCCAGCGCCATCAGGCCGGCGGTGACCAGCGCGATGGGGAAGCCGTCAAAGGCCTTGGGGTTGTCGCTGGAGATCTCCAGCTGCTCACGGACAGCCGCGAACAGGAAGATGGCCAGCAGGAAGCCCAGACCGCCGGTGATACCATAGACCACAGACTCGATGAAGTTGTAGTCATTCTGCGTGTTCAGCAGGGCCACGCCCAGCACGGCGCAGTTGGTGGTGATAAGGGGCAGGTACACGCCCAGCGCGGTGTACAGGGTGGGGATGTTCTTCTTCAGGAACATTTCCACAAACTGCACCAGACCGGCGATGACCAGAATGTAGGCCACGGTCTGCATGAACTCCAGACCCAGCGCCACCAGCACCAGATTGATCAGATAGCAGAACGCGGAAGCCAGACCCATAACGAAGGTCACGGCGGCGCCCATGCCCACAGCGGTGTCGATCTTCTTGGACACGCCCAGGAAGGGGCAGATGCCCAGGAACTGGGAGAAAATAAAGTTATTGGTCAGAATAGCGCCAAGAGAAATGGCGAGCAAAGTAGTAATAGACATAACTTACTTGGCCTCCTTTTTCTTTTCGCTCTTGGCCAGCGCCCACTGCATCACAGCGATCAGTGCGCCCAGCGTCAGGAAGCCGCCGACCGGCAGCGTCAGAACCTTGATACCGAATTCCTCGGGGAAGATGACAACGCCGGGAGCGCTGCCCAGTGCGCCGCCGCCCAGCAGGCCGCCGCCGAACTTGCCGCTGCCCAGGAACTCACGAACCACGCACATGACCACCAGCACCAGCGTGTAGCCGATGCCCTGGCAGATGCCGTCCACCGCGGAAGCGCCCACGCCGTTCTTGGAGGCGAAGCCCTCGGCACGGCCCAGGATGATGCAGTTCACGACGATCAGAGGGATAAACACGCCCAGAGAGTTGGACAGGGCGGGAACGAATGCCTTCAGCAGCAGGTCGACGCAGGTCACGAAGCCGGCGATGACCACGATGTAGCAGGCGATACGCACTTCATTGGGAATGATCTTGCGCAGCAGGGAGATGAAAATATTGGAGAGGGTCAGGATGATCAGCACGGAAACGCCCATGCCCAGACCGTTGAAGAACGACGTGGTGATAGCCATGGTGGAGCACATGCCCAGCACCTGCACCAGCACGGGGTTCTGCGTAATAAGGCCTTCCTTGAGTTGCTTACCGAAATTCATTATTGCAGCTCCTCCTTTCTTAGCCCAGAACTTCCGCGGCAGCCAGAGCGGCGTTAGCGCCCATGGTGATGCCCTTGGTGGAAACGGTGGCGCCGGAGATGGCGGTGATGGTCTTGCCTACCACCAGAGAGCCCGCGCCGGACATGCCCTGGAACTGATCCAGAACGGGGACACCGGCGGTGTTGGGCTCGTTGCCCACGACCTTTGTGCCGATGCCGGAGGTCTCGGCGTGGCTGACCACGGAGATGCCGGTGATGGCCTTGTTGGCGTCCACGCCCACCATCATGACGATGGTGCCCTGAGAACCGGAGGCGGAGACCTTCATGACATAGCCGTTGTCCGCGCCGCCGGTCTTAACGCCGTACAGCTCGGTCACCTTGCCGCCCTGAGCGGCAGCGGCGTCGATCACGTCCTGGCTGATCTCCAGCTTGTCGGTGAACTCGCTGCCCTCGGCGACGACGGCGCTCATGGCGATGCGGGTGTTCTCGGCGTCGATCTCGGCGATCTTGTCGGCGGTCACATTGTTGACCAGACCCAGCAGGGCGGCGACAACCAGAGAAATAACAGTCAGGGTGCCGGCGACCTTGAGAATAAACTTACCAGAGATTTTCATTACTTAGCCGCCTCCTTCTTTTCTTTCTTGACCGCACCATAGATGGTGGGACGGATGTACTTATCCAGCAGCCAGGTGGTGCAGTTCATGATCAGGATGGAGTAGCACACGCCCTCGGGATAGGAACCGAAGCGGCGGATGAAGCAGGTGATCAGACCGCAGCCGATGCCGAAGATCAGCTGGCCGGGCTTGGTAACGGGGGAGGTGGCATAGTCGGTGGCCATGAAGAAGGCACCCAGCATCAGGCCGCCGCCGAACACATTGTACAGCATGTACTGCACGTTGTCGATGCCGGCGGGAGCGGAGATCAGGGTCAGGATCGCCACGGTGCCGATGAAGGCCACGGGGGTGTGCCAGCTGATGACCTTGCGGATCAGCAGCCACGCACCGCCCAGCAGCAGCGCCAGAGCGGAAACCTCGCCCAGAGAGCCGCCGATACGGCCGATGAACATGTCCGCCACGGAGTAGTTGGTGGTCAGCTCGGTGAACTTCTCCGCCGTGCCTTCCTTCATGATCTGCAGGGGGGTGGCGGTGGAGACCACGGTGTCGACCTTGCTGGAGGGCAGCGTCCAGGTAGTCATAGCGGTGGCATAGCTGGCCAGCAGAATGGCACGGCCGGCCAGAGCGGGGTTCAGGAAGTTGCAGCCGATGCCGCCGTAGAGCTGCTTGACCACAACGATGGAGAAGAACGCACCGATCACGAGCGTCCACCAAGGCAGCGTCACGGGGCAGACGAACGCCAGCAGGATACCGGTGACGATGGCCGAGAAATCGCCGACCATCTGGGGCTTCTTCATGACCTTGCGGTAGCCCCACTCCCAGAACACACAGGCGGCCACGGAGACGAGCACCTCAATCAGGGCACGGAAACCGAAGTTATAGATGGAGAAGACCAGCGCGGGCAGCAGCGCGATCACCACGTCGCGCATGATCTTCGTCGTGGACTCCGCACTGTGGACATGCGGCGACGGCGCGACAAAAAATTGATTTGCCATAGATTATCCGTTTTTGTTTTCTTCGTTCTATTTTTTCGGAGCGTTGGCCGCCGCACGGGCGCGAATCAGCCCCATGACCCGCTGCTTGCCCAACCGGATGTAGTCCAGCAGCGGCAGGTCGGCCGGACAGGTGAACTGGCAGCATCCGCATTCGATGCACGAGGTGACCTCCTCGCCTTCGAGACGCTCCCACAACTGTTTGCGCGAGAGTTTCGAGAGCAGATAGGGTTCCAGCCCCATCGGGCAGGCCTGCACGCATTTGGCGCATTTGATGCAGGCGCTCTCCGCGCCGCGCTGCGCCTCGGCACCGCCGAGCACCGTAATGCCCGAACAGCCCTTCGTGACGGGCGACGACAGGTCGACCATCGCGCGTCCCATCATCGGGCCGCCGTTGAGCACCTTCACGTCGCCTTCGGGCAGACCGCCCGCCGCCTCGACGAGCGACGCGATCGGCGTACCCATGCGCACCAGATAGTTCGACGGCGTCTTCATGCCCTTGCCCGTCACCGTCACGATCCGCTCGACGAGCGGCTTGCGCTTCTGCACGGCCTCGTAGACGGCCACCGTCGTCGAAGCGTTGCATACCACGGCGCCCACGTCGATCGGAAGACCCGGCGGAGGCGGCACCTGACGCCCCGTCACGGCGGCGATCAGTTGCTTCTCGCCGCCCTGCGGATAGCGTACTTTCAGCGGCGTGACCCGCACGCCCTCGTAATGCTTCGACAACTCGCGCAGGAACGCGATGGCGTCGGGTTTGTTGTTCTCGATACCGATCTGCGCCTGCTTCACGCCCAGCGCACGCATCAGGATCGTCGTACCGACCATCAGCTCCTCGCCCTTTTCGAGCATCGTGCGATGATCGGAGGTAAGGTAAGGTTCGCACTCCACTCCGTTGATAATCAGGAATTCGGCTTTCTTACCGGGAGGTACCGACAGCTTCACGTGCGTGGGGAAGGTCGCACCGCCCATGCCGACGATGCCGGCCGCCTTGATCCGGTCGAGAATCTCTTTGGGTTCGAGCGTGCATTCGCGCACCAGATCGGGCGTAAGATCGACTTCCGGCACCCACTCGTCGCCTTCGCGCTTGATCGTAATCATCATCTGACGCACCCCCTGCCCGTTGGGTTGCAGGTCGACGGCCGTCACCGTGCCCGAAACCGGAGCGTGGATGTTGGCCGACATGAAACTCGCGGCTTCGGCGATCAACTGCCCCGCGAGCACCTTGTCGCCTTTGGCGACCTTCGCCACGGCCGGCGCGCCGATATGCTGTGCCAGCGGAATCCGCACTTCGTCGGGCAGCGCGAAGCGCTCGACGGCCACGGCCCGCGACAATTTGTTATCCGACGGATGAACACCGCCGATGGGAAATGTCTTCATATAACTCTTTCCTGTTTGATTATTCACTCTTCGGGGACTCGCCGTCCGCAGATTTCGCCGGCGCGGGTTTCACGGCGGCGGCCGGAGCGGCCTTCGGTTCGCGCGGCAGCGGCTCCATGCCCACCAGACGGATCGCGCCCGTAGGGCATTCGTTGACGCACTTACGGCACAGTTTGCACTTCAACGGATCGATGTAAGCCAGGTTGTTCTCCACCTTGATCGCGTCGAACGCACAGACCTTTACGCACTTGCCGCAGCCGATACAGCCCGCCTTGCAGGCCTTCATCACCACGGCGCCCTTGTCCTTCGAGACGCACGACACATAGACGGCGCGGTGCTTGGGCCACCGCTTGCGCAGTTCGATGATCCCCTTCGGACAGGCCTTGACGCAGGCGCCGCAGGCGGTGCACTTGTCGGCGTCGACCACCGGAAGTCCCGTTTCGGGGTCCATCGAGAGCGCACCGAAAGCGCACGCGCTCACGCAGTCGCCGAAACCCAGACAGCCGTAGGCGCAGCCCGTCTCCCCCACGTAGAGCGACGCAGCCACGGCGCATGACCGTGCACCGTCGAACCGGTTCGTGCGGGGACGCTTGGCGCACGTTCCGCCGCAACGTACGGTCGCGGTCTGCGCCTCCTTTTCGGGAGCCGTCTTGCCCAGATACGCTGCGCACTGCTTCATCGCCTCGGCGCCGCCCACCGGACAGAACAACTCGGAAATATCCTCGCGTTTGACCAGCGCGTCGGCCATTCCCCGACAGCCGGCGAAGCCGCAGCCGCCGCAGTTCGCACCGGGCAGCATCTTCTCCACCACATCGATGCGGGGATCTTCCTCGACGCGGAACTTCCGGGCGACGAAATAGAGCACGATCGCCGCCAATACTCCCAGCACGCAAAGTGTCAGGATCGTATAAAGCAATACTTCCATTATTGTTTATGAATTTTGAAATGAATTTTCTTCTCCAACCGCTCCCGCAGCAGGTAGAGCGTCCCGTAATAGAGAGCGATGCCGCCCACAGCCGCCAACGCAGCCGCACCGTCGCTCCAGCCGGCCAGCGATGCGGCCACGAGCGCCCCCAGCAACACGACGAAGGGCACGACGTAGGCCCAAAGGACCGCAGTCATGCCCATATTCCGCTCCACCGAGACCGTTACGCGCTCCCCCGCCGTGAAGGCCGAGGCCTCGGGCGTCGCGATCTCGATCCGTTTTCGGGTCGATTCGCCCATACCGCACGCCATACGTGCGTGGCAGGAGGCACAGGCGCTCTGCGCCGTGAGCTCCACCTCCACGACTCCATCGCCCGCGCGTACAACCGTGGCGATATGTTCGATCGGCCGCGTCATCGCCGCCTAATCGCCGTACTTGTTGGTCAGCGGCAGGATGCGTTTGTGACCGAACGCGCAGGCCGAAAGCCGCAATACGGGAGGGAACTGGTAACGCTTCTTCTCGTTGCGCATCAGCATCTGGTGAATCTTCTCCACCACCTCGGCGTCGAAACCCGCATTGACGATCTCCTCGCGGTGCTGCCCCTCCTCGATCATGCGGAACAGGATGGCGTCCACCACCTCGTAGGGCGGCAGAATGTCGCTGTCCTTCTGTCCGGGATGCAGTTCCGACGAAGGTTCCTTGGTCAGGATGCTTTCGGGGATCGGGTTGCCCTGCGTCCGGTTGATATAGCGTGCCACGTCGTACATTTCGCTCTTGTAAAGGTCGCCCGTGGGGCTGAAAGCGCCTGCCGTGTCGCCGTACAGGGTGCAGAGCCCCAGTGCGTTCTCGCTCTTGTTCGAGGAGTTCAGCAGGATGTAGTCCGTTTTGTTCTGGAGGGCCATCAGCAGCACCGTGCGGATACGCGTCTGGATATTCTCCTCCGTGGCGTCGAACTCCGTGCCGCCGATGACCGGCTTGAGGGTGTTCACCACGCTGGTATAGATTTCCGAGATCGGAATGACGTTGTATTCGATGCCGAGGTTGCGCGCCAGCTCCTTGGCGTCCTCCACCGACTCGAGGGACGAGAAGGGCGAGGGCATCAGCAGCGCGCGGACATTCTCCGCCCCCAGCGCATCGGCGGCGATCGAGGCCACCACGGCCGAGTCGATGCCGCCCGAAAGGCCGATCGAAGCCTTCCGGTAGCCGTTCTTGCGGAAGAAGTCCCGCAGTCCGCAGCGTGCCGCCTCGTAGACCAGACGCGTGCGGTCGTTGTAGGTCGAGGGGATCGCGATCGGCCGGGCGGACGCCTTCGTATCGAAAATCTGGAAATCCTCCTCGAAATTCTTCATCATCAGCACCAGTTCGCCGCGGCTGTTCAGCGCGCCCGACGTGCCGTCGTAGACGATGTCGGTCGAACCGCCCACCTGATTGACCAGCACGAGATTCTTGCTCTCGACGAAAGCCAGGTTGCGCATCATCTCGTAACGGTAGGTCATGGTTCCCTTGCCGTATTTGCGGGCGTTGATCGAGATGACCGTTTCGACCGACTGGTCGAAGTCGCGCTCGCGGCTCAAATCGTCGCCCACGATGATCGCGCACTTATGGCCCTTGATCGTGGCGTATTCATAGCCTTTCGAAGGGACCAGGAAACCCATTTCACGGCGCGCCGTGATGTATTTCTTGCCGATGTAGCGCAGCACCTTGCGATCCTGGATCAGCGCCGCGGCGCTGATCGTGCCGTCCGCCGTGAGGATCGGAAGACCGACGATGGCGGCGATGCCGTCGCAGCACGAGGCTATTTCGACCAGAGCGTCCTCGCAGAGTTCG
>OOAE01001780.1_pt1 | contig 13822 bp, 9 predicted proteins | sample 1671271 | NCBI WGS metagenome assembly OOAE01 (sample SAMN06348139, study PRJEB24527) | human gut metagenome | biome: human gut; feature: ankylosing spondylitis patient; material: feces | host: Homo sapiens | place: China | collected 2015-10 | reverse complement strand
GCTTCATCGGTTACTTCCCCTCTTGCGATTCCTGCGTTTCGTCCGTTTGCTGCGATCCGTCTGTTTCGTTGTTCATCGCCTGCGCGTATTGCAGCGGCTGTTGCAATGCGTCGGTCGCGTCGAAATGGAGTTTTTCTTTTTCGTCGACCTGCCATCCCAAGCCGAACGCGCTGACGTACTGCCGGTATATGGTCACTTCCTGCGAATTGTCGAGCGCCTTTTTCATTGTCTCGACCGGGCCGATCGCGGAAATGGTGAATGGCGGCGAATACTTTTTGCCCTGCAAAAGCAGCACGTTGCCGGAACAGCGCACTGCGGAATTGAACAGCACACGCTGGTCCATGATCATCATGGATTCCGCGCCGCCCGCCCAAAGCGCGTTCACCACGGCTTCGACGTCTTGCTGGTGCACCACGTAATCGTTGATGTTGGAGGTGGAGCCGCTGGAATCGACCATGTTTTCCCAGAGTGGTGAATCGTCGAGCGTCACCACGAGTCCGGGGCCTTCCACCGCGGGCAGCATGGTGCCGTTGCCGGCGCTTTCGCTGTCTTGCTGGTCGGCGTCGTCCTGGCTGTTCAGGGTTTTGCTCAGATCGTTCACGCGGGAGCTGAGCGCGTCGACTTCCGTCTGCAGGGAGTTGACTTTTTTCACGCGTTGTTCCACGAGTTCGGCGGTGTCGTTGGTCACCACGACGGAACGGTTCACGCGCAGGTTCGTGGCGAGCAGGATGTGTGCTATGTAAAAGAAACAGGAAAGTCTTGCCCGACAGAGATTCTGGAAGCAATTGCATCTATTAATGCTGAGGGGCGTCCAATTTGGAAACCAATGCATATGCAGCCAATTTATCGTTTAAATCCCTTTATTATAAAAGATGGAAATGGACGAGCTAGAACAAATGCTTATATTGAGAATAAAATAACTGATGTTGGAATGGATATTTTTTCCAGGGGATTATGCTTGCCTAGTGATAATAAAATGACAGTAGAACAGCAGGATAGAATAATAGAGATGATACATTATTGCTTTGAATAATTTGACTACATAATATTTTGGCGCAAAAACGATGTCGTGTAGGAGGAGAGTATTGTGGAAAAAATTATTATTGTAGGAATTAGTGAGTTTGCGAAAAAGGTTCGGCAGTTAATTGAACAAATAAATCAGAAAGAGAGTTTGTGGGAAATTGAAGGGTGTTTAGATGATAGCGTAACAACAAAAATAGTATATGGGGAAATTAGAGTTTTAGGGAAAATAGATAAATTAAAAGAGTATGGTTCAGAAACATGTCTTGTATGTGGGGTTGAAAATAATTATGAAAGAGAAAAAATTATAAGAAGAATAGAAAAAATTGGTAAATTTAAATTTCCAAATTTGATTGCTCCAGAGGTAAAGATATCTAAAGAAGTAAAAATAGGAAAGGGCAATTTAATTTTTGGAGAAAGTCAGATTTTGGGTAATGCCACTATAGAAAATTTTGCAATCATAGATAATGATTGCAAAATATATCAAGAAACATTGGTAGGCTCTTTTGCTTTGATTAGATGTGGAGGAAAAATTTATCCTAAAACAGAGGTGGGCATTGCAGCAGAGGTTATAGATGGGACTGTTGTGACATCAAGTGTTCAAACAAGATGTTCTGTGGCAGGAAATCCCGCCAGGATAGTTAAGCTCTATGGAAAATATAGTAAACTTTTAGTGGTAGGAGCAAATGGTCATGGAAAGGCTGTTATGGAACTGGCAAGACAGACAAGAAGTTATGATAATATATTTTTTTTAGATGATAATCCCAGTTTGTTAGAGACGAGCGGTGTCTTAGGATGTAGTGAGTATGCAATAAAGCATAAAGAAGAGTATGATGTAATTGTTGCGATTGGAAATGCAAAAATCCGTGATAAAATACAAACTGAATATGAAAAAAGAGGGGTAAATGTAGTTACAATGGTGTCGCCATTTGCCTGTGTGGCAACAGATGCTAAAATTGATAGAGGATGTGTTGTGATGGCTGGAAGTGTTATACAACCCGAAACCAGCATTGGACGAGGAACAATAATAAATACATGCACATCTGTTGACCATGAAAACAAAATAGGAGATTTTGTACATGTTGCGGTAGGAGCTCATTTGGCTGGAAATGTTAAAATTGGTAATAATACGTGGATTGGAGCGGGAGCAGTTGTAAGTAATAATATTGAAGTTAGTGAAGATATAGTTGTTGGAGCAGGAGCAGTTGTGATAAAAAATTTGAATGAAATAGGAACCTATATCGGGGTTCCGGCAAGAAAAATGAAGGTATAGAAAATGTATGAAAAATATATAAAAAGATTATTGGATATAATACTGGCTATTATAAGCATAGTGATATTAAGCCCAATATTTTTAATACTGATAGTATGTGTATATATAAAATTAGGAAGTCCTGTTATTTTCAAACAGAAACGTCCGGGAAAAGATGAAAAAATTTTTAGTTTATACAAATTTAGAACAATGACAGATGAACGGGATGAAGGTGGGAGACTACTTCCTGACGAGGAAAGACTAAATTCTTTTGGTAAAAAATTAAGAAGTACTAGTTTGGATGAAATACCAGAATTGCTAAACATAATGAAAGGTGATATGAGCTTTGTGGGCCCAAGACCGTTATTAGTACAATATCTTCCGCTATATAATGAAAAACAAAAGCACCGACATGATGTAAGACCCGGCTTTACTGGATTAGCGCAAGTGAATGGACGCAATAGTATAAGTTGGGAGGAAAAATTCGAATGGGATATTCGATATGTAGAAAATATTACCTTTCTAAATGATTGTAAGATTATTTTAAAAACAATAAAAATTGTATTTAAAAGAGAGGGTATTAGCAGTAATTCATCTGTTACAATGGAAGAATTTAAGGGAGAAGATAACTAATGAATATTTTGATTATTGCAAATTCATCAGTGGGGTTAGTAAAGTTTCGGAAAGAACTAATTATAAAAATATTGGAACGACATAAAGTATTTATTGCAACAAAAATAGACGAATGTGAAAATGAACTAAGGTCTATTGGAGCGGAAGTCTGTGAACTTCAGATGGAACGACGTAGTATCAGACTTAAAAAAGAATGGAAGTTAATAAAGCAGATACAGAGTGAAGTGAAACGAATAAGACCGGATTTAATTATTACTTACACTATAAAACCCAATATATATGGCGGCATTATTGCGCGGAAAAATAAAATTCCTTATGTTGTTAATATCACTGGATTAGGAACGGCATTTCAAAGTGAGGGGCTATTTAAATGGATAATTATACATTTATATAGAATTGCATTAAAAAAGGCCAGGGTTGTTTTCTTTGAAAATAGAGAAAATAAAAGAAAACTGATACAGGAGAAGATTATATGTGAGGAACAGGGGACGGTATTAAATGGAGCCGGTGTGAATTTAGAATCGTTTTCCTATAAAGCATATCCATCTATTACAAATAGAAATTATTTGTATATGGGTCGTGTTATGAAAGAGAAAGGAGTGGATGAATTGTTCTCAGCAATTCAGAGACTTCATGCAGTTTATCCGGATGTAAAATTGATGATTTTGGGCGAGTATGAAGAGGATTATGAAGAGAAGGTAAAAGCAATGGTTAATAAAGGCATTGCAATATATATTGGATGGGTGAATGATGTACGAGCATATGTAGAAAATTCTATATGTACAGTCTTGCCTTCCTATCATGAGGGAATGTCTAATACATTATTGGAAAGTGCTGCAATGGGTCGACCAGTTATTACCAGTGATATTTCCGGATGCAGGGAAGCTTTGGTGGATGGAATCAGTGGTTTGCTTGTACAGGTAAAAGACGAGGATGATCTTTATGCAAAAATGAAACAGTTTTATGAGCTGCCGTATAATGAAAAGGTTGAAATGAGTGTAGAAGCAAGAAAATTTATTGAAAAGAATTTTGACAAAAACAAAGTAATTCAAGATACTTTGAATAAGATAGGACTATTATGAAAAAAAGGCTACAAACTGCAACTATTGGTTTGATTATATTGACATTTATAAGTAAGATACTTGGATTTGTGAGGGAATTGGTAATATCATATATCTATGGTACTACTGCGATGAGTGATGCATATAGTATGGCAAATTCAATTGCAATTCTGATTGTTACCGGTTTGGCAATGGGAATAATGACAGCATATATTCCTGAGAGTATGCTGATTACTGAAGAGGATAGAAGAAATGAGTTTTTCAATAATCTTATAAATGCAGTATTATTGATTTGCGGAATAATATCCATAATTTGTATTATATTTGTAAAACCAATTGTATCTGTTATTGGAATTGGCTTTTCAGATGAAACAAAAAGATATACCGAAATTTTATTATGTTTTGTGATGATTGCATCTGTTTGCATCTTTCTTATATATACAATCAGCGGTTTTTTAAACACTAAAAAGAATTTTTACTATAATGGAGTTCAGTTAATAATAACAAATTTTATTGTTATTATTGCAGTTATGTTGAGCAAAGAAAGTCCAGTAAAATTAGGTATGGGTTACCTGATGGCATACATAATTCCTCTTATATTAGGATTGTTGTTAATGAAACAATATAATTTTAAATATAAGAGAATATTGAATTTTCAAGATAAGCATTTAAGAAAGATATGCACTGTTTCAATAATAGCTTTTTTGGGAACAAATGTTATCAAATTAAATGTTATGCTCGACAGGGTGTTTGCATCAATATTGCAGGAAGGTGCAGTGGCTGCGATAAATTATGCTTTTACATTAACATCCATTGTACCTGAAGTTTTTTCACTTTCCATGATAACGGTATTATACCCTGAATTATCAGAACTATTTGTAAAAGAAGAATATACTTTGTTCGAAGAAAAAATTGTGAAATTATTGAAACAAACTATTTTGATACTGGTTCCGATAACTGTTTTTTTCTTAGCAGAAGGAGATTGGCTTGTTCAGGCATTATTCCAAAGAGGTGCCTTTGATGAACAGGCAACCAATATGACTGTTCAGGTACTAAAGGGATATTCACTGGGTATGCTTCCAATTGGTATTAGTTTCATTTTATGCAAGGTATATTTTGCAAGAAAAGAAGCTCTAGTCCCTACAGTATGTTTAGGAATTAGCATTTTAATAAATGTCGTATTAGATTTTATTTTAGTCCATCGTGGATTAATGGAATTAACAGCAGTCACAACTATTAGTATAGCATTGGCAACTTGTGCAATGTTTTGGATTTTAATAAAAAAGGGCGCTATATGTCATATAAAGAAAATTTTAAAGGTTTTTTTCAAATCTATTTTTGCGGCATGTTTTATGGCTGCATTAATTATTGGAATGAGAAAGTACTGTATGACATTATATGAACAAAGCGGAATGGTAGTGCAATTTTTGCTGTTGGCTGGAATTACATTTATATCAGGTCTTTCTTATATTGTATGCATGATTATATTAAAAGAAGAAACTTTATTAGATGAGTTAGAAAAGATAAAACATAAATTATGAAAATGGGTGAAAAGATGAAGACGATAGTGCATGTTCTAAATACAGGTTCATATTCAGGGGCAGAGAATGTTGTAATACAAATTATCAAGAAAATGAATGAGTTTTATCCAAACCAATATCGAATGATATATATGGCCCGCAAAGGTCCAATTGAGGAGCGATTAAAAAAAGAAAATATAGAGTATTATCTTGTTGACAAATTATCGTTCAGAACAGTTAAGCAGATGAGAAGAATATATTCACCGGATATTGTTCATGCACATGATTTTACTGCTAGTATATTGGTTGCGTTAACAAGAAAAAATGAAAAAATAGTTAGCCATCTTCATAATAATCCATTATGGATTAGGTCTTGGAATTTAAAAACTTTGGCATATTCATATACGATTCCAAAGTATAAGAGTATATTAGTTGTGTCAGAGGCCGTAATTGATGAATATATTGCACATAAAAAAATACAGGAAAAAAGTACTGTTGTTGGAAATCCGATTGATTTGCAAACGTTAAGGGAAAGACAAAATATAAATGACAAAAAGATATATGATATTGCATTTTTAGGAAGATTAACAGAGCAAAAGAATCCGCTTAGATTTATTAGGATAGTAAAGCAGTTGGCAGATAGTGATAATAGTGTTCGTGCAGTTATGATTGGAGATGGACCTCAAAGGGAGATATGCATGAAAAAAATTCATGAATTAGTTCTTGAGCATGTTATTGAAATGACAGGTTTTTTGGATAATCCATATGAACTATTGGCTAAATCTAAAATATTATGCGTAACGTCTAATTGGGAAGGGTTTGGATTGATGGCGGTGGAGGCATTAACATTTGGACTTCCAGTTGTTGCGACAGATGTTGGAGGTTTGAAAAATATTGTGACAGACGAGTGTGGTAAATTATGTCAGACAGACGAACAGTTTGTGCATGAAATTGAAAAATTATTAACAGAAAAGTCCTATTACGAAAATAAATGCAGGAACGCCAAGGAGAGGGCAGAAGAACTAGATAATGTAGAAAAGTACATGGCGGAGTTAAATAATATATATCAATAAGGACAAGGGTAAAGAAATGCTATTTTATATATTGCTGTTTTTATGCACAGCTTTTATCATTTTAATTACAAATCTATTAAAACAGGATAGACAAAAAAGGATAATATATATTTTATGGTTTATTGGTGTTTTCCTTATTTCGGGACTGCGCTTTGAATTAGGAGGAAGTGATTACTATATATACCGGGAAGGGTTTGAAGCAATACCAAAGCTGTGGGAATTAAATCAACTAGGTGATTCAATAGAAAATATAAAATTGGTAAACAATTTTGAAATTGGTTATTTATTGTTTAATTCATTTGTAAAGACGTTGGGATTTAATTTTTATGGATTTACAGTAATAGAGTCGGCAATTTGGTATCTGTGTATGTATCATGGACTTAAACGTTATATTAATGACTGGGCAATTGTACTACCGGTATTCTTATATAAGCTGTTCTTTTATAACACATTTATTAGTTTAAGACAATCGATTACAATTGCTATTTTCTTTGTATCATGGAGGCTTATTCAGGATAAGAAGATTATAAAGTACTATTTGTTATGCATATTGGCACTGCTATTTCATAATGGGGCTATTATATTATTTGTAGTTTATCCTGTTATGCAGTTTAAATTAACAAAAAAGAGATTGTTGATTTTAAACGTAATTGCATGGTCTATGTTTTTGATAGATAAATTAGGATTTTCTATATTTGTAATGATTAATGCTATACTGGAGAGGATACCAAGTGAAAGTACTATTATATTTAAGGCAAAACAATGGATGTCAATGAATATGCCAATTAGCATTTTTCATATTGCAGAGTATATGCTATTAATGTTTCTGGTTATTATATGTTTTGATAAGATTATAGAAAAAGACAGTAATTCAGAATTTGTTTTAAAGATATTTACATGTTTGTTACCAATATTTGCAATATTTAGTGGGAATGTTGTGTCAACAAGATTTAAAGATTACTTTACCATTACATATGGAATTATCCTGATGTACTTATGCCAAATTGATGAGGGAAGAAAAAAATATATTGTTCAGTTATGTACAGTAGCAATTTGTGCATATGGATATTTCAGATATATTATCAACTTTGATGCGGGCGGTCTTATGCCATATGTAACTTTTGTTTCAAAAGGAATAGGAATCTTTAATTAATAAAAAGAAAGGATAAAAGTATGAAAAAAGAATTTGAGAAGAAACTGGGATTATTAGAATTAATCAAGTATTGGGGAAGAAGTCTAAAATGGATTGCAGGAATTTGCATTCTTGTATTTATAATTGTGGCAGGCAAAAGTTATCTGAGAAATCGTACAAATACATCTAATCAGAGTGATATGTTAGCGGAAGAGTCTGGTTATGTATGTTCAACGATGATTTCTATCATTCCAAAGACACCAACGGATGGAAGCCAGAATGTCGCAATGGATACATATTTAGCAGTTATGATTAGCAATACGGTTATCCAAGATGTGATTGATGAATTAGGACTTTCTGATAGCTTCATCGATTTATTTCACAAGATGACATGGGAAATAAGGGGAAATACACTGAAATTAACGATCACATCTCCGGTAAATGAAATAGATGGATATACATGGGATGCTGTATTGAGTAAAATTGTTGATGTTGGAGAGAAACAAATAGAAAATACTTATAATATTAGTAGTTTTACATATATTGATAAAATTCTTGATTTTGTAACCAAACTTCATCTTAATCCATGGATTCAACTTTCTTACATGCCGGAAAAGCTCGCCAAATATCCAAATAAACGCTTGTTTGGTTCTAATGTCAGCCAACCCCATTCCATTGCCGCATGGTGCCGGCTTGTTTCAGAGTTTCTGCAACATATCAGCAACCGCTATGGACTTGAGGTAATTCGCTCATGGAAATTCGGTCTTTGGAACCAGCCCAACACAAACATGGATCTTTTCGGATTTTCAAACGAAAAAGACTTCTTTCAGTTTTATAAGGAAACTTTCCTTTGCGTAAAAAATTTCTGTCCGGATATTGAATTTAGTCTTCCGCCGACTTACTACATCGTATCCGAAGGCTACGAAAACTGGTATCTGAACTTTCTGGAATGGTGTAAACAAAACGACTGCATCCCTGACAGTTTAAGTTTCACTTATTATGACACCAAACTGATTTCCAATAAAAATCATTCAAAAGAATCTTTCGGTTTCATATATGCCATGAGTTTATCGGAATCACCAGACGGACTCAAAGATTTTGTCATGCAGGTTCTCAGAGAACGACGCCGGCTAAATCTTGGTAAATTGCCAATCTACTTATCCGAATGGAATAATACACCAAGCCAACAGGATCTACTGAATGATACCTGCTTCAAATCCTGTTATATTGTCAAGAACATCCTTGAAAACTATGACCGTCTGGAAAGTTTTACTTATCAGGCGCTCACAGATCTTATGGCAGACAGTTCTTTACCAAATATGTTATTTTTCGGTGGACTTGGTCTTTTTACCGTAAATGGAATTCCAAAAGCCAGTTATTATGCCTACACACTTCTTCAACAATTGGGTGATCAGTTTCTTGGGCGTGGAGACGAATATTTTATCACCCGTGAAAATGATAGTTTTCAAGTCATGCTTTACAATTACAGGCATTTTAATTACTTATATGCGAATGGAGAACGTTTTGATATGACAGAAACAGACCGCTATACCGTTTTTGCTGATTCGGAACCGGTAATGATCTCCCTGTGTTTATCTGATATTCCACAGGGAAACTATAAGATTTCTGAAACCTATGTAAATCGAACGCATGGAAGTGCTTTCGATCAATGGGTTTCTATGGGTGCATTGGAACTTACTACACCTCAGGAAATTGATTGGTTAAAAAAATCATCCGTTCCTGGATTTCATCAGAAAATTGTGTCTGTCAACTCCGATGAAATCCTCGAACTGGATGTCACATTAGAATTGTTAGAGGTACGATTAATTCAAATTACACCTCTCCACTGACTTTTTCACAACTTATCAATGGAAAGCAGATCCGAAAATGTATGGATTGGATATGTCACATATTTATGACTCGCGGCATCTCCAATCCCTGCACTTATGAATCCACCGGCATAAGCCGCATCAATTCCTGCAAGTGCATCTTCTACAACAAGACAATTTTCCGGCTTTTCCTCAACCATTTCCGCCGCTTTTATAAAAACCTCCGGATCCGGTTTTGACTTTGTAATGTTTGTTCCATCGCTGACCGCGTCAAAATATCCATCTAATCCAATTTGCTTTAAAATCTTCTTTGTATTCTTACTGCTTGATCCGATTGCAAGCTTGTAACCGCGCTGTCGCAAGGTGTCCAACGTATTTTTTACTTCATCCGAAAGATCCCTTGGAGACATCTTTTCCAATAGACGAACGTAACTTTCATTCTTTCTTGTAGCAAGCTGTTCTTTTTCTTCCTGTGTATAGCATCTTGATGCTCGCTCCAAAATGATATCAAGGCTTTCCATACGGCTTACACCCCTTAATCGTCCATTAATTTTCTCATCAAAATAGATTCCTTCTGCATCTGCCAATTCTTTCCACGCCTGATAGTGATAGTTATCTGTGAAACAAATGACCCCATCCAGGTCAAAAATAATAGCACGTATCGTATCCATAAAACACGCCTCCTTTTTCATTTGCTTCACCATAACAAAAATAAGGACAGCTTTTTAGCCTCTGATTAGACCAAAAAACTGTCCTTATTTGATATTTTTATTTTTGATGTGTTATGCGATAAGATCTCGGTGTCATACCAAATCTTTTTTTAAATTGCCTGAAAAAATAACTCTGATTCTCATATCCTACATCAAGTGAAATATCTTCGATTGACAGATCCGTTTCCTCAAGAAGTTTGACCGCAGCCTGAAATCGCCTCTGTTGCAGTAAATCCTGAAAATTTGCCCCTGTCTTTTGCTTGATCAGCTTACTTAATACGGTAACTGACTGATGTGTATCTGCTGCAATCTTTGTCAAATTTGCATTTTTACAATCACTGTTGATATATTCAAGAACCGACTGCACAATAGTCTCCTTGTAATCCATAGAAGAATTATGGCTCAAATTCTCCAAATGATTTAACAAATACAAAAAGACAAGTCCCATGGAATACTGATTGATAACATCTTCATTCATATATTCATAAAGCATGGATTCTATCATATTCTCCATCAGATTTTCAATCTGGGGATTCTCCTTTAAACGAAAAATCAGATAATGAGGAACCGGACTCTTCTGCCGGAATGCCCCTGCAATGAACTCCGCTAAAACATTTTTTTCCTGAAGCATTCCAAGCGGAATTTCAAAAAATTCCGGCAAAGCAATAAAATTGATTCCAATGTCTTCAAATTCAGCTCTGTGAATCGCATGTTCCACATACTGATTGAGCATCAGTAAATCTCCTTTATAAAGTGTTAATTCTTTTCCGTCAACTACATGTGTAATCTCCCCCTGTACCACATACATAAATTCCACATAATTATGCCGGTGCAACGGAAATTCCACAAATCTGCTGTGACGTCTTACAGTAATCAGTTTTCCCCTTCTGAGCAGTTTTTGACAATCAATCTCCTGTATGGACGCTTCGCTGTATAACTGTTCCTCAATCGCTGCCTGTCCTGCCTTATATTTACTTTCCTCTTCTGATATCTGCATAAGTTCATCAAGAAGTTGTTGTCTCATTCCTTCTTCTCCATTAAATACCCGGTCAAAGTCTGCATCACCAGATTTTGACTTAAAAGGGGGCATGATTCAAAGAATCATACCCCACTATTTACATGCCATTACCAATAAACAGCTTACTATTGATTTCTCAATGTCCTTCCCACAGAAACCGTATAATTAGATACAACCGTTGTCTTATCGGAAAGTGTTGTGGTTGCCTGTACAACAACGGAATTGATATTGACAGACATTCCTGAAGTAACGGAATAACTTGCGCCCGGTACACTCGATCCGGTGACGGTACAGTCTGCAATCACTCCGCCATCCATTCCCTGAATGCTCAGGCAGTTCTTTGCCAGATCCAGTGCCGTCTTACAGTTTACGGTAGATACGGTGCGATCTACACTGATCACTGGATGTGCCTGACTGTCGGTAACTTCCAGATATCCCGTAGTTGTAGCCAGTGATGTGCTCTGTCCATCACTTGGATAGAACTTCAGTTCCAGCAGATAAGTACCTGTCTGTGCCTTTGTCACAACATTTCCATTCAGTGAAACCGCAGAAATCGGAATTTCTGATCCACTGCCAATTGCTGCAGGTTCTGTTGAAGATCCACCCTTTGACAGATCACTTCCATAATACTGTCCACCCTTACTGATCCTTACAGATGCAATATTCACATACTGATAGAATACGCCTCCGCGATACTCTGCAAGACGCAGTGTTGTCACTTTTGATGCAAGCAGATCCGATGCAGATGCTCCAGAAGTAATTGCCAGATCAATGACCGGTTTGCTGATATCAACCTTATAGGAAGATGCTCCATTATAAGGAGGAGTCTGTACAACAACGGTAACATTAACGGATGCCTTATGTCCGTTCATTGTCAGGGTCAGGGTATAATTGTAAACACCTGCTGCTCTTCCGGATGCGTCAAATACCATACGGTCGGTTGTCGGATCATAGGTAGCCATAGATACTTTATTGGTACTGTTTTCTACGATCTGGTATGTCTCATTCTCGAGTCTCAGACTCTGTCCATACTGATCTCTTCCCTCAATATTGACATATTCCTTATACCCTGTTGCATAAGCGTTTGACATGGTAATCTGCGTATTATCTGCAGACAATGTTGCAAGGTATGCCGGTTCCGCTACCGTAATCTCGTATACATAAGTGTATTCCTGCTTTGCATAGGTTGCGGTAACGATAATATTTGCGGTACCTGTCTTGATTGCTGTTGCATAAGCAACATTGTTCTTTCCAGGATTTACAAGCAATGTGTCCGGATCGGAAGACTCAAACTTGATGCTGTCATACTTCATCTCGGTATTGTCTGTATCCAAAGCCCGGAAATGTACATAATAATTGCTGCCGGATGCTACATTATGATTGTCCTTGTAATTGGATGCACTGTAATTCGGCACTGCCTCCGAAGAAGTAAGTGTAAGGTTTGTGTTGTTTGACACACTGGCTGCCTTACATACAAAGGTTCCGCTTCCGGTCAGTACCAGATTCGGATCACTTGCACATTTATAAGTCAGTGTAACCGTTCCGGTATCTCCCACTCCGGTCATATAAATCTTATTATCCTTTGTACGGTAACCATTTGTAATCCGTTCCGTATAAGTAATATCTCCCGGATATGCTGTCTTGACATCAATTCCATTCGCATCAAGAATTTCGTATTCGATTGGTGTCTCTTTTCCGACGGTCACTTCTGTTGTCACAACTCTAAGGCTGACCGGTCTTCCCACGGATGCGGTAAAGTCATATGTTGACTGTCCATCGGTAACCGTATAGATTGCACCGTCTTTCAGCTGATTATAGGTTGTAAGAAATACCTGTGTTCCGTCATCGGAAAATACAGCCGACTTGATTTCCATCTTTGCACCCGCCTGGGTCCGGATAGAAAAATCTCCTTTTTTCACAAGATTTTTGGCATTTCCGGAATATACAGCCGCTACCTTGTTTGCTGCCATCTGTGCAATTCCGGTCATGGAAGTTGCGACAGTGATAACCTTGCTGTCGGAAACCACTTTATTTCCCGCTTTTGCCTGCACGGTGATGGTATAAGTACCTTCTTTTGCCGGAGTAAATGCACCGGTCTTTGTAATCATGGACGAAACATCATTTCCGTTTCCATCCACAGCAGTCCAGACATTGGTGCTGATGGCATTTGCCGGAGTGATACGGAACTGGAACTGATAGGTCTGTCCCACCTGATATTTCAAGACTCCGTTATCTACAATAGAAATTGTTTTCGGCAGTATTTTAATCTTGGCAGACTTAGTCCTGACCGTGCTCACGCACTTCTTCCCTTTGTAAACTTTTGCAGTTACCATCACGGTTTTATTCTTTGCGGCTGCCTTTCCCTGGGTGCGGATTGTCAGACTGTTTGCAGATGTCTTTCCGCTCACGGATGTCGTTGTTTTCTTCAGCTTTGCATAACTTTTTCCGGTGCCGGAAAGGCTCCATTTTACCCTCTGCCCTTTGGTAAGATTGGTTACGGTATATTTATACACCCCCTTACCGGTGCTGTTTTCATAAAGAACCGTATAATTCTTTACAAATTTCGGTTTTGCT